>Ga0126372_10000119_pt1 | contig 21912 bp, 16 predicted proteins | sample PanSoiMetaPlot_6_FD_92762 | JGI IMG/M metagenome (GOLD analysis project Ga0126372, IMG submission 92762) | Tropical forest soil microbial communities from Panama - MetaG Plot_6 | ecosystem: Environmental > Terrestrial > Soil > Tropical forest > Bulk soil | place: Panama | collected 2016-02-17
CTCATGAAGGCGCAGAAAGAAGATCCTTCCATTCCGCATACATGGTTCAATCTTGCGATTGCGTTTAAGAAAGAATTCGATCACCAGCGGTCGATTGAGTAGTTTCAGGGAATGCTGAAGCTTGTTCCTGACGACCCCGTGAGCCACTACAACCTGGGCATTGAATACAAGCTGGTAGGAAAGCCCGATCTGGCGTTGAAGGAATTTGAGGCGGCGGACCGGCTGAATCCCAATTTTGCCGCGCCACATTTTCAGCTCTACAACGCCTATCGCGAACTGGGACGCAAAGAGGATGCTGCACGCGAACTGGAATCGTTCAATGAGATCAAGAAACGCAAAGCAGGTTCGGCAATTCCTGAAGACCCGGAGTGGAGTTACTACTCTGAGATTTACGACACGGTGGAGTTGGACAGTGATTTTGATCGTGAAGGCCCATCTTCGCCGCCATTCAAATTTGTGCCGAAGAAAATCGCCTCAGGCGTGGATGCCGGCACGGCCGGACTTGCAGTGTTGGATTTTGATGGAGACGGCAAGCCTGACCTGCTGGTCTGGTCCAAGAACGGCGTAATTCTCCTGAAGGACGGGTCAACAGCAGTTCAGAATACTGGCTTGGAGAACCTCAAGAATGTGGTCTCAGTCGCGCCTGGCGATTTCAACAATGACGGCCTGCCGGATCTCGCGGTGATCACGACCTCCGACGTGGAGCTTTATGTGAACCATAATGGAAGGTTCGAGCTTTCCGCAGTGAAGCTGCCGTCTGGCTCATTCCGAAAGGCAGTCTGGCTTGATTACGATCATGATTACGACCTCGACCTTGTGCTTCTGGGCGAGAAATCAGTGCTCATGCGCAATGATGGCACTGCCGGATTCAGTGATCAGACCAGCCGCTTCCCTTTTGTCCAGGGTCGAGCCGTTGATGCCACGACGTTTGATCTTGTGCCGGACAATAACGAGACAGACCTGGCAGTCCTCTATGACGATGGTTCAATCGTGGTGTACCACGACAAGCTGCTGGGCCAATACGAAGCGCAGCCGGTCTCAACGCATCTCATCGGTTCCTCGTCGGTGCAAGCTTTTGACATAAATAATGATGGCTGGACTGATCTCGTCGTAGTGACGTCGAAGGGAGTCCGCTTGCTCAGGAATGAGCGCGGCAAACTCATAACGACGGATGGTGCGCAGGAATCAGGCGCGATGGTATTGGCGGATCTGGCCAACCGCTCGCTGGCCGACATGGTTATCGCGGGATCGGTGTATCGAAATGTGGGCGCCGGGCGATTCGATAAATCTCATGCCGAGCAACTGCCGAAAGCGGCAGCCGTGGCCCAGGCAGATTTTGATGGCGATGGTCGTGCCGACCTGGCAGTAGTGACTCCGGATGGTTCCGTCGAGTTGCTGAGAAATGTGACCGAGACCCCTAACAGCTTCATGAGCGTGCGACTTGAAGGTGTAAAAAATCTCAAGCTCGCGACCGGTGCTGTTGTTGAATTAAAGGCCGGCGCCTGGTATCAGAAGAGGATTTATCAGGGCGTACCACTGCTGTTCGGAGTACGGTCCTACGAGCAAGTCGATACCCTGCGCATCACCTGGCCCAACGGACTCGTACAAAACGAAATCAAAGGGCCGGTGGGTAAAAACATTTCTTACAAAGAGAAACCCCGACTTTCCGGCTCCTGCCCCATGATCTTTGCCTGGAACGGCGCAAAGTTTGAGTTCATTACGGATGTGCTGGGCGTCGCTCCGCTGGGAGCGAGCAGCGGTGACGGTCAATATTTTCCTGTCAATCACAGGGAATACGTCGAAATTCCCACAAAAAGCCTGGAAGCTACCGCAGGATATTACGAGATCAGAATCACCGAAGAGCTGCGTGAGGTCTCTTATGTCGACACGGTGCAGCTCCTGGCGGTGGACCACGACGCCGGTGAGGAATTGGTTACAAATTCCAAATTTCAGGGACCTCCGTATCCGAAGTTCCGGCTGTATGGTGTGGAGCACAAAATTTATCCGCTAAGGGCGCAAGATGAGCGTGGACGCGATGTGCGCGATCAACTTTTGAAACGCGATGGACATTACGTTAACAATTTTCGTTGTGGCAGCTCAGGTGTGGCCGCACTCCACGAACTTAATCTCGACTTCGGCAATGCCGCGCCGGATGGCTCCGCTGTCCTGATTTTGAATGGCTGGGTTGACTGGGCAGACGGGAGCACTTTTGCCGCAGCGGCGCAGGAGAGCAAGAACGGTTTGGTCTTTCCCTATCTGCAGGTCAGAGATGCGGAAGGACACTGGCGAACGGTAATTCCTGATATGGGAATGCCGTCGGGCAAATTGAAGAGCATAGTGGTAGATCTTAGCCGCAAATTTCTTTCCCAATCGCGCGAGGTAAAAATCGTCAGCAATTTGTGCGTGTATTGGGATGAGGTATTCTTAAGCGAAAAAACCTCCCGTCCAAAAGTAAAAACAACCGCGCTCGATCCGGCATCGGCTGACCTTCGATATCGCGGCTTTTCAAAAGTGACCATCTCTTCTCAGCGGACCGAACCGGAGGAATTCGATTACAGCCGATGGACTGCGCACACCATGTGGAATCCAACCCCCGGGCTCTACACCAGATATGGCGACGTCCGCAGCCTGCTGAAGACTGCTGACGACAGAATGGTGATCATGGGGTCAGGAGATGAGCTTCGTCTCCGATTCAACATGCGACATCTGCCGCGGTTGGCAAAGAACCAGGAGCGCAGCTTCCTTCTGCTTGTAGATGGATGGGCCAAAGACGCCGACGCCAATACTGCTTTTGCGCGGTCGGTTGAACCGCTCCCCTTTCATGGAATGGCGAGTTATCCGTACCCCGCCAGCCAACACTTCCCGGATGATCGCGTTCATCGCACTTATCGGCGAACATTCAACACGCGCCGAGCCATTCCCGACCTGGAGCCGCTCGCGGCCACTGATCCGCGAGCCAACGCGTCGTACGAGGCGCACGTTGCTCCGCCTTAAGGCTTGGGCGTCCTACTATCTATTGTCACTCGTTGCATTGCAACTTTTTGACAGCTCCGACACACGAAGCGATTATCCTGATCGGCAAGATCATTCGGGCAACGCTTATAAGTTGTTCATTCTCTGCGGGCAACAAAAATGCTGTGAGACAACTGCTTACGATGAACACCTTACGACAGCAGCTGAACATTTCTTAACAGCCAGTGTATATACGAACGGTTTTTTAATAGAACACTTTCCCTAAATAGAACTCGAATCCCGCGCAAATTCTTTGCGACATGGTGTCTCCTAATTTGATTCTGCAAGTTATCTGGAAGTCCTGAATACCAGCTTTTCCTAACTCTAAACAGAAGGGGCCTTGAGGGTCAGGTGTGCCGGACCTTCTCTATTTCCAAAATCTGGGAGCCGATAATGATGGATACGCAGAGCATTAAAACCATAATCAAACAATCAATCAGCCGTGTGACTGGCATTCCCGCCGAGACCATCTCTGACTCTGCGTCGTATGAGGGTGATTTGGGTTTGGATTCGCTGTCGATTCTTGAAATTGCCGTGGACGTGGAGAACCATTTCAAGTTTCAGGCGTCTGACGATGAATTGACCTCGATCCGCACTGTGGAGGAGACAGTGGATCTGGTCAGAAGACGGCTCTGTGCGGAAGTAGCATGACAAGTACTACGGCAGTAGTAGTGACGGGGATCGGTCTGGTCACGCCCATCGGCACTGGACGCCAACGGTTCTGGGACGCTCTTATGGCCGGACATTCCGGCTTTGGACCTGTAAAGAGTTTTGATACCGGCGGCTTTGGCGTTCACCTGGGGGCGGAAATCGCGGACTTCAATCCGCGTGACTACGTCTTCGCACTCGATCCGGAAACCATTGGCCGGTCCTCGCACCTGGCGATCGCTGCGGCTCGTCTTGCCCTGCAGGATGGATTATTGGAATTGGACAAGACGGACCGCAGGCGTGCCGGCGTATGTGTGGGCACTACATCCGGAGAGCCGCATTTTATCGAGAGGTTTGATGATCACTATGTAAGCGGCGAGTTAGAAAGAGTTGGAAAAGAATTCATTACCCGCTATCCGTGTCATGTGGTTCCCGGACACGTGGCCAAAGAGCTGGGACTGGCGGGCGAAGCCATGATGATTCCGACTGCATGTGCAGCAGGAAATTATGCTATCGCGCATGCCTCCGATTTGCTGCGCGCCCGCAAGACCGATTTCATGCTGGCGGGAGGCGCTGATTCCTTTTCCCGAATTACCTATACGGGATTTGCGCGCCTGGGAGCGATTGCCCCGGAGGTCTGCCAGCCATTCGACCGCAATCGTAAAGGAATGGTGCCCGGTGAAGGCGCGGCCATGCTTCTACTGGAACTTAAAGAGCGAGCAATTGCACGCGGCGCGCGCATTTATTGTGAAATTGGCGGATACGGGTTGTCGTGCGATGCGCACCACATGACCGCGGCCCATCCACAGGGAGAGGGCGCCGCGCGGGCGATGAATATAGCGCTCACGAAAAGCGGAGTTGCACCTTCGCAGGTGGATTACATCAGCGCCCATGGCACAGGCACTCCTACCAATGATCGTCTGGAAACTATAGCTGTCAAGAAAACTTTTGGCCAGTTGGCTTACGAGATACCTATCAGTTCCATTAAATCCATGCTTGGACATACGATGGGTGCGGCCTCCGCGATTGAAGCGGCGGCTTGCGCCCTGGCCATTACAGAAGGGCGAATTCCGCCCACCATGAACTGGGTCAGCAAGGACCCGGAATGCGACCTGGATTATGTTCCCAATGTTTCACGAGCGCGCGACGTCAGAGTGGCCATGAACAATGCCTATGCCTTTGGCGGCAACAATTCATCTCTGATTCTTACTGCGAGTTCAGCTTAGCAATGATCTTGTTTGCGGAATATGACAAGAAGAGTCGTTATCACCGGTATGGGAGTAATTTCATCGTTGGGGGATTCTCCTGCCCTGCTGCATTCGGCGCTTTGCCAGGGACGCACGGCGCTTCATCCGGTTCAAGAGCCGGGATTCGATGATCTAACCTGCCGCCAAGCCGGGCACATCAGCGCTTTTCATCCAGAAGTCTATCTTCCCGAAAAGAATCTGCGTCCGCTGGACCGCACAGGGCAATTGGTCGTCTGCGCAGCCAAGCTGGCCTTGGTCAACAGCGGATGGACTGCGGACAAGCTGGGTGCGCACGATGTTGGCCTTGTTTTGGGAACGATGTTTGGCAGTGTGCATACCATTTCAAAATTTGACCGCCACGCTCTGATCCAGGGGCCTTCTTACGCCAGTCCCATGGACTTTGCCAATACGGTAATCAACGCGGCCGCAGGACAAACTGCAATCTGGCACAAGCTGCGCGGCATCAATTCAACGATCGCATGCGGTTCCACCTCGGGGCTGGTAGCGCTTGGCTATGCAACGGATTTGATCCGTTATGGGCACCAGATCGCTGTCCTTGCCGGCGGCGCAGACGAATTCTGCTTCGAGTCGTTTTGCGGATTTGAGCGGGCAGGCTTGCTTTACGGTAATGGCGAAGGGCGTCCTGTTCCTTTCGATCATCGTCGCACAGGTTTTGCGCTGGGAGAAGCTGCCGGACTGTTGATGCTGGAGGACTGGGAAGCAGCGGTCTCGCGCGGGGCCAACATTCTCGCGGAGATTCGAGGATACGGCAGCACTTATAACCCCGTGAGTGACCAATCGGGGAATGAGAGCGACGCAATTGTCCGGGCCATCCAGGCTGCAACCGAGGATGCCGCGCTGTCCCTTGTAGAGATTGACTGTATCAGCGCTTCTGCCAATGGAAGCGTAAATCTCGATCGTGACGAAGCCTTCGCGGTAAAGACGCTTTGGAATGGTTACAGTTCTCTTGTTCCGATAACAGCGATTAAATCCATGGTTGGAGAAACTTTGGGCGCCTCCGGCGTTTTGCAGGCGATTGATCTGGTTGAAACCATGCGCACCGGACAATTACCGGGAATTGCCGGGCTTGATGAATTCGAGCCGACATTGCCCTCGCTTGATATTTGCAGACATGAGAGGTCGATCCGGGTGCGCTCGGGGCTGGTGAATTCAATCGGGTTTGATGGTCATGCTTGTGCGCTGTTGATTTCAAAGCCGCAGGACCCCAATTAAGCGTTTCCGAAAGGAGCAATCTTGTCAGTACTTCACGAAATAGCATTGCCTGCTGTTGAGCCCGATACAGCAGCGCCTCTGGTTCCACGCTTCGAGCAGCAGGGTTATGACAAGAATGCAATTGCCGCGAGACGGAAATGGATCGAGGAGAAAACCGGAACAGACTTTGTGCATGTTGCATCTTGCTCAGTTCCCGGCGAGCAGATGCGCGGCAATATTGAGAATCCAATCGGCACTGCTCAGATGCCGCTTGGGGTGGCGGGACCTCTGTTGGTTCATGGCACTCACGCAAACGGAGTCTTTTACGTTCCCCTGGCGACAACAGAAGGAGCGTTGGTCCGGTCTTATGAACGCGGAATGGTAACTCTTACGCGCGCGGGAGGGGTGACAACGCGAATTTATACCGACGAAAACCGCGTTTGCCCTGTGTTTTTCCTGGCGGGAGTAGCGGAGGCTCACGAGTTTGCAGCATGGCTGAACGAAAACTTTTCCAGCATCAAAGCCGAAGCTGAATCCACGACGAAGCACGGCAAACTGCTTCGATTGGAGCCTCAGCCGGTAGGATGCGAAGTGGTTGTGATGTTCAGCTACTACACAGCAGACGCTCAAGGTATGAACATGATCGTCAAAGCTACTGAACGCGCCTGTCAATGGATCTTGCATCACAGCCAGGCGCATGACTTTTTGGTCTTCAGCGGACTGAGTTCCGAAAAGAGAAGCAGTGGAAACCTGTTTGCCGGCGGAAAAGGAAAGAGAGTTGTCGCCGGGGCGAGGCTGCCGTCGGCGCTGCTCCAGAACTATCTGCATATTACTCCTTCCCAGTTAGTGCATTTATGGCACCACACCATATTGGGTCATTTGCAGGCCCATGCGGCCGGATACAACGGGCATTACGCCAATGGACTTGCGGCGCTCTTTATAGCCTGTGGGCAGGATGTCGCCAATATCGTAAATTCATCCGTGGGAATAACTAATTTCGAACTCGTAGATCAAGAAGACGTTTACGTGAGCGTAACACTTCCTTCTCTGACGGTAGCGACGGTCGGAGGCGGAACTGCCGTGGGAACCAGCCGCGAGTGTCTGGCGATGCTGGGCGCGAGCGGGAAGGGTGGTGCTCCAAAGTTGGCCGAAATTGCAGCCGCGACTCTTCTGGCCGGAGAGATTTCGATGGCTGCGGCTATAGCAAGCGGGGAATTTGTTCGGGCTCATGACCGGTACGGACGTAACCGGCCAGAGTCCTAGCCGACTGTTCCAGGATGAGTTTTGTGTACGCATTGAACGAGCTGCGTTTCAAAGGGAATCCAATGCCGCCGAGTCCAGAATTGGAATCGATCATCAGCACCGCCTATTACGATGGCTGCGCAAGATTCGGTGATCTGGGTCTCGACCTGCAAATCTACTCTGGTAGGATACACTCCATCATTCGAAAGCATCTCGGTGTAGCTCCTTCAGAAAAAGCAGCGATCGAATTTGTTAAAACACTGCACGGCGGCGATCTCTATCTTGCCACTGCTTGCGCGCAACACAGCCCCGGAATGATGAATGGCGATTCAGCGCCCTGCGAAGAGGCCAGCCTTGCCTGGCGAACCCTGGAAAAAACCTACAAAGGCTTCATCTGCGATCTGGTCAGGTTTTTCTATTCCACGAGCTTCGCTGCACAGGACCTGGCCGATAGCGTTTTAACCGATCTTTTCCTGCCTGATCGCTCGGGATCGAGCCGCATCGCGTCATACGACGGAAGAAGCTCACTCAGCACGTGGCTGCGAGTTGTGGTTTGCAATCGCGCCATCAATGCCAGGCGCTGCAGCGCAACAGTAAAGAGCACTGATATACAAGCTGAAATACCGGACGAGCCGGCCCTCGAGAACATAGAGCTCACAGTCAGAGCACAGCGGTATGGTGCTGTGCTTGGTGATTCGCTGAAGTCTGCCTGCAGCAGGCTTACGCCCCGCGAACGTCTTATATTGCTTTGGAGATATGAAGACGGGTTACAATTAGGGCAAATTGCGCGCCTTTTAGGAATCCATCAGTCGAACGTCACACGCCAGTTAGAACGGATGCAGGGAAAGCTGCGGGATGAGGTTGTTAGTATTCTTTCGCGAAAACACGGACTCAGCCGATCCGCCATCCAGGAGTGTGTTCAGGATATCGTCGAAAACCCACGTCATGGCGTTTCCATTCTGGACTTTATCAAAGCCAGAGCAGATGCAACTACCCCACCAGTCGCAACAGATAAAACCCACCATACTGCGCCTCTGGGAGAAAAGATTGACCAATTGCTGCCGCGCCGGGCGCGCAAACTTCGCTGAGCTCGGTCCGCGGCGAGAGTCGGATCAAGTTCCAAGAAAAATTTCAGTATGGGTGGACCCTGGCGAACCTGCCTTTGATATCAGTCGCAGCGCGGTACAGCCAATTCAGTCTGGCGGCTGCAGATTCCGGGATGCGCGCAAGTGCCTGCCAAACGCCTGAAGCGCAAGCCGCAGCGGCACATTAGTCCGGAAGCAATCGCCGCCTTTGTCAATGACAAAATTGCCCAAAAAGAGCGCGACCCGATTATCAGCCATCTTGCAGATTGTCCTCGCTGCCGAAAACTCGTCAGTAAAGTCGTGCTTAGCCAGGTAGCGGTCAAAGATCCCGATCCCTAATCGCGCGTCGCCCAACAAATCGCACTTGTCCGCAAATTTCGCATCGATGTGATGTCTATTCGTTGAGGTCTAGCTCTGCCCGCTTAGGGGAAGTTCTGTCTCTTGCAAATTGATAGTTACACGGAGTGCCGCCTTGCCGCGACGTTTCCGAGGACTCAAGCAAGAACCGGATGGTTCTTACGACGCAATTATCATAGGCGCCGGGGTTGGCGGCTTGGTGTGTGCCAATCTTCTGGCGCGTTCCGGACTCAAGGTGTTGCTCATTGAGCAGCATTTCATGGTGGGCGGTTACTGCAGCACTTTCCGGCGCAACCAATATACTTTTGACGCCGCCACTCACTTTTATCCACTTCTTGGCAATCCTGCCACCATTACGGGAGCGTTGCTTCTGGAACTGGGAATTACGACTGAATGGATCAAGATGGATCCGGTGGATTGTTTCCACTTCCCGGATAACTCCAGCTTTTCCGTATCTGCCGACTTCAATACCTACCTGAGCAAGCTCAAAGCAGAGTTTCCAGAAGAAGCCTGCAATATAGACAATTTTTTTGCCCTGGTACGCAAGACATACTTAATGGGGCTGATGCGATATTTCCGTGATGTGAACACAGAGCGCCTGGCTCCCTATCAACAGCTAACTCTCCGGGATGTTTTGCAGAAGCATTTCCGAAATGAAAAACTGAGACTTCTCCTGACCGGCGACATTGGGCATTGGGGATCGCCTCCCTCACGCACGTCTTTTGTATTCGATTCCATGCTTCGGCTCGCTTACTTTCTTGGAAACTACTATCCCCGCGGAGGGTCCCAGGTCTTTGTAGACGAACTAGCGCAGCGGTTCGAAGAAGCCGGTGGGCACATTCTGATGAGTTCTCTGGTGAAGCGAATCCTGGTGGAAAACCACACGGCCTGTGGTGTGGAGGTTGAAACTGGAAGCCTGCGTCATAAAGTTTTGAAGCAAATATCTGCCGGGGTAGTCATTTCCAACGCTGATTTGTGCCACACCCTGGAACATCTGATTGGCTCCGAACTTCTGGATCCGGATTATCTGGCATGTATCAAGCAGCTCCGGCCCACATTGCCATGTTTCCTCATTCACATGGGATTGAAAGATATTTCTTTGGCCGAGCTGCGCAGGGTGGAGGGCTATCACTGGAGTTGCTGGGATGCCGAAAGAGTCGCGACGAATGCATTCAAAGTTTTCTTACCAACTGCGTACGATCCCTCGATCGCGCCCGCTGGCGGTCAAACCGTGATCATCCAGAAAGTCACGCAGGTTGACTTCGACTCAACGCAGGACTGGACCGCGCATAAAGCCGCGGTAGAAAAGTATGTGTTTCAGTCGCTGGAGAGATGCATACCGGACCTGCCCAGCAAGATTGTGGTGAAATTGACCGCTTCTGCATACACCTCTTACCGGTACACGCTGAATCATCGCGGCGCGATGTTGGGCTGGGAGATGGCGCCTGATCAACTTGGCGAAAACAGACCATCGATTCAGGGGCCATTCAAGAACCTTTACTTTGTCGGCCATTGGATCCAGCCGGGTGGCGGAATCACACCAGTAATGATTTCGGCAATGCAGGCAGCCAAACGCATCACCAGCGGGCGAGATGCGCCTATGTCTGTCGCTCCGGGCCTGACAGAGGTCGTTGCCAATGAGGTGCTTTCAGCATGAGGCACGTGGCGCCAGCATTGGACATTCAGCCTGAGATAACTCAGAACCATCTCGGGTTGAAATCTGCGGCTGATGGAAGACACAAGGTAGCGATCATCGGCGCGGCTGAGAATACGTGGGCAAGCAGCATATTCAATGCGCTGCGTCGACGGGCGACGGATGAGTTCTGCTTCGAGGAATTACACCATTTCTGCAATACCGCGAGCAGAACCAATCTTGAAGGTTGTGTCTACATTCCGCGATTCGCTGATCATGATGATTTAACGCCAGATCTCTCTGAGGCTGAGCATCTTTTTGAATATCTGGCAAAGCTCGATCAATTTAAGTTTGTATTGCTCTCGAGCGCCCTGGTTTATGGAACGGGGCCCGGCAGACAGAGTTTTGCCACCGAAGAATATTCAACTCCGGGGAATGGCAGCAAGCACATCTGTGATCAATGGAATTCACTGGAAAAGCTCGCTCACCGATATCTCACCAACAAGGCGCGGCTGACTATTCTTCGTCCTGTCACAGTGGTTCCCTCACCTACGTTTCTTGGCCGGGTGTTGTTCTCGCGATTGGTCCACACGCTGCCGGGACACGATCCGGCCATGCAGTTCCTCAGCCTGAACGATCTGGCAGAAGCGATTGCCTGCTCCCTTAAGCGGGATGCCGCAGGTGTCTTCAACATCGCTCCACGGAACGTGGTGCCGCTGCATGCTGCCGTTCGAATCGCAGGGGGCCATCGCCTGCCCGTTCCACGAACTCTGCGACGGCTTACAAAACACTCTGAAGTCCTGGATTACCTCCGCTATCCCTGGACGGTTTCCACGGAAAAGGCGGAGAAAGAACTCGGCTTTGTCGCTTCTACTTCGAGCGTCGATACACTTGCAGCACTGCGCAAAAAAGGGGCTCAGGATTTCTCAGAGAAAACCGAATTCGATGAATTCGGAATGGACAAGAACTACATCCGTTTCTACGGAAAAACGTTATTCAGATTTCTTAGTGATTTCTATTGGCGGATTGAAGCCACAGGGTTGGAAAATGTTCCCCGCGAAGGCCGCGGCGTTTTGGTGGGCATGCATCGGGGCTTTATGCCATGGGACGGCGTGATGGCCCTGCATCTGCTGGTCAAAAAGACCGGCAGGTATCCTCGCTTCCTTACGCATCCGGGGCTGCTGAAATTTCCATTTCTTTCTAACTTCATGACCAGGCTGGGCGGCGTGATTGCGTCACAGCAGAGCGCTGATCGACTGCTTGAAAGCAATGAGCTGCTGGGAATATTTCCGGAAGGCATTCACGGTGCATTTACATCGTACCGGCAGGCTTACAAACTGCAGGAATTTGGGCGCGATGCCTTTGTGAAAATGGCGCTACGCAACCAGGCGCCCATCGTGCCCTTTGTCACCGTGGGTAGCGCTGAAATATTTCCTATATTGGGAAAGATCAAATCTCGCCTGTGGACGCGCTACACGGATTGGCCGTGCATCCCGCTTACGCCCACTTTTCCGCTCTTGCCGGTGCCATTGCCATCAAAATGGCACACACAGTTTCTTGCGCCCATCCACATTGAGAAGGAATATCCGCCGGAGGCCGAGCTGGACAGGAGAGTGGTGAAGGCCATCAGCCTTGCAGTGCGAACAAGAATGCAAGCGGCCATCAATCAAATGCTGGGCCGGCGGCGATCGATCTTCTTTGGATCGATCTTTGGGCCAGAGGCGGGATTATGAGGGGCGGAGCGAGCATCCGACGCCTTGGTCTGATGATACGCGTGATTTGTCGTCATGCGCTCATTCATCTCCTGATGCAACGCCTGGCACGCTGGCCGAATCTGGCGTTCAAGATCTGCGGCCCGAAGCTTTCCGGGCCCGAGCGATTTCGCCGCGTGATTGAAGAAATTGGCGGCACCTTCATCAAGTTCGGCCAGATGCTCGCCTTGCAGTCAGATCTGCTTCCGCTCGACTACTGCCGCGCATTGTTCAGTTTGTTCGATCAGGTTGCACCCTTTGCCTATGAGCAGGTGGAACAAATTTTCGCCGAAGACCTTCACCGAAAACCACTTGAGATCTTTAACTCATTTGATCCTAATCCCATTGCAACCGGCTCGATCGGGCAGGTTCATGTGGCCACTCTGGGCGAGCACAAACTTGCGGTTAAAGTGAGGCGGCCGACCATCCTCAGCGATTTCGATGCCGACATTACCGCGCTGAAATTCATTGTGCACACAGTCAAATTGCTGCACATTCGCGCGCTCTATTGGATCATTGCGCCAACCGAAGAATTTGTGGCCTGGACGCAGGAGGAACTCGACTTCAGGCGTGAAGGCCACTATATGGACGAGCTGGGCCACAATGCCAAAGAGAATCCGTGCGAGAAGGTCCCGCTGGTTTTCTGGAGTTACACCACAGCGCGAATTCTTACGGCTGAATACCTGGAAGGCGTCACTATTTCTGAATTTCTCCGGGAAAGAGATGCCGGTCACACGCGGACAGTCAACGATTTTGATCCGCGACTCTACGCAGGACGGCTGATCGACAATTTTCTTGGCGACGCATTCCGCCATGGAATGTTTCACGCTGATCTCCATCCCGGCAATCTCATGATTATGAACGGCAACGTGGTCGGGTATATCGACTTTGGAATTTCAGGCGTGCTGAGCCGCTATTCGCGGCGCCATCTGATTGCGATGACGCTGGCGTATGCGCGAGGCGATCTCGACGCAATGTGCGAATCGTTTTTCCGGATCACCACCTTTGATCAGGACGCGAATCTTCCCGGCTTCCGGCAAAGACTCAGAGAAGTTTCCGCCAATTGGTATGGGCTGCAACGGGCACAGAGCCGCCTGCGCAAAAGCATTACTTCAATCATGCTGGATTTGCTGATGCTTTCACGGGAGTGTGGAGTCTGGCCGCAAAGAGATGTGATCAAGTACATCCGATCAGCCATCGCTTTAGATGGGTTGGTAAAAACTTTTACCCCGGGAATGGACATCGGCAGGCACCTGGAGCTGGCCTGTGAGCGGCACATCAAGTGGGATTCCATGCGCAATCTGGTTTCACCCGATGCACTCGCGGGCTGGTTTGGCGGCTACGCAAACCTTGTGCGTGACGGCGCTTTGCGTGCTATGAGTGCATTGCGTCGGCTCGGCACTGACGCGCCTCCACCGCAAACGTTTCCGGCGTACAAACCAAAAAAGAAGAAAAGTCCGTTGCTCAATCCAGTTCTGCAATTGCTATGGATAGGCATGTTCGCATTCATTATTTTGAGGCCGCAGCCGGAAATGCTTACAAGCCGCGGTTTCTGGTGGACCGTGCCACCGCTTCTGGCTGCAGCCTCAATGATTGTTTGGAGAATACTGAAGCACGGACATGCAAACAAGCGCCGAGGTTACGCGAACTGATGTCGAGGTGGGCGGATTATCGGGCAGGAAGGCATCGCAGGGCGTCGCACGCGGTGTGGCAGGAAGAGCCGGCGACCGCCCAAAGGCCGGATGAAACTGCGCCTCTGGAAATAAGAGCTCACCAGGCGCGGATGACATTAGAGCGGATGGGGCCGGGTTACTCATGTTTTTCTTTGTACCTCTCGTCAAGAATTGATCTGCTGAACGCCGAATATTGCCGGGAATTTGCGCTCACTCCTGACTGTGCTCCCCCACTCTCTACGGCAGAGACTCAAAGAATCATTGAACAGGAAATAGGTACACACTCTCCGAGTCTTTTTCTGGAATTCAACTATGATCCGTTGCGCAGCACGCTCCTGGCTCAGTATCACTCAGCCAGATTGGCAAGCGGAATTCCGGTGATTGTAGTCATTCTTCGTCCGGAGTACTACGCCTTGCAGACCAGTTCGAGCGTGCCGCCTTCCTTCAATATGGCTCCTGTTCAACAAATGTGTGGACTGGAACTCAGCAGAGACGTGTTCTTTGATTTCTTCGGCGCTTTACGCAGAAAAGCGAATTTTGTCCGGCAAGCGGAGATTTTGGAAAGCATGGCCGGCAACAGTCCGCCATCTGAGTTGCTTTCTGTCCCTCGGGTTTATCGTGAATTATCTACCTCAAGGTTGATGACCTTGGAGCCAAAGGAAGGAATACTTCTGGCGACAGCGGCACAGAATGGTCACTGCAACACAGATTTGTTGGCGCGACGTTTTTGCCAGGCATGGCTGCAGCAGGTGCTGTGTGGACAAGGATTTCCAGTCGACCCTCAGCCGCACAATATACTCGTCACTGACGATAACAGAATCTTCTTTACCGGATGCGACTTGACCACGTTGTCCTTGAACGCGCAGGACAATCTGTGGAATTACATGATGGCCACAATCGTGGATGATCCTGACCGCGCAACGCTGTATCTGCTGCGGGAAATGTATCCGCTGCCGAACATGCGCGTGGATGGGCAGGATTTTCGGAGCAAGTTCAGGCAGGCAGCTTATTTTGGCGCTCTGGCCCCGGTTCTGGGGACGAACAGCAATGCGCTGCCGCAGCTTATTTTTCAGCATTGGAAGACAGCGTTGGAGCATGGCCAAAGTCCCAAACCAGATCTGTTGTGCTTCTATCGAGGCTTGTTTGCGGTGGCAAGGATCGCTCACGGACTTTCGGCCCTGGGTGATCCAATGCGCGAGGGGGTTGAGGAGGTCCGCGCCTCTAAGACTGTCGAGCAGGTTCGTGAGATTGCTGATTGGCGCTACTGGTATCAAAATTCTGACAAATTTGCCACTGCTCTCATTAACCTGCCGAAAATTATGGATGATGCACTTACGCGTGCATCAGTGCCCCCTCCATCCACTCCTGTCTTGGACAAGCCGGAGGCCAGTCCACGCAGGAAAGGTAGTGCGCTCTTTTCAGTGACGCTCTTAGCGGCTCTGGCCGCAGTTGTTTTTATGCATCCACAAGCTGCGAGCCCAATAACCGAAAAATTTGCTTTGCTAGTGATCTTTTTGGCTGGGCTGATGGCATTGAAAGATTTTAGAGATTAAACAGCAAATTTCACAACAAATGCGGGGAATGGATATGATCACCGACTCAGTTGTAGCGCCAGAAAAATTGCACCAACCGGAGGATGCTTCTCCGGCTGTCCATGCCGCTGCGCACCCCGAGACCGCTCCAATCGTCGATTTTGCTCCGGGGATTGAAGCTGCTTTTCCCGTTGAATTTGAGGAATTTGACTGTGTTTTGGAATGCGTGGAGGGCACAGTCCCGCAATTTGTTCGAGGCGACTATTATCTCAATGGGCCGGGACGCTTCAAAATAAACGACCTTGCTTACCGGCATTGGCTCGATGGCGATGGAATGGTTTCGAAGCTTCGGTTTGGCGCCGAGGGCGTCCATTTCAGGAATCGGTATGTGCGAAGCCGAAAGCTGGTAGAGGAGCAAAGCGCAGGCAGGCCGCTGTTTCGCACTTTCGGGACGTCATTCGCAGATAGCTGCCTGAATCGCGTAAATAATGGATTGGAATCTCCGGTCAATGTAAGCGTCTATCCATTTGGCAACCGCCTGCTCGCGTTTGGTGAGCAGGGATTGCCGTGGGAACTTGATTCCGAGACACTGGAGACAATCGGTCAGTTCACCTTCAATGGCCGCCTGAATGATGCCAGTCCATTTGCCGCACACGCGAAGATCGATCCCGCCACAGGAACCATGTTTAATTTTGGGATCTTTTTTTCCAGCCAGAGCCCGCGTCTCTATTTCTACTGTTTTGGCCAGGAAGGAATTCGCTATAGAAAATCGGCGCCCCTGCAATATGCCTGTTCAGTGCACGATTTCAGCATGAGCGAGCGCTATGCGGTCTTTTATCTAAGTCCTTACCTTCTCGACATCAAAAGCTTTCTTCAAGATGGCCAATCCGTAATGGATTCACTTCATTGGGAGCCGGAACTCGGAAGCAGGTTACTGGTGCTGGACCGCGTCAGCGGCGAGGTAGTTGCCTCGCTGTCCATCGGTAATCGCTATTGTCTCCACTTAATCAACTCGTTCGAGCAGAATGATCTTCTTTATGTAGATCTTCTGGAATTTGATGAACCGATTTACCGACAATATGAACCCGTTCCGAACTTTTTCCAGAGTGTTCCACCCGGAGGGCCGAGCCGGCTCGTGATTGATCTGCATTCGCGAGAGTTAGTGGAGCGCATTACGGTTGATTATCCCCAGGCGCCGGACTTTCCAGCTATTGATCCGCGGCGAACAATGCATGCTTATGACAACTTCTGGATGTTGGGACTTTCGGCGGCTGGAAGGAGTGGCCGCAAATTTTTCGATCAACTGGCCCACGCGATCTGGGGCCAGAACAGCGTATCCGATATCTATCAGGCTCCAGCCGGTTGCTATCTGGGCGGCGAACCCGTTTTTGTCGGCGATTCGAACTCCGACGAAGGCGTGGTAATCTGCCAGGAGTTTGATACTCGCAAACTCAAGAGCTACTTTCTGCTCTTCGATGCAAGACAGGTAAGCGCGGGGCCTGTTGCGCGACTTCTTTTGGACCAGGTTTTCTATCTTGGTTTCCACGCTGCATTTAAACCTCAGACTCCGGTCAGCTGAGCGCTTTCCCATTTCGGGGGCTCTCGCAAATAGAAAACCACCATCTGTCTATCTGGTAGGTCAACTTTCGTCTCACGGGGCTCTCTATGCAGGAGCGGGAAGAGGTCTGCATAGTTAGACCAAGGGAACGGCTGGCAAAGGAGTCCATATGGTCCGTGAATTAACTAAGTCTGCTTTTAGTTTCTCCTGGGCACTCTCGCTGCTCACTCTGAAGCAAGCGGTCAATCTCCTCACTCCAGGGAAGCAAAATGGGGGAGACTTGTTTGCTCCCATAACTCAAGTTGCTGTGGGTCAACTTGATGAATCAATGAAAGGCTTCTATCGCTCCGGTGATAGCTTCCAGACGCGGATCGTTGATACAACATTCTCTCTTATCAACCCCGGCACCTGGTTTAATGCTGACAACTGGACAAGTCTAGGTGGGTTGGCAAACCCCAGTAGATGGATCAACCCTGACAGCTGGGTGCGTTCAGCTGCGAACCTCACCCAGGCGGCCACGGGATGTTGCGCACCCCGTGGCGGAGTAAACCGTCCGCCGCATTCTGCAGCGGGGGTTCCGCCAACAGTCAACACCGCAGGTAGTGAGCCGCCCAGGAATGCCAATCCTCCTCTGGGCAATGGCGGTGCTGCTGGCGGGGTTCGAACCGCCAACTGGGGGCCCCTGCCGACAAATCGGTCTTAAGCAAAATCCCGCGTATCTGGATTCCAGATCCAGACCGCGTTTCCGACAAGGTTCAAACGATAAGTTCGAAGTCTCTGGAGATGAAAATGACGGGCGCTCCAAATGCCGCAGGTAGTTACTGGCCACCGGGCGTCCAGTACACGGCAAAGAGTCTTACGGACCTCTTCGATATCCTGGCTCACCAGGCTCAGAGCGAATTAGGCACCATCACCCAGACGGCATTCTTCCTGGGAGATGGTTTGCAACGGGCCGTCACTGACGGGGTCTTCGACTTGTTCAAGCCTCAAACCTGGGCTCCAACAAACGTGTGGAGGCTGGGTTCGGAAACCTTGCGGCAATCAATTCAGGTCCTCAGGCTCGTTGAGCCTGGCAAGCTGAATGTCGCCTGGGAAGAACTTAAGAACAAGCTGGAAGTCTTTACGCTTGTGAAGAACCTGCCCTCCATTTTAAAGCTGCCTCCTGCTGATAGCGGCAAATTCATTCCAATAACTGACCTGGTTCCTCGCGCTTACTCGGTTTCGCCTTTCCAGGCGTTATGGGCAGTCGAAGGGCTGGGTCATTACTACACCGATTCTTATCACGCGCACTTCGGCGATCCGCAAGGCCTGCTTACGGAAGAGAAGGCGCCGGTCGCGGAAAAAAGCTTGACCATGTTGCACGCAGGTATGGGCCTGTCGTTTGCAGACCGGCTCATCGGCAACCTCAATCCGGATGATCCGTCGCCGACCGCAACTCGTCTCGCTCTTGAACAGTTTGTTAGGTTGTGCAGCGACAACTCACGAAAGGGCTACCTGGGTTGCGCCATCGAGTCTTTGGGCCTTGTCACCCGGGACTTCTATCCTGACCTGCTTGATGTCGTGCATGAACAGTTCCAGCGTGTGGCTCCCGAGTTGGTTGGGTTCTTCTGGCACGGAGCGGGACGCGCCCTCTATTTTTCGCGTGAATATTTCCTGCCGGTGCTAACAACGGTCTGGAGTGGCATCGATGAGGAGGCGCGCAGCTGTCCGGACCGGGAAGGTGCAATGGCGGGATTGGCGTGGGCGCTCACCCTGGTCAACATGCGGCAACCGGAAGTTATGCAAAACGCTTTGCCGTCTTATACCGGGGATGCCTCACTGGCGCGCGGATTTGCCAACGGTGTGACTTCGTCCATCATCATGCGTCAGGACACCACACCCAACGAACCATTCATTTCCGCGTTTTATCAACATCGCCCCGATGCCAAGGACCCTCAAGCCAGAGAAATGTGGAATCGCTACATCTTCGCTCCTGCGCAAGCGGGACTACAAAACTATTATCCGGTTCTGAAACAACATGATTCTTTGGGAGAAGTATTCCGCTATCAGGATCTGGCCAGGCTGGCGGGACAACTGCAGCGCGCATAACAAGATGCCCTTACACAAGACAGATCGGGCATTCACACGCTGCTCAGAATGTTTTGTGCGGAGACGAACGACAGGAACCCTATAGATGAATAACGAGCAATCTTCAACCAACATCATGTGGATAGCTGGACAGATGCTGATGATCCCCCTGGCAACGTTCATCTATAGCGTCAATATGTTTTTGGAGGCATTACAAGGGATGCAACGAGCGACCGATCAAGGCATGAAGGTGGTTGCCGGCCCAAACACGCTCTCCAGTGATTTGCCGTCTGTCCGCGCTTCTCCGGCAGCACACGTTCCTGCCGACCTGCCGGAGTCGAGAGCTGCGCCGGCTGTGCCGGAGGTCAAGGCAATGTCAGTTCTCCCAGCGGAGCCCAAATCAAGTTCTGTTAGCACTATCAACGATGCAAAGATCGAACGCAATGGTACCAACGATACAACAAAGAAAGCACTGGAGGGAAAAATGCTCGATAAAGATCTGCACGACGACATGCTAAAACTCGTGCGTTACAAGATATTGTTCGTCAAGCGTGACTACGAATGGGCTTTCCAGGAACGGGAAGCCCTCGTACACGACAACATGGATGGCAACGCTTTCACGGCCTGGAAGATTGCGGAGTTCATTCAAGAGCTCAAGAGTCATCACCAATACCCGAATGTCCCGCGCGTGAAGGTCCCGGGTGCATGGAAGAATAATTATCCGGGGGACGGCTACGTAGAAGGCAAATACCTCACTGGATTCCCCCCTGAGGACAAAAAGTACTTGCGCGTTTACTACGAGGTTCTGGAAAGATTCCCCAGGGAGAAGTTCCGTTACGAAGAGGAGCAGATCGATGTCCTCAAGGATATCCGCAACACACTGAAAGGGCGTCCAGGCGGCGCACAGGGGGCTGCGGCTGGCGGGGGCGAAGGCGCCGAAGCAGGAGCCGCTGAGGGCGAGGGTGAAGAGACAGAAGGCGCGGAGGGCGAAGGCGCAGAAGGCGAAGGACGCCGAAGACGGCGGGCGCGTTAGGCCAGAAACACGCCACCTGCGCAACTCAGAGTGAGGTTAAGAGCTGCCTCCTAAATTGTCTTTGTTGTAGTCAGATCGACTGCCGCAACCAATCATGCGGTGGTGAAGGGTTTCTTGTCCGCGAGACAAGATGACTTATTGGCGAGCGTGCGCTGCGGCTCCGCTGCCCCATTCATGGCTGGGGGGCGGCGGGTCCGCAGCACATAAGTAAATTGAAATGAATAGCTTCTGCTCATACAGAACAAACCAAGGCGTCTCCATTGAATTCGACCTGGAAATCTCGCGCAGCCGAAGATGACACGTGCGAATCGCGAAATTGCGTGGAACTCTTCGAATCGGCCAACCGTTTCTATTGCGCTATGTCGCTGCCTGGAATTGAGCAACTCGGCATTCTTGCGATGAAAGTCTTCACCCCCCGTAATCTTGTGCAAGCTTCATTTCAGGTAATGCAGCAAGCGGCGGCCATCTTGAAGTTAGTGACGCTTGAGCGAGACGGACAAATTTCCTGGGATGAATTCCAGAACAAGTTGCAGGCCTTCTACCTGTTCGAGCACCCGGACATGGCTCTGTACATTTCTTCCGATGAGATGCCGTCCCTGCCGGAACTCGTTCACACCGCTCTTCAATTGGAACCATACCTCGCTGTCTGGACCACTGAAGGCCTTGGCCATTTCTATACGGATCTGCACCTCAGGCGCGGCAAGCCTTTCCAGGCTCTGCTGTGTGATGATCGAGCAGCCAATCTGCCGGCCGCGAGCCTGACCCCGCTGCATGCGGGTATGGGGCTGTCGCTTGCTGAGTGGCTGCTTGAGGCAGCCGATAAGAAGAACCATTCTGACAGCCGCATCCCGCTCCAAACCTTCATCGGTCTTTGCCGGCGCAACTCTCGTCAGGAATACGTAGGAGCGACGTACGAGGCCTTGGGCCTGGCGGCGCGCAATCTGTATCCGCAGTTAATGGCGTCAGTGGACGTTGGACTCTCACAGATTGACGAAGAAATACTTGCATACTTCTGGCATGGGGTTGGCCGCGCAATCTACTTCGCTCCCACCAATTTTCTTCCTTACCGCAGCGCTCCCTGGAAAGGTTGGGAAATGTGCCTGAATGAGCCACCTCACAAGCTGGGTAAGCACAATGCGGTCGCCGGCTTCGCCTGGGCGTTGACGTTGGTGAATCTACGCCAGCCGGAGATCATGGCCTCTTTCTTGAAGCACCATGGCAGGCAATTGACGGAAAGTGACGCGTTCGCCAACGGTGTTGGCTCGGCAATCGTCATTTGGCGGGATTCAGCCCCCAATGACCAATTCCTAAATGCGTTCCACCGGTATCAGCCGGATGCTTCTCTGGCCGATCTCTGGGACAGGTACGTGAAGCAGAGCTGTGACAGAGCTTTGCAGTATGACAGTACAGTGAAAACGAAAAACGGCATTGGAGGGTTATTTCGTTATCGGCCTTCGGCCGAACATTATTCCAGCAACTGAAAACGTAGGACCAATGCGTAGGCCTGACAGAAAAGCCAAGCAATGGTCCTTCAACATGGCAGCAATGAATCAATTCTTTGAACAAATGGTTTGGCGTCCTTGGACTGCGCTACTTTCGAGTGTTGAGATGCTCGGCAAACATGCGCCTGAGATGATGAAGATTGATGCGGTCATAAGCCGAGTTACACACACTCTAAGCCGCCCGATCCTGGGCAAAAATTCTTGGCTTCGCTCTGTCCACGGCCGGCAGTTCGACGATGGACCGGGGATAGGAGATCAATGACACTCTTCGGGAGAAACGCGGACCAGTTGACTGGGCCGGCCCAGCCTCCCAACTCTGAACTGGTCATTCCTCCATTCACGCCAGACCTCGAACACGAC
>Ga0126372_10000120_pt1 | contig 21911 bp, 18 predicted proteins | sample PanSoiMetaPlot_6_FD_92762 | JGI IMG/M metagenome (GOLD analysis project Ga0126372, IMG submission 92762) | Tropical forest soil microbial communities from Panama - MetaG Plot_6 | ecosystem: Environmental > Terrestrial > Soil > Tropical forest > Bulk soil | place: Panama | collected 2016-02-17
CGTTTTTCTCTACGCACCCCGCGCTGAAAAAATAAGACGCATCATCGCAGACGGAGGAACCGAGAAGGAAGCTGAGGATCTGGTCGAAACCGTTGATCGCGAGCGCATTGCATTCATCAAGCACTATTTCGGCGCCGACTGGCCCACGCGCGCCCTCTACCACATGATGATCAACACGATGGTTGGCAATGAGGATGTCATCGCAACCATCCTTGATGCGATGCGCCGAGTGGAAACCAGGAGCGGAGCGCAGGTGTCGGGAATTCATAGCGTGCGATAAGAAACGTAATCCAAAAGCGTAGCCTGTTCTACTCTTCCAACTGATCGTCATCCTGAGGACTGTGTACTCTCTCCGTAGACACCATCGCCGGCATAACCGTCTGCTATCCGTTGGAATTGTTGGGGGGGTGTAGGGATGTTTCTCTACGCAAGATCACTGGCAGAGCGAGCGCTCTTGCTTCGTTCAGCATGACCAGAACTTGGCGTGGGCTCGGTCGACACGCTCAGCGTGACAAAAGAGTTCGTGTGACTGCGTCGACGTTTTGAGCATGACAAAAACGATACCCGCTCAGCCCACAAAGCCTTGGCGTGGCTTAGTTCGACCTGCTCAGCACGACAAGAAAAACTAACCCTCCGGGCCTTGACGCCTCATCCCCTCCTCGGGCGGTACACATCCGTGCTGGTGCCGTAAAAGACCTCTGCCGACTCCATGATGGTTTCTGACAGCGTTGGATGCGGATGGATGGTCAGTTCCAAATCGCCGGCGAGCGCTGCCATCTCGATCGCCAGCACTCCTTCGGCGATCAGTTCGCCCGCGCCCGAGCCAACGATACCAACACCCAGCACGCGTTCTGAGCCGGGATCGATCAAAAGTTTCGTCATCCCATCGGTACGATCAATGCTTACGGCTCGACCCGAGGCTCCCCATGGGAACTTCGCAACCTTCACCTCGCGGCCTTGCTTCTGAGCGTCAGTTTCCGTTAGTCCTGCCCAGGCCACTTCCGGATCGGTAAAGACGACGGCAGGAATGGCGGCTGGTTCGAAGGTGTATTTATGTCCGGCAATCACCTCGACCGCAGTCCGTCCCTCGTGCGACGCCTTGTGCGCGAGCATGGGCTCGCCGACAAGGTCTCCAATGGCAAAAATCGATGGGTCGTCGGTCTGCAACTGATTGTTCACCTGTACGAACCCACGCTGGCCTACTTTGACCTTTGTTTTATCGACACCGGGAATCTCGGAGTTCGGCTTCCTTCCTACAGACACCAGCACTTTCTCGAAAACTTTTTCGCGCTCTTTGACGTCTTTGCCCTCAAACGTCGCGCGGATGCCGCCTTTTTCTTCCTTGATCGAGGCTACGGTTGTGTCGAGCAGAATTCCGTCGAAGGCTTTTTCCAGCCGCTTGTGAAGGGGCAAAACCAGGTCCCGATCGGCGCCGGGGAGAATTCCGGGCAGCATCTCGACCACGGTCACGCGCGTCCCCAGTGCCGCATAGACAGAACCGAGTTCAAGGCCAATGTAGCCTCCACCAACTATCAGCATGGTTTTCGGGATGTCCTGAAGCTCCAGGGCTGAAGTCGAATCCAGCATGCGCGGGGAATCGATCTTGAGACTGGGGATGACTGCCGGCCGCGATCCCGTGGCCAGAAGGATGCGATCGAAGCGAAGAACTTCATCGCCGCCGCTGGCCTTGGTTACACGCAGCGTTGTGGAATTTTCAAAGCCTGCCCGTCCCTGGATGTATTTCACCGAGCGCTGCTTGGAAAGTTGTCCCAGACCGCCGGTAAGTTTCTTGACGACGCTTTCTTTCCACGAGCGCAGGCGATTTAGGTCAATCTTGGGATCGGGAAACTCGATCCCCCAGTTCTTTGCCTGGTGCGACTCCTCAATCAGCTTCGCGACATGGAGCAGCGCCTTGGACGGAATGCAGCCGCGATAGAGGCAAACCCCGCCTGGGTTCACCTCAGGGTCGATCAATGTTACTTTCATGCCCAGATCGGCGGCAAGAAATGCGGCGGCGTATCCTCCCGGGCCGCCGCCTACGACTGCAATTTGCAGATTCGAAGTTTCGGCCATTTTGACAATCTATCCTTATCAGTGCGGAATCTATCCTTGAACTGACAGCAAGAAGGGTTGTTCGAATGCCTCTGCTATCCAGCGCAGGAAGCGCGCTGCATCAGCGCCGTCAATGAGGCGATGATCGTACGAAAGCGAGAGGGGCATGATCAGTCGCGGTTCAAATTTTCCGTCGATCCATTCCGGCTCCATGCGCGAACGGGAAAGACCAAGAATCGCCACCTCGGGATGATTCACAATCGGGCTGAATCCGGTTCCGCCAATTCCGCCCAAGTTGGTGATGGTGAACGTTCCGCCCTCCATCTCCTCGGGTGTCAGTTTTTTTTCTCGCGCCTTCTTCGAAAGCTGCGCCAGTTCAGCAGCCAATTCCACGATATTCTTCTTGTCGACATCGCGCAGCACAGGAACCAGCAGACCGCGCTCTGTGTCGACCGCAACACCAATATTCACATACTGCTTGTAAACGATTTCTTCGTGCGCCATGTCGATGCTGGCGTTGAACTGATGGAAAATCTTCAGCGCCGATGCGCAGACCTTCAGGGCGATCGCCGTCACCGTCATCTTGCCGCCCGCCTGCTCGGCCTTGGGCGCAAACTTCGCCCGTAGCTGCTCAAGTTCCGTAATGTCGGCGCGGTCGTGTTGCGTAACCTGGGCAATCGTCAACCAGGCCTCGTGCAGGTGCTCCGCCGTCTTTCGGCGCACACCACGCATTGAGACGCGCTCAACCTTTCCCCACTTCGTAAAATCCGGGAGCTTTGGCTCATGGTAGACGCCGGGAGCCTGCGCTTGGGCCGCAGCCGATACCGCAGACGCGAGCAGCGACTTCGAATGCGCTTTCACGTCGTCTTCGCTGATGCGCCCACCCGGTCCACTTCCTTTGACGTCGTAAATATCGACGCCCAGTTCCCGTGCCAAGCGTCTGACGCTAGGAGCGGCAGGAATCGGGTCGCGATGTTCTGTGCCGGCGACTTTTTCGAGTTGCGCCGGCATCGTAAACGTGGACTGTGCTGGTGGTGGTTGATCCGGGGGCAGTGCCTGCTCCTCCGTCTTGCCTTCTGCCTGAATCGCCGCCTGGAACGCCAGCCGCGCTCCGTGCTGTCCCGAAACGTGCTCCACGGGGCCGGCTTTGTGACGTGTCGGCTGTTTGGTGACGCCGCCTTCCAGAGTGAAGATGATCTGTCCGACCTTGATCTTCTCTCCCTCTCTTACCAGCACTTCCTTGATGACACCTGTCACGGACGAAGGAACCTCCACCACGGCCTTGTCCGTCTCGAGTTCCATCACCGGTTGTCCTTCAGAAACTTTCGCGCCAGGAGCAACCATCAGGCGCACCAGGTCGCCTTGGTCGATGTTTTCTCCCAGCTCCGGAAGGCAGAATTCCTTGGCGCCGACGGGCCGTGCGCTCGGCTCTGTCGAAACTTTTGAGCTGGACTCTGCGGGCGGAGCGGTGACGCCTGTTTCGGACGACTCCGGCGATTCAACCGGCGCAGACGTCGAAGACGCTGTTGTCTCCAGCTCTTTCTGAGTTCTTGGTGCAGGCGTCTTTGAGGCGGGAATGGCTTCCTGCGGCCTCGCCCTCGATCCGGCTCCGTTCTCGACCGTGAAGATGACCTGGCCGACCTTGAGTTTGTCACCTTCCTTGACCCGAATCTCTTTCACCACACCGCTCACGGACGAGGGAACTTCGACGACCGCCTTGTCGGTCTCGAGCTCCATCACCGGCTGGCCTTCGTTCACCGTATTGCCCGGTGTAATCATCAGCCGAACCAGATCGCCCTGCTCGATGTTTTCGCCCAGTTCTGGCAGCTTGAATTCAGTCACTATCCAACCTTTCTAGCTGATAGCGGGATCCGCCTTCTCAGGGTTGATCCCAAGGTCTCTGACGGCCTGCTGAACAGTGCCGGAGCCGATCTTGTTCTCGCGAGCCAGCGCGCCCAAGGTAGCCAGCACGATGTGTTTTGCATCGACTTCAAAGAAGTTGCGCAGCGCAGCGCGGTTCTCGCTTCGGCCGAACCCATCGGTCCCCAGTGAGACCAACTGTCCCGGTACCCACTGCGAAATGCTTTCCGGCAAAACCTTCATGTAATCAGATGCCGCGACGAATACTCCGGGTGCGCCCCGGAGAGTCCGGGTCACGTAAGGAACTTTTTTCTGCTCCGCGGGATGAAGCATGTTCCAACGCTCGCACTCGTTGCCGTCACGATACAGTTCTTTGTAACTGGTAACGCTCCAGACGTCAGCGGCCACTCCGTATTTCTCTTCAAGAATCTTCTGCGCCTTCAGCACCTCAAACATGATGGTTCCGCTGCCAAAGAGCTGGGCGTGAAGCTTCGCGTCTTTCTTTTCTGATGGCTTGAACTTATACAGGCCTTTGAGGATGCCCTCGCGCACTCCGCTGGGCATTTCAGGCATCGGGAGCGGCTCGTTCGTCACGGTCAAGTAATAGAAAATCGATTCTCCATCCACGTACATTCGCCGGATGCCGTCCCGAATCATGACCGCGATCTCGTAAGCAAACGCGGGATCGTAGGCGAGCAGATTGGGGACCGAGAGAGCGAGAACGTGGCTGTGACCGTCCTGATGTTGCAACCCTTCGCCGGCCAGTGTCGTTCGTCCCGCCGTCCCGCCGATCAGGAACCCGCGCGTCCGCATGTCAGCGGCGGCCCACACCAGATCTCCGATGCGCTGGAATCCAAACATCGAGTAGTAAATGAAGAACGGGATGGTGTTAATGCCGTGGTTGGCATAAGCCGTGCCCGCAGCAATAAAGGAGCACATCGAGCCGGCCTCGGTGATGCCTTCTTCCAGAATCTGCCCGTTCTTGGCCTCCTTGTAGTAAAGCAAGGTGTCCATATCGACGGGCTCGTAGAGTTGACCCACGCTCGAATAGATCCCGACTTGACGGAACAACGCCTCCATTCCGAACGTTCGCGCCTCGTCCGGGATAATCGGCACCACCAGCTTGCCGATTTCGGGATCGCGCAGCAGCTTCGAGAGCAGCCGCACAAACACCATCGTCGTGGAAGCTTCGCGTCCCTCGGTGCCTTTATAGAATTCCTCGAAATGCGACTCGGAGACCTGTTTGATCGGCGCAGCCCGAACCTTGCGCTCCGGCAGATACCCACCCAGTTGCTTGCGCCGCTCTTTCATGTAGCGGACTTCGGCGCTGTCCTCAGAGGGACGGTAGAACGGCGCGTCGTGCAGTTCTTCATCCGGAATCGGAATTCCGAAACGCGACCGGAACATGCTGAGTTCCTCGTCGTTAAGCTTTTTCTGCTGATGGGTGATGTTCTTCCCTTCTCCAGCTTCGCCGAGTCCATAGCCCTTGATAGTCTTGGCAAGGATGACGCTGGGCGATCCTTCATGATCCGCCGCGGCCCTATACGCCGCGTGCACCTTCAGTGGATCGTGACCGCCTAAACGCATGCGAGCCAGTTGCTCGTCGGAGAGATGTTCCACCATCTTGAGCAGCCGGGGATCCGTCCCGAAAAAATTCTGCCGGAAGTATGCGCCGCTCTCGACGAAATACTTCTGGTACTGACCATCGGTAATTTCTCCCATGCGGCGGACCAGGAGGCCGTCGCGGTCGTTTTGAATCAGGCTGTCCCAGTCACTGCCCCAGATGACTTTGATCACGTTCCAGCCGGCGCCCCGGAAAATCGCCTCGAGTTCCTGAATGATCTTCCCGTTGCCGCGCACCGGCCCGTCCAGCCGTTGCAGATTGCAGTTAATAACGAAAATCAGGTTGTCCAGTCTCTCGCGCGAAGCCAGCGTGATCGAGCCCAGCGACTCCGGCTCGTCCATTTCGCCATCGCCGAGAAACGCCCAAACCTTACCTCCTCGCGACTCTTTCAGTCCGCGATTCTCGAGATACTTGATGAACCGGGCGTGATAGATCGACTGGATTGGGCCAAGTCCCATCGAAACCGTGGGGAACTCCCAGAAATCCGGCATGAGCCAGGGGTGGGGATAAGAGGACAGTCCTCCGCTCGGACTCAACTCCCGGCGGAAGGCCTCCAGTTTCTGCTTCGGAATCCGGCCCTCGAGGTAAGCGCGCGCGTAAATTCCCGGCGCCGCGTGTCCCTGGAAGTAAACAATGTCGCGGTCTCCAGACTCGGTTCGCGCCTGCAGAAAGTGATTAAAGGCAACCTCGTAAAGCGTCGCCGCTGATGCAAACGTCGAGATGTGGCCGCCGATGCCCTCCTGCATTTTGTTCGCCCGCACTACCATCGCCAGCGCATTCCAACGCACCAGGCTCTTGATGCGCCGTTCCATCTCCTGGCTACCAGGGAACGGAGCCTGTTGTCTGGATGGGATCGTATTCTGATAGGGAGTGGTGGCCGTAAACGGCAGGTTCACACCGGCGGAACGCCGCGCGTGGAGCGCCAGTTGCTGCAGCAGTCTTCCCGCGCGGTCGGCGCCGCCCTTGGTCAACACATAGTCGAGCGAGTCGATCCATTCACGGGTCTCAAGCACTTCTTGTCCGTTGGTCTGCGTCTCAGCCACGTCTGATTTCTCCGGAAAGTATGTGCGGAACATTTAATGATATCAATTATCGCGATGGCGCGGCCAAATCTGAATCCTTGCCCGGCCCTTGTGGCTCTAAGAAACCTGCGATTGCGGTAGGATCTTTCGCTGGAGGCAAGCGTGGACTACGTAAATCTTGGTACCACAGGGCTGAAGGTCTCCCGCCTTTGCCTGGGAATGATGACCTACGGCACACCCAAGTGGCGGCCGTGGGTTCTGGATGAGGCTGCAGGGCGGCCGTTCATCAACCGGGCCATCGACCTGGGCATCAATTTCTTCGACACTGCCGACATGTATTCGGTCGGTGAAAGTGAGGCCGTATTAGGCAGAGCTCTAAAAGATTTCGCTCCGCGCCGTGACCAGGTGGTGATCGCGACCAAGGTTTTCTTCCCCCTGACCGATGATCCGAATGCCAAAGGTTTGTCCCGCAAGCACATCATGCACGCCATCGACGACAGTCTCCGCCGGCTAGGACTGGACTATGTGGATCTCTACCAGATTCACCGCTTCGACTACACGACTCCCGTCGAAGAGACTCTTGAAGCGCTGAACGATGTTGTGAAGGCTGGGAAGGCGCTCTATATCGGAGCTTCTTCCATGTACGTCTGGCAATTCGCCAAGATGATCTACACCGCCGACCGGCTCGGGTTGCGCCGTTTCGCGACCATGCAGAACCACTACAATATTATTTATCGCGAGGAAGAGCGCGAGATGGTTCCCTTCTGCCGCGACCAGGGCATTGGCCTGGTGCCGTGGAGTCCGCTGGCGAGGGGGTTCATCGCGGGGAACCGCCGTCCCGAAGATTTGGGCGAAACCAGCCGTGCCAAGACCGACGACTATGCCCAGAAACTCTATTACCAGAAATCAGACTTCGAAGTGGTTGAACGCATCACGGAAGTGGCGCGCCAGCGAGGTGTTTCCAACGCGCAAATCGCACTCGCCTGGCTGCTGCACCAGCCGGGAGTGACGGCTCCCATCATCGGAACCAGCAAAATGGAACAACTCGAAGACCTGGTGAAGGCGCTTCCACTCAAACTCAGTTGTGAGGAACTGAAGAGACTGGGGGAGCCCTATCGTCCTCACCCCGTCCTTGGACACGACTAGCGGGGACTCAGGATTCTGCGACGAAATTAGAGTTCCCTATCTGTATTCGGAATCCGGTTACAGCCGGTTGATCAGCGACGCGACGTATCCGGCGCCGAAGCCGTTGTCGATATTGACCACGCTGACGTTCGAGGCGCAGGAATTCATCATTCCGAGCAAAGCGGCAAGTCCACCAAAGGCCGCCCCATAGCCGATGCTGGTGGGGACGGCAATCACGGGAACGCCCACCAGCCCTGCGACCACGCTGGGCAATGCTCCCTCCATGCCGGCGCAGACCACAATCACCCGTGCTTTGGTCAACGAGGCGCGGTGCGCGAGCAGGCGATGGATTCCCGCCACGCCTACGTCGTAGAGATGTTCGACGTCGTTGCCCATCACTTCTGCCGTAATCACGGCTTCCTCGGCTACGGGGATGTCACTTGTTCCCGCAGAGACGACGGCAATTTTGCCCTTGCCGTATCGTTTGCGGTCGCGTTTCAGAACTATGGCCCGGGCTAATTCGCTGTACTGCGCTTTGGGTACGCTGCTCTTCAGCTCGTGGAACTGCTCTTCCGTCGCGCGAGTTGCGAGAATATTGCTGTTACCGTGCGTGGAAAGCCGGGCGAACACCGCCGCGACTTGCTTTGGCGTTTTGCCCTCCCCGAAGATCACTTCGGGCATTCCGGCGCGCAGGGAGCGATGATGGTCCACCTTGGCGAAACCAAGATCTTCGAAGGGAAGATGGCGCAGGCGCTCCACGCCCTCATCGGGTGAGAGCTTACCCTTCTTCACGTCGTCAAACAGTTTGCGAATGGAGGCAGCGTTCAAGGCAGCGGTCTGAACAGAGAGTTCTGAATTCAGGTCTTAAGATTAACACTCGCCTCGGCAGAATATGTCGGCGGCCGACTCGAACCCGCGATCGAGATCTGTCACTGCTGTGAGATTTGCGCGAAATCTACTTTCTGACAATCCCTGTGCGTCGCGGCCGCAACTTCCGCACTAGCGTGAAGTACGCTTTTTCCGCGAAGCCGAGCTCATCCAGGTGCAGAAGGAAGAGGTCCTTCACAAAACGCTTGGTCACGCGGCCTTCGAGATACGCGTCATAAAGGTCACTGCCCAGCATGTAGCCAAGTTGGCGGGTTACAAACTCTAGCTTTTCTTCAGTATAGTTCCGGCCTTTCAGGATCAGATCGGGTGTTTGCTGGTAGCGCGCGCTTTTGGCTTCGAATCCGCGATGCAAGGTAAGAAAGTCCAGCATCTCAATGAATTCCGGAAATTTGAAGGACGTCCGCTGCTCGATGTCCTGGCGCGTGTCGTCGTAGAGCTCGTGTAAGTCCGCTTCCCGCGCCGCCGGGCGCGCCGGATTCAATACCCGAGATCCGAAGTAAGCCAGGGCGTTCTCTATGCTTCGTGCATAGAAAAGATCATCAGGTGCCTTTGCGCGGCTCACCCCGGGAACGGCGCTGCCCTTGGCGCACAGCGGCAGCCCCTGACACGCGTGATAGAGGAAACGTGCTACTTCCTCCGCCGCATGAACCATTACAAACTCTCGAACATAAAAGGCATTCACGTGCGGAAGGTAAGCGCATCCCCGGTCTGCGGCCCGGTTCGCCAGCGCAATTTTTTCAGACTCCGACAGGCACTTCCGGGCCAGCAGCTTGCGCAACAGCGAGTCGGAGCTTCTTGTGTAGACCTCAGGCAGCGAGTCCACCAGAAATCTGGGTTGGGTTGTATTGTGAGACGAGTACATCTTGATTCCCAGGAAGCTCAAAAGTCCGGAAACAAGGTTGTAAATGGTGGGGCTCAGATCGGGAGCACCCGTGTCTTCGCGGCTCCAACGGTCCAGGCAGAGACGATAGCTCTCGTACTTTTCCAGCGGCGTGGTATTGAAGACGCACACCACGTCATCTGTCACCTGCACCGCTTCCACCGAGTCCCGCTCTTCTCCCGCTGCGCGCCAGTAGAGGGCGTCGACGTTTTGCAGAACGGTAACCACGCGCTCGTCCGGCAGTGCCTCTCGCAGAAGCTGTGGCAAGTGATTGGGAGCCAGGTGGGATTCTCCGAACAGAACAGCGATCTGGGCATCAGGATGTGCTCGTCTGATTTCAATCACTTTGTCAGCGGCGTGCTTGTCGCGCGCGCCGATCTTGCGCAGATCTTCGCGAGGCATGCAGTCCAGACCATAGGCCGCATCAGCATACTGCCGGGCAGTTTCCAGCAGTTCATAGACAGGCTCCCACTCGTAGCCCCAGTCAAGATCGAAGCGGATTCTCTCGCGTAATTCATTTTCTTCAATCTCTTCGTACCACCACTCGTCGAGTACATGCTGGTCGCGGGCGAAGATGGTTTCTATTCCTACGACGATCGGCCGCTCGAATTGCGTCGCCAACTGCTCGATCAGGGAAGTCGCAAAGCGCTGCGAGGCAGGCAGGGCGTGATAGTCGCCAATCAGAAGGATGTCAGACTTGGCAATGAGTCCAGAGAAATGATTTGAATCAAGAACCGAATCGTAGGAGCGGAACGCCTGGCTGAAGTCCCGCAAGTACTTGCGGCGATTGTTCTGATCGTTAACACGGATCGTGCGCTCTACGCCCGCGAGCGCCTGAAGTTGCGCTGCACTTCGCCGTGACCGCAACGCCGTTGTGCTTGCCATTTTCCCTTTTCTTCGATGCTGTCGCCGATGGCTCCGGGCTCCTCCTAAAGGATTCCCGAGGTCACTCTCCTTGACTTAACTGAGCCACGCTACCTATCCTCGACACTTCGGACGACACGACTCTTCCGGATGCAGGGAACCAACCTTTGTCCGCACAGGATCATCGAAACCTAACCGTAGCCACGACCGGCGCTAGCGGATCCTTGTTCCTCAAAGAACTCCTATTGGCCGTCGACCGGGACACCCGCATCGAGGTCGTCAATTTCATCGCTTCCGACAGCGGCCTCCGCGTACTTGCCGAGGAACTTGGTCTGCGCGGCCGGGACAACCTCATCTGCCAGTTGCTGGGCAGCTCTTCCGTGAAGGTCCGTCAGCAAAGCAATGCCGACATCGGCGCTAACGTAGCCAGCGGCTCCTATCCCGCCGATTCGATGATCGTCATTCCCTGCAGCGTCGGTACTCTGGCGCGCATCGCCAACGGGATCGCTTCCCACCTCATTGAACGCGCCGCCGATGTTTGTCTGAAGGAGAAGCGTCCCTTGGTGCTCTGCGTCCGCGAGACGCCGCTCAACAAGATTCACATCCGCAACATGTATCGCGCCGCCGATGCCGGGGCGACGATCTTTCCCTTGATCCCGACCTTCTACAACAAGCCCGATAGCGCCGAGACGATGGCCCGGGAATTCGCCTGTCGCGTGCTCGCTCACCTGGGCCTAGCGCAACCCGACGCCTATCACTGGAAAGGCTGAAAAATCTTCGGCTTAGACAGCTTTTCCGTCTCCCAGTCTAGAAACCTTGCTGCGCCTCAGCCAGATTTCCATTGGTCATGACCCCTTGGCGCGGGCGCCTTTTCAATTTCGAACCAGTGGTGCAGTTTGGTCGCGATCAGGTGCCCTAAGAGTCCAGATTGGATGCTTGATTCGAAAGGCAGCCAGCAGCGTCATTTGCATCCTGCGTCGCGCGCCGGACGTGGATTATTACCGCCTGTGATGCGCACCTTTGTGCCAGTTGACCGCCAAATGATTCCGTACTAAGGTGGAAATACACCGGAAAGGAGGTGGTCTGATGACAAGTTCAGAATGTGGTAGTTGTACTAGACCAATAGGTGAGGTGGCTGCGACTTAGAGCGTCGCTCTAAGAACCTCGCAAGACTACCGGCGAATTTGGGTCAGATCCGCCCGGTTTGAAATGTGGACCGGGTCCCGGAGTTAGCCGCAGAGGCCACTAAGAGTGACCACCTCTGAGCCAATCCCAACAGTCTACCGGCGACCCGCAGGCTCCCAAGAGTTTGCGGGTCGTTTTATTTTTCCGGTCATTCAGATTTCGGCGTTTTCTGCGCCTTCGCCACTTCCAGGCCCTTGCGAATGACCTTGGCCGTGTCGGCGGATAGATTCAGGGCAGGTAGTTCATCAGATTCAAACCAGCGTACCTCGTCCGCATCACTCCCCGCGTACAGTTCGCCGGACACCGGACGGCACAGAAAGTCGATTAGGACATAGTGATAGCGCACGCGCTCGCCGTCGCGCACCAGACGATCAAATACTCCCAGCACTTCTCCCGGTTCGACCGTCAATCCCGTTTCCTCGAATGCCTCGCGGACCGCGGCCTCGCGCAGCTTTTCCCCTACCTCCAACACGCCTCCCGGAATTGACCACTCGCCTGACAAAGGTGGATGTGCGCGCTTCGCCAGGAGCACTCGGTCCCCGTCGACGATGACCGCGCCAACACCTACGAATGGAGTCTCTGGATATTCCCTGTTCATGGTGAATTTCGGTAGGCAGGCTCACCAGTCCTCTACATCGCACAGATTCTAAAGAAAATGGCGTGCGTCCCGTAATCATTTATCGTTCTTGTGCCAACCCGTGTTTCCGGGGATATAATTTTGGATTGATAGCTTTGCCAGTCCCTCAGTAGGCAGTTTTCTAACCCTCCCCGCCGCGATTGGCTGTTTTTCGTGTCGCGTGGCGGCGGGCTGGAACCGTTCACTCCAACCAGTGCTAATAAGGAGAAATCAGTATGTTTACTCGCATTGTGGAATGCCACGCCAAGCCGGATAAAAGGGACGAACTCAGCAACAAAATTCGCAACGAAATCCTGCCAATTCTGCAAAAACAACCGGGTTTTGTCGATCTCATTGCCCTCAAGCACGAGAACAATCAGGAGCGCGTGGTCAGCATCAGTGTCTGGAATTCGAAGGAAGATGCTGAGCGCTATCATCGTGAGCAGTTCAACCGCATCGTTGACTTGCTCAAGCCACTGTTGAAGACCACACCCACGGTCGATAATTTCACCGTAGACACCTCTACCAGCCATCGCGTTGCTGCAGGCCGCGCCGCCTGACGGTGATCCTCTGACCGGCCCCGGTGCCGCATACTGGGGCCTTTCAACTCTTCCCGCCGCCCCTTAACACCGCGGCTTCAATCCTCTTTAAGTCTGAACCGCCCTCAAGTCTGGTCGCATCCAACTCGCTACAATAGGTCGCACTATGGCCCTAGAGGAATATAAGCGAAAGCGCCGTTTTGAAGAGACACCCGAGCCTCCCCCAAAAGTCGAGAAGAAGTCGGGACATCGCTTCGTGGTGCAAAAGCACAGCGCCACACGGCTGCACTACGATTTCCGGCTCGAGATGGAAGGAGTTCTGAAGTCATGGGCCGTCCCTAAGGGCCCGTCGCTCGATCCGGCTGAGAAGCGGCTGGCTGTGCAGGTCGAAGATCATCCCGTTTCGTACTTCGATTTTGAAGGCACCATCCCTGAGGGCAACTACGGTGCGGGCACGGTGATGGTGTGGGAAGTCGGCACGTGGGTTCCGCTCTCGCCGGTTCCGGTAAATGGCAAGTACGTTCCGGGTACGGAAGCCGAGGCCTCCGCTATGATCTCCAAGGGCGATCTGAAATTCCGCCTGAAGGGCAAGCGGTTGAACGGAGATTTCGCGCTGGTCCACATACGCTCGCGCAAGGCGGGAAGCAAAGGCAACGAATGGCTTTTGATCAAGAAACACGACGAGCATGCGGTTCCGGGCTACGACATCGATCAGTACGATTCATCCGTTCTCACCAAGCGGTCCATGGCCGAGATCGGGGGCGACCAGAAATCCAAAGAATGGACGAGCAGCCGTCCGGCGGGTCGCGGCAGACTGAAAGCCGCCTGGCTCGCCGACGCGGTTGCTAAACACGACAAAAAGGTCAGAGCAGCCCAAGCCCCAAACAAAAGCAAAGCCAAAGATAAAGATGCGGTGCGGGCGGTCAAGTCGCTGTCGGCCGCTAAACGCAAGAACAATCAAACTTCGCGCAGACCTGAACCCGAAGGTCAGGACGAACAGGAGGCGAGTCCGCAGTCTCCAGGGGGGAAAACCGCCAGCAACTCATCATCCGATAACCCTGTGGAGATATCGGGGCCGCAGCAAGTGAAGGGCGCCGCGCGAGCGCCGATGCCATGGACCATACGGCCGATGCTGGCCACTTCGATCGAGAAGCCGTTCGATGGCCCTGACTGGTTGTTTGAAATTAAGTGGGACGGTTATCGCGCCATTGCATTTATCGAAGGCGGCAAGATCCGCCTCGTCTCGCGGAACCAGAACGATCTCACGTCGCAATATCATGAACTCGTGGACCTGCCGCGGTTCGTCCGGGCCAAAACTGCAGTCCTCGACGGGGAGATCGTCGCCGTCGACGAGCAGGGCCGGCCTTCATTCAGCCTCATGCAGCAGCGAAACGGGCTGCGCCACGGCCGCTTCCGGGTCCCGGGCCGGACAGACGTCATGGTGCTCTACTACGCCTTCGACCTGATCTATCTCGACGGCTATGATCTGCGCAGGGGCACGCTCGAGAAGCGTAAAGAACTGCTGTCCCAAGTCGTCCAGCCTGGAGATAACCTCCGCTACTCCGACCACCAGGTAGGGCAAGGGATTGCCCTGTTCCAGGCAGCGGCGCAACAGGGGTTGGAAGGAATCGTCGCAAAGAAGCGCAACAGCTGCTACGAGGAAAAGCGCAGTTACGAGTGGCAGAAGATCAAGATCACCCGCGAGATTGAATGTGTGATCGGCGGCTATACCGATCCCGAAGGCAGCCGCGACCACTTCGGTTCTGTCGTTCTCGGTCTATACGACGACCAGGGACGCCTGATTCATGTTGGACAAGCCGGCACTGGTTTTGATCGCAAGACCCTGGCTGCGATCTGGAAGCTGATGCGCGAAATCGAGACCAGGGCTTCTCCGTTCTACGGACCGGTTGATTCTCTGCGCCCGGCTCATTGGGTCAATCCTGAACTCGTGGCCGCGATCAAGTTTTCGGAATGGACTCACGAAACCAAAGAAGGTAGAGAGAAGTTGCGCGCACCCGTTTTCCTTGGCTTGCGTGACGACAAGGATCCGAAGGAGTGCATTTTTCCGCAGGAAACCTAATCGCCAGCAAAACTTCGGGCCGAAAGTCCAACTGCGCTCGACAGGAGGAACTGAGACATGCCGAATCGCCGCCAGCTTTTGCAAGATGCCCTTGTCTGCACGAGCGCAATGGTGGTTGGTATCGCAGGAACTCCGGTAGCGTGGCCTCAAGCGGGGGCGCAACCAGCCGAGCCGGAAGTCACTGCGACAGAGGATCTGATGCGCGAACACGGGGTGATTCGCCGCGCCCTGCTGGTCTACTCTCAGCTTGCCGACAAGCTCCGGAAGTCTCCCGGCTCCGTTGACGCCGCGGCACTTCACCGGGTCGGCCAGCTGTTTCGCACTTTCGGTGAGGATTATCACGAACGATTGTTAGAGGAACAGCACATCTTTCCCGTCGTGCGCAAGATGAAAGGCGAGGCCGCAAAGTATCCCGACATCCTCGTTCAGCAGCATCAACGGGGGCGCGAGATTACCGACTACTTGCTGTCGGTCACGAGCCAATCGAAAATCAGTGTTCAGCATGGGGAGCCGCTGGCGCAAACTCTGGAGGGCCTCGTTCGCATGTACGAGAATCACGCGGCGCGGGAAGACACGATCGTTTTTCCTGCGTGGAAAACAAACTTCTCGAACAAGCAACTGGACGAGCTCTCCGACCAGTTCGAAGACATCGAGCACAAGATGTTCGGTAAAGACGGTTTCGAAGACGCTGAAAAGGTCATCAGCGGAGTTGAAGGAGCATTCGGATTCGCCGACATCGCGCAGTTCACACCGCCACCGCCGCCGAAACCTTAACCCAAAAATCTGCATGCGCATTCCCTACTATCACGTCGACTCCTTCACCTCGGAACTTTTTGCCGGCAATCCGGCTGGCGTTTGCCTTCTCGAGGCGTTTCCTCCTGACGCCACCATGCAAAAGATCGCTGCCGAGAACCGCCACAGCGAGACCGCTTTTGTTGTTCCTCGCGTTGACAGCGATTTCGACCTGCGCTGGTTTACTCCGTTATTGGAAGACGACCTGTGTGGCCACGCGACGTTAGCATCTGGGTTTGTCCTCGCACTCCGCGACCACAAATCATGGCCCGTTCGATTCCACACCCAGAGCGGCGTGCTGACCGTCGCACGCGATCAGGATTTTTTTGAAATGGATTTTCCGGTGCGGCCGCCCCAGCCTTGCGAAATCCCACCCGAGCTTCTGCCGGCCTTGGGAATCAAGGCAGCGCATGTCTTGAAGGCCCGCGATTATCTTGTCGTGCTGGATCGTGCTGAGCAGGTCAAAGAGCTCGTGCCTAACATTGCAGCTCTTGCCGGACTCGACATCGGACTCGGCGGGACAATCGTTACGGCTCCGGGTTCCGGCGACGTCGACTACGTATGCCGGTTCTTTCCACCGGCGGTCGGCATTGATGAAGACCCTGCAACCGGCTCGATACAGTGTACGCTCGCGCCCTATTGGGCGCGGAGGCTGGGCAAGTCCACGCTCCGTATGCAACAGCTAAGCCCGCGCGGAGGGTCTATGCGCTGCACCCTCGACGGTGACCGAGTGAAGATTTCGGGGAAGGCGCGCCTCTACCTCGAGGGCACGATCGAGCTGTAAGTGAGAAGGTCGCGCGGTCGGACCAGCCAGCCCTTTCTTAGCCCTCCATGGTGTTCAGACTAGGGCTGACCAGCAGGGTTGGTTCCGTGACGCGTTGCACATCGTCGGCAGTCAGACCGGGCGCCACTTCTTCCAGTATCAGCCCCGTCGGCGAGACGCGAATAAACGCCATCTCCGTGACGATCATGTCCACCACTTTCACTCCCGTCAGCGGCAGCGTGCATTTCTTGAGGATCTTCGGTTGGCCCTCGCGGGTGGTGTGCTCCATGGCAATCACCACTCGCCGCGCGCCTGCGACCAGGTCCATGGCTCCGCCCATACCCTTGACCATCTTGCCGGGGATCATCCAGTTCGCGAGATTTCCTTCCTCGTCCACTTCCATAGCCCCCAGCACGCTCAAGTCGACATGTCCGCCGCGAATCATTCCGAACGAATCTGAACTTGAAAAGTAAGCCGTTCCCCGCAACTCGCTGACTGTCTCTTTGCCCGCATTAATCAGATCCGCGTCTTCCTGCCCTTCGAGAGGATACGGCCCGATCCCGAGCATTCCGTTCTCACTTTGCAGGATCACGTCCATCCCCGGCGGTACATGATTAGCGACAAGAGTGGGCATACCGATTCCCAGGTTCACATAAAACCCATCGCGCAATTCGGCCGCGATGCGCTTCACGATGCGCTCGCGCTTCTCCACATCTTTCCCTACCTTCGATACGGTTACCATGCTGTCCTGTTGCTCCCGGCAGTTAAGCCGTTTTTCTCACGGTTCGGCGCTCGATCCGGTGTTCGTAGACTTCGCCCTTGAAAATTCGCTTCACGAAAATGCTGGGGGTGTGGACCGTGTCCGGATCAAGTTCTCCCGGTTCCACCAGGTGCTCCACCTCGACGATGGTCACCTTGGCCGCGGTCGCCATCATGGGATTAAAGTTGCGAGCGGTCTTTCGATAGACGAGGTTACCCCACTTGTCGCCCTTCCACGCCTTGATCAGCGCGAAGTCGGCTTTCAGGGCATGCTCCATCAGGTAGAGCTTTCCATCGAACTCGCGCGTCTCCTTGTCTTCGGCGATCATCGTTCCCACTCCGGTGGGAGTGAAAAACGCGGGGATTCCGGCTCCAGCCGCACGAATTCGCTCCGAGAAGGTTCCCTGCGGGACCAGTTGCAACTCGATCTGGTTCTTGAGAACCATTTCTTCCAGCAGCTTATTTTCGCCGACGTAGGTGCCGATGTGTTTTCGGATTTGCCCGGCCGAAAGCAGCAAGCCCATGCCGAACCCATCGACGCCAGCATTGTTGCTGATGGTGGTGAGATTCTTGACGCCCTTCTTCACCAGCGCGCGGATCAGGTTCTCGGGAATCCCGCACAACCCGAATCCGCCGACCATAATCGTCGCGCCGTCCGAGATGTCGCGTACTGCCTCGTCTGCATTGCTGACGACCTTGTTCATAAGTATGGGATTTTACAACGGAAGCAGGCTGCGCAGCAGCGCCGAGCAGGCACGCGATCCAGCAATGAATTCCGCTATGTCTTTTTCAACTGATGCGCCTGATCGAACTCTTTTGCCAGCTCGCGCGTGTCCAGGTTTTCCCGGATGTGCGCCAGGCGTTGCTCCAGTTGCAGAAGTGCCGCCTGAAGATTGTTCTTGTTGGTGAGAGCAATATCTCTCCACATCGAGTACGGGCTTGAGGAGATGCGGGTCATTTCGCGCAATGCGCGCCCTCCAGCGTCAAGCAACAGCGCACCCTCGCCGAACTCCTCGACCAGCGCCGATGCTAGGGCCGTCGAAATCATCTGCGGCAGATGGCTTATCCAGGCACAAAGATAGTCGTGTTTCTCGGGCTCCAGGCAAGCAACCTTGGCTCCGATTTTTTCCACCCACTCCAGGAACTCACCGGAAAGACCTTCGTCCACGTTCTGCCCCGCCATCGGCGTCACCAGCCACGCTGCTCCCTCAAAAAGATTGGCGTCCGCATTCGTCACACCGCTCTGCTCTTTCCCGGCCATGGGATGCCCGGCCAGGAATCGTTTCGCTGCCGCCTTTCCGAACACGGCGCGAGCGCGTGCGGTGACCTCAACCTTTGTGCTGCCTACATCGGTGATCAGAATCTTCGGGGGAAGTCCCGGGCCTATCAGTTCGATCAGATCGATGATTGCTCCAACCGGCGTTGCCAAAACGACGACCTGGCTTCCACGAATCGCATCAATAGGATCGCTGTATCCAACATCGATTGTGGCGTGGTGATATGCCTTCTCCAGCACCGCGGCGCGGTCGCATCCCACGATCCGCCCGCTGAATCCATGCGTTTTCAAAGCGAGACCGAGGGACCCACCAATCAAACCTGTGCCCACAATCGTGATTTGGCTAATCGCCATTGGAACCAACAAAGTACGTGGACAACCCTGGTTTTGCAACCACGTGACTGTTGTTGGTGTGAAGATTGCGCGATCAACACGGGGCTGCCGGTGCGGCTTAGTACTCGATCTCCACGAGTTCCGGTGTGCTGGTCTTGGTGGGCGGACGAAGCTTCCAGCGCGCCGGCTCAGGGGCCTGCGGATGCAAACGGTTCATCAGCGAGCCGACCCCAATCGAGCCTCGCACAACATGATCGATCTTCAACGGTCCCGCGACCGGGACGCTCTTCAGCCAGTGCAACCCGCTGCTGATGGCGCACCCGCACTGGCTGCAATCCGGTGTTCCGCCGAACACGCAAGGCTCAACGCGCGAAGTAAGATCGGCAGAATAGTTGACTGACATCTTCGAGAACAGACATTCATTCGGACTTGCAGGAGGGGACAACAGCGCTCTCGCGATTCCGTCGTTGATCAGAAATTTCTTATACCGCTTCCTGAGCGGCGCCAGCTCGGCCACCAGCCGCTGCCGGTCATCCTCCGTCAACATCTCCGGAGTTTTTTCGTCGCGCTGTGGAGTGTACAGACTCACCCAGAGCCGATTGATCTCGTCACGCGCATTCCAGAACGCAACGTATTCCTCAAGGTATCCGCGACGCTCGAGCATGGGGCGGGTAATTGTCCAGTGAATGTTGACGCGTCGCCCCGCGATGTTTTGCAGAATGCGCTTGTAGGTGGCGGGCTTGCGCCGGGCATCGTGATGTTCGGGCAATCCATCCACCGACACCGCGACGAGCAGGCGCGGAATCTCGATCCATTCCACTGGAATCGGAATAACCGCGCTTGTGACAACCATGGTATAGACGCCCATCTCGCTGAGCAGCGGAAGAATCTTGGAGAGTTCTCGGTGACGCACCAGCGGCTCGCCGCCCACGATTGAAACCTGCAGCGGGCGGTGCTTTCTGACCAGCCCCAGCACGCCATCCACCAGCGCGTCTCCTCGCAAATCGCTCAGTTGGCGCAAGGTGGTCTCGCCGCCCAGGTGCGCGTCGCCATAGGCATAGCATCCGGGACACTGCAGTGGACACTCACGCGTAATTTCAATGGACAGCATGGGCAAACGGCCATTAAGGATGCGTCCCCACGCGGAGAACAACTTTGGCAGGCTGAATTCGGAGCCGTTTACTGAAGACACCGTTAATTAGATGAACCCCTGCGGCAATTGGTTTCGTCACAAACCGCATCTTGGTCCTAATGATTCGCGCCGAAAAAGAAAACAAATAAAAAGATGAGGAGATTCAGCGCCCTTCGTCGCCAGGGTCAATGCTGCGATCCAGGTAAATCCAAAGGACTCGCGCGAAAAGGGTCAGCGGCGGCGCCAGCGGAAGAAACAAAACAACCGCCCACACCGCGGCCTTAGTGATCGATGCTCGGGTAACGGCCCAAAGTGCCACTGCGATGGCCACAATCGTGACAAGCGCAAGACCATAGCTCACATACATCGCGCCAAGAAAATATCCTTCTTCGCGCTCAAACCTCAGCCCGCAGACCGGACATGTCGCGTTCATATTTGGAAAACCCAGAAAGATAGAGGAACGGAAAATCTTCCCCGTCCGGCAACGCGGGCAGCGTTGATGAAGGATGTCGACCAAGATCGAAGACTTGGCAAGAGGTCGCATAGGAGGCGGTGAAAGAACGATCAGGAACCAGACACGATTTAGTCACCCAATCGACTAGCGCGCCAATCGAGCGCTACGGCTTGGTGTCGAGCGGGTGCTTGCTCTTTTCAAAAAACTCGTTCTGGATTTCCAGGCTCTTCTGATCAGCTTTGGCTGCCCGGATCGCGCCCACAATGCCGTCGATCCACGACTTCATCCTGAACGCGCCCAGTTCGCGCGTTGCCGCCGACCCATCGCCGGAATAATGATTGGGGAACCGCGCGTACCACCAAATCCCCGTGTACAGGTTTTCGGGAAGATTCAGCCGTTTCTGATCGGCCCCTGACTCGCTAGCGGCACGTTCGGGGTGAACCAGTTCCGGGTGAGAGATCATCACCGTGGACGTCTCGGTTTCTCCCGCATGCATGTCGACCGTGGTTTTCTTCGGCGGACCCCCGGGTGGAAGATCGACCGAGCCCAGGACATAGACCACGTAGTCGCGAGGCCTTTCCATCTGTGTCTGAGCAAAATAGGGAAGCAGGTACTCGTTGCCGCCATGCCCGTTCACGATGATGACTTTCTTGCAGCCGTTCCTGGCCATCTCGTCGGTAGTCTCCTGTAGCAGTTCAAGCTGTAACCGCGTGCTGTAGGCGACCGTGCCCGGCTCGTGCTTGGCCTCGAAAATCTGACCGAAGTAGTACTCGGGGAAAACAATCGCATACTCTTGCTCAGCCGCGTGCAGCGCCGCGTAGCGCACGTTCAACAGGTCGGTTCCCAGCGGAAGATGCGGCCCGTGCTTTTCCAAGATTCCGAACGGCAATAGGCATGTGCTCTGTGATTGCCGGATTCCCTCTCGAAAATCAGCCGCCGTTAGTTCTTCCCAGTGGACTGACAGTTTCACTTGAGGCCACGCCGTAGCGGTGCACACGAATAACAGCAGTGTTGAAAATATTCGACGATACATGAAGATTCCTCGTTGAGGGGCGCAATTCTAACATTCCACAGCGCGCCTTCCGCCCGCCGTCACCCAGTCTCGCAACGTCGCCTGTCCAACAAAGAGTCTCACTTCCGAGGCAGGACGTTACTCTGGTTACCCCGGGGGCACATTCAAAACGGTTATCATTTCAATGAAGGGCGTCATGAAAAAACTCAGCTTCCTGCTCTCTCTCACGAATAATGATAACGACTACCAGAAAGAGCAGGCCGCGGCTGCCGATCGCGCTGCGCGCCGGTTGGGCGTGGACATTCAGATCGTTAATGCCGAGAACGACTCCATCACGCAGAGCCAGCAGCTTCTGAAGATCATCCAGTCTCCGGCGAGCGATCTCCGCCCCGATGCCATCATCTTTGAGCCCGTAGGCGGAACGGCTCTGCCGCAGGTGGCGCGCGCCGCCGTGGCGGCAGGAATCGGTTGGGTCGTGCTCAACCGTGACGCCGAATATCTCGCCGAACTGCGGAAGACGTCCCAGCTTCCGATATTCGCCATCACGTCTGACCACGAAGAAATCGGCCGCATTCAAGGTCGTCAATTCGGAGCACTGCTTCCCGAAGGCGGATCGGTGCTATACATTCAGGGCCCCTCTGAAAGCTTGGCTGCC
>Ga0126372_10000122_pt1 | contig 21694 bp, 28 predicted proteins | sample PanSoiMetaPlot_6_FD_92762 | JGI IMG/M metagenome (GOLD analysis project Ga0126372, IMG submission 92762) | Tropical forest soil microbial communities from Panama - MetaG Plot_6 | ecosystem: Environmental > Terrestrial > Soil > Tropical forest > Bulk soil | place: Panama | collected 2016-02-17
CGCGGCAGAGCTTACACTCCGTGCCCTACTCTTTGCCCGCGTGGTCGCCCGAGCAGGCAAACGCTAGCCCATTTTTCCCGGTCGTTCCACGGCGGCACGACATTCATCCCCGCTTTGCACAGGCCCGACGAGGCTTCGCATGAAGCGCAAGGGAATTGAATTGGCCAAGACGAAGCCGTGAATACAGATTTAGAGTGCGCTGCAGCAAGGAAAAATCGAGCAGCAGAAAGCGGATCTCAGCGCGCGGCTCGCCTGCCGGTTGCTGGCTCCGTCAGCTTCACGGCCAGCAGCCATGCGATCCACAGGAAAAAAAAGATCAGCAGACTCGCCTGCGGCCAAATCCGTTCAACTGCGAGACCGATGAGATAGTCGGCAATATCGCCGAGCGCCATGAAGCCGACATAGTAGAAGATGAGCTGCACGATGCTCTCTCCGGAACAGGCATCGCCCCGGTTTGTCCTATCACATGGCAGGACAGCTAGTCCGCAATTTAGGTAATGACTGCCCCATCGACATAATCCAAACATTAAATCGATCTTGTGGCAGTGGGCATCGGCATATCTTTGATAGACACGAGCCGTCATGCGGCGACATTGGCCGACTTGAGTTCGGGCTGTGTTGCTTGCTAATGCTTGCTAACTCAGCATCAGTGCGGTACATTCGTGGACTAGCAAGCACTAGCAAGCACACCAGACGGAGGGCACTGATGCTCGCCAGAATTAGCAAGCAGGTCGTTGATCGGATGCCGCTTAACTCAGTTGTGTGGGATACAGCTTTGATCGGGTTTGGTGCACGTCGACAACGCAAACATGTCCACTATTTGCTGCGCTATCGGATCAATGGCCGACAGCGTTTCCACTCGATAGGTCGACATGGCAGTTGGACACCGGATAGCGCCCGCACGGAGGCTCAACGGTTACTCGGTCTTGTTGCAAGTCGTGTTGATCCTGCGGCTGCTCGACAGGCGGAACAGAAGGCCGATGCTGAGACATTCGGAACTGAGGTTGCCCGCTACATCGAGCGCAAACGAACGTTGATGAAGCCAAGATCGATGGTGGAGCTGACCAGACATTTGATGGTTCAGTGTCGACCGCTACACGGCCTGCGGCTGGGCGACATCAACCGCAGAACGGTTGCGCAGCGACTTGGCGACATCGAAACCGCCAGCGGTCCTGCCACCCGGAACCGTGCCAGGTCCACGTTATCTGCATTCTTCACCTGGACGATCAGTGAAGGGTTGCTTGATGTTAATCCTGTGACTGGGACCGGCGTGGCTGACGAAGGTCCGTCGCGAGATCGTGTGCTGTCCGAGACTGAGTTGACCACAATCTGGAAGGCACTGGGTCAGGATGCGTTCGGCGACATTGTCAGATTGTTGGTGTTGACCGCACAAAGGCGGACGGAGATAGGCGGGCTCAAGTGGTCGGAGGTTGACTTCGTTCGTGGCTTGCTCGTGTGGGGGCCTGAGCGAACCAAGAACCGAAGGCAACACGAACTACCAATGTCGCGGCAAGTCCGGGCAATCTTGGAACGTCAGCCCCGACGTGACGGTGGTGTGTTCGTGTTCGACCATGGCGCAATTGGGTTTAACGGGTGGTCTGATGGTAAGCGGGAACTCGACGCCAGGTTGGTTCGTGTGGGGCCGTGGCGTTTACATGATCTCCGCCGGACAGCCGCAACCATGATGGCCGAACGGCTTCAAGTGTTGCCCCACGTGTTGGAATGCATACTCAACCATGTGGGTGGATTTCGAGCCGGTGTCCACGGTGTCTACAACCGTTCTCGTTATCAGAACGAAATGAAGGATGCCCTCGATAGGTGGGGCGATTACGTCGATGGTCTCACGGCAGTCTGACCTAGTCGGACGCAACAAGTAGCTTAGGACATGGTTGTTGGACCTATCGGGACCGTGCTGGCCCACGTTGTTAGGAGACTAACCGTGGACTGGATGCGTCTGGTAATTCTGGTACTCGGCATCACAACCGTGATCACGTGCTATACCTTCATCTTTGTGGGCTTTCGCTAATGCAAGAGCCGCAGCCTGCCCTTACTCGAAGTTAGCCAACAACCTCTTCGCCTCCTCCTGCAACAGCCGTCGCCCAATCATCGCCTTCGGCACTCGCCACTTGCGGTCAAGTTCGTGGGCACTGCCTTGCCTTCGGGCTACCGCTCAAATTCCACCCCAATCTGCGCTGCTCGCAATCTAACGTGCGTTGGCTGCATATTATCGTTCCAAACCATTTTTAGATAGGTATAGGCGTCTATCTCAGTACCCGCAGTACCCGCAGTGGTACCCGCAACTAACTTGACCACGTTCCTCAAACCTTTTGACCTATTCCCCATCTCTACCTCCGACAACCGCCTCTACTTTCTCTTTTACCCATATCTTTTTTTATAAAAAAAATGAATTGCGGGTACGAGCGGTCTCGAGCCACCGCCTTGAAGGATCTCACCTAGCAACACAAGGAGAGAATGTTGGTGCCTCCACCCCACTGACCATCAGACACTCTCCCTCCCTGGGTGTGCCCGATGGCAACTCAAGCATAGCGCAGCACTGAGGAAGCGAAAAGGATCGCCGTTTTACTTGCCAGGGGGTTTGTATGCTTTACGAACTTGAACCGCGTGTTTCCGAACTTTAAGGATTTCGTCTTGGGTCAACAGACGAGTGAGCTTTACGTTCTGGAGAACTTCTGCTGCTACGACAACGCCAGAAATTGCTGCTGCAGCACCAGGATCAGGAACATCAAAGATCACTAATACGCCTGGGCCGTCGGCAGGGGTGCCATAAAAAGAGATCAATTTACCCCCGGCAGTTTCAATCGCTTTCTTGGCTGCTTCCTGCCGATTTGTTGTTGGATTGTCCAAAATATTGCTGAGAGCTTTGGATGTGTAGTGTCCTGTCAGACAGAAATGCATGGCCAATTCTCCTCTCCCCGCTAGCAACATCGGCTATCGAACCAGCGAAGCTGTGAGCGAGCGGGAGGCACTTTCCCGGGCTGAGGAGGGCTGGCCTCCCACTCGCAACCATCATCCCCACGAGCGCCAGATGGCTGATCTACAATAACCTAGTGCGAGCCAAACCAGTCGGTAGCATCGCACAGCGAACAGAATTTGGAAGCGGTATCCTTATCTTGATTTTGCGAGAACAGCGAGACGGAGGCACCGGACACAATGCTTGGTGGGTGAGTGTGGTGCCTCCGCCTCAGACCATCAGCACCACCCTGTCCCGAGTAGAGTGCCGATGGCCCTAATACAATAGCGCAACAAGGCATTATGATCTAGATTGGCCTTTTCAGGAGACGCCAATGCCCAATCCATCCAATCTAAGTGCAATGAACGTCGAGCAATTGCTACAACTTCGATCCGACGTCGAACGGGTTCTTACCCGTAGAGCAGCACAATTACGAAATGACCTTTCCAAGCTCAGCCGCCAAACTGTTCTGAGAGATGGTAGTGGTGGAAGTCCGCTGAGAGGCCGCAAGGCTCCAATCAAATTCAGAGACAGAGCGGGGAATACATGGGCAGGTCGAGGAGCGCAGCCCATCTGGCTGCGGGAGAAGTTGAAGGCAGGGGCGAAGCTGGAAGATTTCGCTGTCAACAAGTCCAAGCGACGCCGTAAGCGCTGATCTAGCCAAGCTCGGTGAGCCAGAATAAGATTTTGGAAGCTCTCGCTTGGGGAGGAACCAATGGCAGTGCAGGACGATCTTCGCCGGTTGAGCCAACTGGACAGCATTTATCTTGGTCACACTCTCTACTCTAATGTGAGTGGGTTTGGATTTACCACTTGGCACAAAGGACGGCTACAGCAAGCCAATGACGGCAACTGGACATTCCGCTCAATTAGTTCAGATGGCACCGTGGTCGGATTTCAACTCGGTCCTCCGACTGCGAATTGGACATCGTGGGAAACACCAACTGCTGGGATCACGGTACAAATTCAGATTAACCAAAATGTTCCGGTACCAAATAATCCGATCATGCTTGGTATTGGTTCTGTGTTTTTACAACAACAACTACCCCAGGAATTGACCAATTAACGCCCGCTCACAGTCTGCGGAAGCGGCGATCAGCTAACCTTGGTGGTAGGCGAGCATCGGGCTTATCGCCGTTAGTTGGTGGCTTCACATCGATCATCTGAGACCGTTCAATAGCCCTATCCAATTGCGCAGCGAAATCATTGTCGGAGATCACAGCCGTCACCAGCCGCCCGCAGCTTCTTCTCGACGTTTTGGATATTCATGATCAATCCCACCAACGGACCCGCCGCCGACAATAAGGGTTGCCGTTGACTTCAGCCATGCCCCTCTACTGGCTCTGCTACCGCCACAACAATCAAATCTCAGTCGTCATCGAACCTGGGGCTTCGCTCATTCATGCTCGTATGCGTGCTGCTCTTGCTGGTCTACCAAGAGTTCAAGTAGGCCGGACGACAATGATCGGTTAACGCATTTACCGATTTATCGGAAATAAACTCGAAAAAGGTCTCAGTGTTGCCACGCCCTTCCGTCAACCGCATTGCGACTGCTGTGCGATCTGAGGGAAGACGACATGAGCATCAACATTGGTGACACAATTCGCCTTGCGGAAACCCAGGAAGAAGGCGTGGTAGTTGCTACATCCAACAATACGCCAGACTGTGTGGTGGTCCATTTCGGCAATTCATTTGCGTACTTGATAGAAAGAAAAAAGCTTGAATTGGTCGCCACTCGGAACAGGGTTCGTCAGCGAGACAGTTGGACCATGAGCAAAGCGATACCTAATGAGTGTATGGCTCTTCTACAGGAAGCCAGCGAGATGTTTGACGAAACAGGCTGTGTGCCTGATGCTGATGGGGAACCAGTGCGAGCCGAAAAGATAGTGCCGGATGCGAAGGAATACATTTCAGAGACAATTGACGATCCGCAAGCAATCTACGACCCGAAGATATGGGATACACCTGGGTTTGCGCTGGTCCTGTGGTGGCTTGCACAAAAATGGAATCAAAGATGCCGCAAGCTCGCACCTCGGAGTAGCAAGAACCCTGAGCAATATCTGACCAAAGAGCAACAAAAGGCATGTCTCGACTCAGCTGCGGCTGAGTTGATCCGAGAAATTACCCATGGAGGCTCATTGAGCTAGCTGAGTTAGATCAAGGCGACTTCACCGAAGCCCACGAACTTGACCGCAAGTGGCGAGTGCCGAAGGCGATGATTGGGCGACGGTTGTTGCAGGAGGAGGCGAAGAGGTTGTTGGCTAACTTCGAAAGTGCTCAAGCAGTTGTTTATGGTTTCCGTTTGGGTTTCTTTTTGAGTTTACAGGCGGCTGTGGCGAGGGCTGCTTTAACAGGGACAGGCAACAAAAGCCCGGACAGCCAGTCGGCATCAGCCTCAAGCAGTGCGTTTATGACAGCCTTACGGTCAAAGAAAAGCAGTTCTCTTTTAGTGGCGGCAATTTGGTAGTTGTCATAGTGGTTCAGATGCTTCAGGTCGCTGTAATTGCGCACTGCAAATGCAATTGCCTGAAGCTCCTTCTCGGTTAGATCGTGCGTCCACAGAAGTAAGTTGATCTTAGCGCCTTCTCGTCACGGAATATATTGCTGAATACAAGGATTGGTTGGGTGCACTAGGACCTTGCCCGTGCCATATGGAATTTCAATGGGCTGATTCTGTTGCAGAAGCAGCTGATAGGACCGCGCCTTTTGTTCGGGACTGATGTTATTGTTAAGCATAATAGACTTCCAACCCTCATCTGATATTTGCGGTCGCCTTGGAGCTAATCTTGGGTCTATGTAGATTTTATCAGTAGGAGCGCATTGAGCATGGGCGTCTGCACACATGCTGCTCAGTAACAAGAGGGCTGCGGTGAACAGACGACGACGATCAGCGACTTGCAGCATGATTGTCCCCAACCAGTCACGTGGCGGGCGATCAACCAGCAGACCTCAAATCAAACACAGATATGGCAGACATCGCCAGCAGCCATAGAACCACGGTCAGTACGATGAACTCGATCCATTCCTTGTTGTCGAAGAACCATCCATGATGCACGGTACTCATGGCGAGCCTCCCTACGGCCCGATCCAACCGAATACGTTATCACATCTACGGGCAGATGTACCTGGCCTGCACCTAACCGCCGTCCTCGGCCATGATCCACCAAATGAAAATGGCAGGAGCCGTCCTAGACCCTGCCACTACGCTACTCCCACAGGATTACGCTACGAAGTCGAGGGCGGCGAGCACCGCTTCGTCAAAGGCTAATCGTGCGTTAGGCCAGCGGTGCCGAACATGTTCGACAACTTCATGAAGCGATCCGCTCGGTAGGGTCATCTCAACCCCTGAACCAGCGAACTGCGCTATCCAGCCTTCCGTCCCAAAGCGAATGATGACTGTAGGTCGGTTGACTAAGAGATTAGGCGTGCCGCCACCATCATCCATCCCAGGCTCCCAGCGAACCCGGCAACGAGGCATTATTCATTAGGGGATCAACCCCGACGCCATAACGATGCTGGCGAAGGATGGTTCCACTCGGAGTGGAGGTCGGGGCTCACCCACTGAGCAAGATGAGCCCCGGCGCTGCCCCTGCCGCCTTTGCCAGAATGGCAAGGCTAGGGCATCACATCATTAGAATGAGGATTGGAGGATTGGCTTGTTCGACCCCGCCAATCACTTTCTCTATAGGGCCACGTCGGTTCTAACCCGGTCCTAACTCATTCGCCGGCCACCCACGCCAACCGGGGCGAAGACGGAGACGGTCGTCCTTAAGCGGGGATACATCAGGCGGAGCAGGCGAAGGCGGGCGGCACACTCCAGTACAGGGCTGGGCCTGGTCGATGTCGTCGGAGGGCCACCCGCAGTAGAGCTGCAACTGTCCATTGACGCATTGACAGGAACAGGCTGCCTGCACCTCCGAACTGAGTGTGCAGCACAAGGCGATCATCAGCAGCAACGGCCCGACGACCAACGACTTGTGCATGATCGTGTCCGAGGCCGCTCGGCTCAGCTCCCGAGCGGCCTTTGAGTTTGCCTCGCGGACTGGTCAATGAAAGACGAACGTGTAGTCGACAAGCTCCGCAGTAGCGAGCCCTCTTGCGTTCGTCATCATTTGGGACGGATCAATGCCTTGACCTACCGAAGGGACGGCATGCGTACTAGTCGAGGTCGTCCATACTCCTAAGCCGATTGCGATCACAGCGACGGCAATCGCACACAGACTGATCGTGCGCATCCAAAATCCTCCCCGTGCTCGAACAAGCTGCTTGTACGGTATGCCAGACCTTGGCCCCGACGTATGTGATGGGCATCACACTTTGGTCGAAAGAATTAGGAGGGCAATCGCAATCGAGCGGACTATGGGAGATAGTGAGGGTGCGTCAATCTTGGGAAGGACGGGGCTTACCATCAAAGGAGAAGTGGCGAGCCCCGGCGCTCCACCGCCAATCGCGCCATCAGACGGGAGCGCATCGCCGTTATATTCCTCGCTGGTCCCATCGATCAATTCGGGCCACTAGCTAATTGCTTGCTCGGCCCATCACACCAAATCAATTCGGCCGTGGGATCAATAACTTATCCGCTGGGCGATACAGTGCGCAGGGCTGATGGAAGCTTTTTCGCGTGTTCCGCGCCGGCGGCAGAAACGAACACTATTCCTCGAACTTCAAATTGGCTGCCTTGACCACATCCGCGAACACCTTGATGTCCGCATCGATCTTTTTCCGGAACTCCTCGCCGGGACCGCCGCCGGGGTTGACCGCCATGGCCTTGAGCTTCTCGCGCACTCCTGGGTCGGCAAGCGCGCGCCGCGCTTCCTTACCGAGCTTATTGGCGATCGCGGGCGGCGTGCCGGCCACCACGAATATCCCGCTCCAAAGGCCGATATTCACCTCCGGGTAGCCTGTCTCCCCCATACTTGGCACGTCCGGAAGCTCGGAGGAGCGTTCCGATCCGGTCACCGCCAGCGCGCGGATCTTGCCGCCCTGCACGAGCGGCATGGTGGGCGGACCGTCGGCGATGGCGAACAACGTGGTCCCGCCGGCGACGCTGAGCATCATCTCGTTGCTGCTCTTATAGGGGACCTGCACCGCTGGCATTCCGGTTTTTAGCTTGAACAGCTCGGTGGTGATGGTGAAAGCGGGCGAGGAGGTGGCGTAGTTGGACTTATCCGGGTTGGCCTTGCCGTAGACGACCAGATCCTTGACCGACTTGATCTTGTTGTCCGCCGGACCGGCGAGGATCAGTGGAAACGACGCGATCATCGTCAGCGGCAGAAAGTCGCGGGTCGGGTGGTAAGACAGTTTCGGGTATATCGCCGCGGCGATCGCCATCTGGCCGCTGGCGGCCACCATAATCGTGTACCCGTCCGCCGGCTGGTTTTTGACGTACTCCACCGCGATGCGTCCGCCGGCGCCCGGCTTGTTTTCGATGACCACAGGCTGCCCGATGTTCTCCGACAGTTTCTGCCCGACGAGCCGCGCGAAGAGGTCATTGCCTCCGCCGGCGGCAAAACCGACGATCAAGCGAATCGGCTTATTGGGAAAGTTCGCCGCCGGATCGCCTTGTGCCGCTGCTGCATCGCCGATGATCGCAGCGAGCACCACCACTGCGGCCTTCACTACACTAGCTTTGAAATTGAGCATCGCAAAATCCTCCGGCGGCATTTGTCTGCACAGCGTCTTTCGCATATCGGGCCCAGCGTCAAGTGCGTCGACATTACGCTTGCTCGTTGCCCTATGCCGGCGGCGACCGGCTGCTTTCTACGTTTGACGTCGGCGCGAGGCGCGTTCTAGGGTCCCCGCGCCGCCGCCCCCCGTATATCGGCTCACGACCCGCAACGAGGCATCATGGCTTTCTCGACGGCTGAGCAAAGGCGTCGGCGCAGCGAACGAGCGCACGATCTCTTCGGACACCCGCGTGGACTGACGTTCCTGTTCGCGACCGAGATGTGGGAACGCTTCTCCTATTATGGCATGCGCGCCTTGCTCGTGCTGTATATGGTAAAACTGCTGCTGCTCCCCGGACATGCGGAGAACGTGATCGGGCTGGCCGCACTCAAATATTTGCTCGAATCGATATTCGGACCGCTTGGAGTGCAGCCGTTCGCCTCGCAAGTCTACGGACTTTATACCGGGCTCGTTTATCTTACGCCTGTATTCGGTGGCATGCTCGCCGACCGCGTGCTCGGCCAGCACCGCACGATCCTGCTCGGCGCGGCGATGATGGCGCTCGGCCACTTCATGATGGCTTTCGAGCCGTTGTTTCTATTGGCGTTGACGATGCTCATTCTCGGCAATGGTGCGTTCAAGCCCAACATGTCGGCGCAAGTGGGCACACTCTATGCGCCGGGGGACCAGCGCCGCGACCGCGCTTATTCGATCTTCTACGTCGGCATCAATCTGGGCGCGTTCTTCGCGCCGCTGGTATGCGGAACGCTCGGCGAAGAACTGGGCTGGCACTACGGCTTCACCGCCGCCGGCGTCGGCATGACCATCGCGCTCGCGATCTATCTCTATGCAATGCCCGAGCTGCCGCCGGACGAGCTGCACAAGGCCGAGGCTGCGCAGATCGAGAACAAGCCGCTTGATCGCAACGAATGGCGTGCCGTCCTGGCACTCGTCGTGCTGTTCGTGGCAACCACTCTGTTTTGGGCAACCTACGAACAGCAGGGCAACACCGTTGTGCTGTGGGCGGACGACCATACGGATCGCACCATCAATCTCCTGTTTTGGCACGGCGAAATCCCGGTCACCTGGTTCCAGGCGTTCAATCCATTCATGATCTTCGCCTTCACCCCCTTTGTCATCGCCCTGTGGACGTGGCAGGCCAAGCGGGGAAGCGAGCCCTCGACCATCACCAAGATGTCGATCGGCTGCGTCGGCGTGGCGCTGGCCAATCTGATCATGGTTGGCGCCGCCTGGCAGGCGGCAGGCGACGAGGCGAGCTGGCTTTGGCTGCTGGCCTATTTCGTGGTCATCACTATCGGCGAGCTTTACCTTTCGCCGATCGGTCTGTCCCTGGTATCGAAAGTTGCACCGGCGCGCATGGTCTCGATGCTGATGGGACTCTGGCTGGCAACGAGCTTCAGCGGCAATTTCATCGCGGGCTGGCTCGGCAGCTTCTGGTCCGGCATGGACAAGGCGACATTCTTTCTGCTGATCGCCGGCATCGCGCTGCTTGCGGGCGCCGTCATCCTGGCCTTTGACCGCCCGCTGAGAAAAGTGGTCAGCGATCAAGTCTCCACGTCATGAGTTCAACTCGCCGCGCGCCGCGCGCCTTCGCTCATGTGGAGACTTGGGTCTTCGACCTCGATAACACGCTTTATCCGCATCATCTCAACCTGTGGCAGCAGGTTGACGAACGGATTCGCAATTACATCGCCGCTTACCTCAAGGTCACGCAGGAGGAGGCTTTCCGCCTGCAGAAAGATTACTACAAGCGCTACGGCACCTCGATGCGCGGACTAATGACCGAGCACGGCATGAAACCCGACGACTTTCTCGATTTCGTGCATCAGATTGATCATTCACCCCTCACCCCGAATGCAGCGCTGGGCGCCGCGATCGAGGGGTTGCCCGGGCGCAAGCTGATCTTGACCAACGGCACGCGCCGACATGCCGATGCCGTCCTGGCGCGTCTCGAGCTCGACCGCCACTTCGATGACGTTTTCGACATCATCGCGGCCGAGCTCGAACCTAAGCCTTCGCCGCAAACGTATGACCGCTTTCTCACAGCGCACAATATCGACGCGGGCAAGACGGCGATGCTCGAAGATCTGGCGCGTAATCTCGTGGTGCCGTATGCGCTCGGCATGACCACCGTGCTGGTCGTGCCCGAGCACACTCGCGAAGTATTTCGCGAAGGCTGGGAGCTCGAAGGCCGCGACGCGCCGCATGTCGATCACGTGACAGACGATCTGGTCGGATTTCTGCAAGGACTCGCCCGGAAGCCTTGACGGGGTCTTTGATGCCCAAGCCCAGGCGGCGCGGCGGCTTGACTCCTGTGTCACCATTCTCGACAACGAGTCACGCCGCTTGACGATCGAGGTTTCCGTTACATGTCGCATGCCGGTCTTGCCAAGATCATCGACGACGGCTTCAACCGCCGCGAGCACGTCGGTCCGGCGACAAAAGGCCCGCTGCGCGAGGCCGTAGATGCCGCGCTCGACCTGCTAGATCGCGGCGCGGCGCGCGTTGCCGAGCGCGACCCAAACGGTCACTGGCGGGTGAACCAGTGGCTCAAGAAGGCGGTGCTGCTCTCGTTCCGCCTCAACGATATGCGCGTGATTTCCGGCGGGCCCGGCAAAGCGGCGTGGTGGGATAAGGTCACCTCGAAATTCGAGGGCTGGACCGATGCGCGCTTCCGCGAAGCGGGCTTGCGCGCTGTACCGAATTGTGTGGTGCGACATTCAGCTTATATCGCGCCCGGCGTGGTATTGATGCCGAGCTTCGTCAATCTCGGCGCATACGTCGATTCCGGCACCATGGTCGATACCTGGGCGACCATTGGCTCCTGCGCGCAGATCGGCAAGAAGTGCCACATCTCTGGGGGCGCCGGCATCGGAGGCGTACTCGAGCCGCTGCAGGCGGGCCCCGTCATCCTCGAGGACAATTGCTTCATCGGCGCGCGCTCCGAAGTTGCCGAAGGCGTGGTCGTCCGCGAGGGCGCGGTCCTCTCGATGGGCGTTTTCATCGGCGCCTCCACCCGAATCGTCGATCGCGAGACCGGCGAGACGTTTCAGGGCGAAGTACCGGCCTATTCGGTCGTGGTTCCGGGCTCGCTGGCCGGCAAGCCGACCAAAAAAGGTGGACCGGGACCCAACCTTTATTGCGCGGTGATCGTCAAGCGCGTCGACGAGACAACGCGCGCGAAGACATCGATCAACGAGTTATTGCGCGATTGAGCCGATTTGCCGCTCAACGCGTAATTGAGCGCTCCGCATGGCGCTCGCGCCGCTGTTAAGTACCCGGTGAATAAGCGAACGACTGGTGATTGAAATGCCAGGCAGCCGCTGTGATGCCTGGAAATCAGGCTCAATCATCCTCGAAGTCGTGAATGCCGAGGCTTGAGCCATGCCCCTCACACAATTGTTGTTTTCTTTCCGAGGCTGCCTAAACCGGAAACCTTATTGGATGACCGTGATCGTCACGATGGCGATTATCCTCCTGCTTCTGTTGCTTGCCCTGATCATGATCCGGGAGCAGAGGTTCGAGTTCGCCGCCTTCACGGTAATAATTCTCTTAATTCTTTACATGCCGCTGATCTGGATCGGTCTCGCCATAGGCGCTAAGCGGCTACATGACCGCGACAAGTCCGCATGGTGGCTCCTTGTTTTTTACGCGTTACCCGGAATTTTGAGCAGTGCGGGCAACCAGATGGATGACGTGGCATTCCTTGTCCTGCACGTGGTCAGCTTCGCCATCACCGTCTGGGCCTTCGTAGAACTCGGTTGCCTGCGCGGCACGCGAGGCCCCAACCGATTTGGCCCTGATCCCTTGAGCGCGCCGACATAACGCGGCCCTCGGCAATACACGTTGACGCGATCGCATCGCGCCGGGTAAAGCCGCCGCGATGAGCCCGCCAAACGCAGATCCCGCCGCTCTCGCCCGCGATCTCCTGCGCTGCCCGTCGGTGACACCGACGGAAGCCGGCGCGCTCGGCGTGATCGAAGGCGTGCTCAAAGCGGCGGGATTTACTGTGCATCGCGTTACGTTCGCAGAGCCCGGGACTGCGCCCGTTGAAAACCTCTATGCGCGCATCGGCACGGCAAGCCCGCACTTTGCTTTTGCCGGCCACGTCGATGTGGTCCCGCCAGGTGACCAGGCGAAATGGACGCACCCGCCGTTTGCCGGCGCGATCGCCGACGGCACGCTCTACGGCCGCGGCGCGGTTGACATGAAGGGGGCGATCGCCAGTGCGCTGGCCGCGACGCTCCATCACGTCGCCGCACACGGCGGCCGGCCAAAAGGATCGATCTCATTCCTCATCACGGGTGACGAGGAGGGCATCGCGGTGAACGGAACGGTGAAGCTTCTCAAATGGGCGGCCGAACGGGGAGAAACCTTCGACCATTGCATTTTAGGCGAGCCGAGCAATGCGGTGAGCATCGGCGACACCATCAAAATCGGCCGACGCGGCTCGCTCAACGGGACCCTCGTCGTGACCGGAAAGCAGGGACACGTCGCTTATCCCGAGCGCGCGGATAATCCCGTGCGGGGCCTGGTGACCTTGATGGGCGCGCTGATGGCGGCGCCGCTCGATCACGGCAGCGCGCAATTCGACGCCTCCAACCTCGAATTCACCTCGATTGATATTGGCAACCCCGTCGTCAATCTCATTCCCGGCGAGGCCCGCGCGCGCTTTAATATCCGCTTCAACGACCGGCACAGCCAGACCTCGCTCAAGGTGTTGGTCGAGAAGCGCGCCAGCGAGGCGGCGGCCGCGCGCATCCGCTGGCACATCGAGTGGGAGCCGTCCAATGCTGACTCCTTCGTGACCAAGCCCGGTCCGTTCGTTGATCTCGTATCTGTAGCCATCAAGGAGGTAACCGCGAATGAGCCGAAACTGTCGACTACCGGCGGCACTTCGGATGCGCGCTTCATCAAGGATTATTGCCAGGTGCTCGAATTTGGCCTCGTTGGGCAGACGATGCACCAGGTCGACGAGCGCACCACGGTCGCCGATCTGACCACCTTGACTGCGGTCTATCGCAAAATCCTAGACCGGTATTTCGGCTGAGGAAGCGCCAGCCCGTCACACGTAATCAACCCTCGCCAGGTAGAGCCCATCAGGTGGGGCGACTGGCGCGCATGCCGCGCGGTCGCGTTTGGCGAGTGCGATGGCAACATCATCGGCCGTCCACTTGCCCTCGCCGACGAGCGCAAGAGCCCCGACCATCGAGCGTACCTGGGAATGCAAGAAGGAGCGCGCCGCAGCTACCACCTGGATGTCGTCGGCCGTACGGTTAACATCGAGCTGATCGAGGGTCTTCACCGGCGACTTTGCCTGGCATTCGACGTTGCGGAAGGTGGTGAAGTCATGCCGTCCGACGAGGCGCTGCGCCGCCACTTGCATTGTCTGAATGTCCAGCGGTTTGGCGATGCGCCAAGCACGGCCACGATCCAAGGCCAGATCCGCGCGGCGATTGACGATGCGATAAAGATAGTGGCGCCGGATAGCGGAAAACCGCGCATCAAAAGAGTCATCAACCCGCTCCGTATCGACGATCGCTACCGGGTGCGGCCGCAGATGCGCGTTCACGGCATCGCGCACCGTGTCTTCATGCCACTCTTTGGCGAGATCGACATGGCCGACCTGGCCGAGCGCATGCACGCCCGCGTCAGTACGCCCCGCGCCGTGGATGCTGACCTTCTCCCCGCAAAATGCCTCGAATGCGTCGGCCAACACCCCTTGCACCGAAGGGCCGTTGTCCTGAATCTGCCAGCCGACAAACGGTCGGCCGTCATACTCGATCGTGAGCTTGTAGCGAGACATGCGAGTGCTACGCGAGCCGGGTGCCGGCAGCAACGGTCGTGCCGCGCAAAAACTCGTGCGCTTTCATCGCCTGGCGGCCGGCGCGCTGCAGTTCAACAATGCGCACCGCGCCGTCTCCGCAAGCCACTGTGAGCTCATCATCGAGCACCGTACCAGGCACGCCGGTACCCTCGCCCCTGGTGCTGCGCAGCACTTTGATGCGCGCGTTGGCGCTCGCGATCTCGAACCACGCGCCCGGCACCGGAGACAGGCCGCGGATGTGGTTGTGCACCTCTTTCCACGGCCGCCCCCAGACGATTCGAGTCTCGCTGTTGGTGAGCTTCGGTGCGTAGGTAACGCCCTTTTGTCCCTGCGGCGTCAGCGTGAGCGAGCCGCGCTCGAGCGCGCCAACTGCCCGGACCATGAGGTCGGCGCCGAGAAGGGCGAGCCGTTCGTGTAAATCGCCCACCGTGGCGTCGCAGAGAATCGGCACGCGTTCCACCATAGCGATCGGACCACTGTCGAGCCCCTCCTCCATTTTCGTCACCATCACGCCGGTCTCGGAATCTCCCGCTATGATGGCACGGTTGATCGGCGCAGCGCCGCGCCAGCGCGGCAGCAGCGAAGCGTGCAGGTTGAACGCACCCAACGGGAACGCTTCGAGAATCGCCTTGGGCAGGAGCAGACCATAGGCGACGACGATCGCAACGTCCGCGCCATGGCCGCGCGCGGTACTGGCCGCCTCCGCCGTGCGCAACGTCGCCGGCGTGAGCAGTGGCAGAGCAAAACGGCGCGCCTCGCGTTCGACCGGGCTCGGCATGACATCGAGGCCGCGACGTCCCGCCGGCTTTGGCGCGCGCGTATAAACCGCCACGACGTCGTGGCCGCGACCCACAACCTCAACTAGAGTTGGTACGGCGAAGTCCGCCGTCCCCATGAACGCAATGCGCAGCGACATGTCACATCACTGATCGCAACGGATCTCTATTCGCATAAGTGAGGCTTGGCCCCGCGCGGCAACCGGCAATGAATGGCCGCGTTGGGCCAGCGCGGCCAACTAAGCCGGCAGCCCTCGATTTAAACCCCCGCAGCCGCCCTTTTCGCCGCCTTGCTGAATTTTTTGAGCACCCGGTCACGTTTGAGCTTCGACAGGCGGTCGATGAACAAGACGCCATTCAGGTGATCGATTTCGTGCTGCAAACATGTGGCGAACAGCCCATTCGCCACCAGCTCGTGCGGCTTTCCCTCGAGATCTAGATATTTCACCCTCACTTGCACCGGCCGCTCGACGTCGTCGAAATATTCCGGAATCGACAAGCACCCTTCCTCGTACGTCGCCTTTTCCTGCGAACTCCAAACGATCTCCGGATTGATGAAGACCTGCGGATTCCTCGGCTCCTCCTTTTTGGCAAGGTCCATCGTGATCACCCGCTTGGGCGTGCCGACCTGAATGGCAGCGAGCCCGATGCCCGGCGCATCGTACATGGTCTCGAACATGTCCTCGACGAGCTTGCGCACCCCGAGGTCGATTTTCTTGACGGGATTGGAAACCTGTCGAAGCCGCTTGTCCGGCAGGATGAGAATGTCGCGTAGCGCCATGGCGGCGATGTAAGCGGTCGCTGGAACTCGGTCAATGCGCACCACCCGCGGGCTGATTGGGACGAAGACCGCAGCCGACGCCGGATATTTCCGGCCATGCCATTGATTTGCGGTTCATCTTTTGTTCTCATGCGCCGAATCGCTATAGAGTGGTGCGGATGACTGAACATCTCCTGCTTCTCGCCGCCATCGCGTCCCTTGTGGCCCTAATTGCGCTGACAATCATCGCCGTACGGGCGCTGCGCCGGCGCGAAGCACAAGCCGCCGATAAACAACTACTCGAGCTTGCCCGGCTGCAAACAGAGACAGCGGTGCGAATCGAGGCGATGCGGGACATGCTCGCCGGCCGCCAGGCTGAACTTCACCGCGCCGTCAACGAGCGGCTCGACTCGGTGACGCATCACCTCAATCAGTCGATGACGACGACGCGCCAGCATACGGTCGAGAACCTGCAAAGGCTCAACGAGCGGCTCGCGGTCATCGACAACGCTCAGCGAAATATCGCCGATTTGGCCTCGCAGATGACCTCACTGCAAAGCGTGCTCGCCAATAAACAGCAGCGCGGCGCTTTCGGGCAGAGCCGCATGGAGCTGATCGTCCAGGACGGTCTCCCTAAGGACTGCTACGAATTCCAGTTCACGCTCTCCAACAAGTGCCGCCCGGACTGCGCGGTGTTTCTACCGGACCGCCGCCCGCTGACAATCGATGCAAAATTTCCGCTCGAGGCCGTCACCGCCTGGCGCGAAGCCAAGACCGAGGATGAACGCAAGCAAGCCGCCTCGCGGATGCGCCAGGATCTCACGAAGCATGTGGACGACATTGCCGCCAAATATCTCATTGCCGGCGAGACGCAAGATTTGGCGCTGATGTTCGTGCCCTCCGAATCCATCTTCGCCGAGTTGCATGACGGTTTTGACGACATCATGCAAAAAGCGTTCCGCTCCAAGGTCGTCATCGTTTCACCATCGCTGCTGATGCTCGCGATCCAAGTCGTTCAGCAAATCCAGAAAGACGCGCGCATGCGCGAGGCTGCCGACGAGATTCATGCCGAGGTCGGCCACCTCATGGACGACCTTAAGCGCCTGCACGAGCGCGTGCTGAAACTGCAGCAGCATTTCGGCCAAGCCAACGAGGACGTGCGGCAAATTCTCGTTTCGGCGGAAAAGATCGAGCGCCGGGGCGCCCGCATTCGCGAGGTCGAGTTCGACGGCGAGGACGCCGCCGAGTCCGTGGTCATCCCAGCTCCGTTGCCGCGCCGGCTGCAAGCCGGCGAGTAATGGCGCGCCCGGCAAAAACGAGCGGGGCCGCCGATCCTTTTCACTCCTGCTTCAATCCCAGTTCGGCGATGAAGCGCTTGGCCTCCTCGATCTGCTGCAGCGCAAATTTCCGGTAATCCTCGCTGCTCAGATAGAACCGCTCCTGATCGAGGCTTGCCATCGCCGCGGCGTAGGAGGGTTCCTCCAGTCCTTTCTTGAAGGCATCGTGCAGCAGCTTGACGATGCTCGGCTCCATCCCCCTTGGCCCGGCGATGCCGAAGGGTGAGTTCGAGACCATGTCGATGCCGATATCCCGCAACGTCGGCACGTCCGGCCAGTTCTTGGTGCGCGCCGCCCCCCACGTCACCAGCAGCCGAAATCGACCGGCGTTGACCAATGGCGCCCACCCGCTCGAGTCCGCGACCGCGTGGATATGTCCGCCGAGCAATGCGTTCATCGACTCCGCATTGCCCTTGAACGGCACGTGGGTCCATTTGATGCCCTGCCGCTTTGCGATCTGCTCCATGGTGATATGGAGACTGGTGCCGGCACCGGGCGTGCCGTAATTGATCTTGCCAGGATTGGCCTTCGCGTCAGCGAGGAACTCCTGGAACGTCTTCCATGGCGCATCATCTCTGACCACAACGCCGAAGGTGTAGCCGCTTACGCCGATGATATAGGTAAAGTCCGCGCTCGGATCGAAGCTCGTCTTGGTCATGAATGGAAAGCGGAAGATCGTGATCGGGATCTGCGTGACCGTGTAGCCGTCGGACTTCGCGGTTGCGGCCATCTGGCCGGGAGCGAGTGTGCCCGAGCCGCCCGGCCGGTTTTCGATGACGATCGACTGCCCGAGATGCTTTTCGGTCGCGGTTGCGAGCGCGCGCATACCGACATCGGTGGTACCGCCCGCAGGCCATGGCACGATGAGCGTCACGGGCCGCACCGGAAAATTCTGCGCCTGCGCGGCACCAATCCACGCGACAAACCCCGCCGCGAACAGGACGCCGCGTAAGCTGGGTTGCATCCGCTTTCCTCCCGTTGCCGGCCGATGATGCGAGACATCTAAAGAACAGCCGTAAGGCTACGCCCGATCGCTTTTTGCCGCAATCACGCGGCAAGTTGTGTCCGCGCACCAATTCACAACGATAGCCTCGATGACTGTCACGCCCGATACCGCGACCGCTCGCGGAAGCTTCGCCGACACGTTCGCGATCTATCTCAAGGGGCGCGTGCTGGTCGTGCTCTTTCTCGGCTTCTCGGCCGGGCTGCCGCTTGCACTGTCCAGCTCGACGCTGCTCGTCTGGATGCGGGAAGCCGGCGTCGATCTCGGCGTCATCGGGCTGTTCGCGCTGGTCGGCACGCCTTACACGATCAAGTTCCTGTGGGCGCCAGTCGTCGACGCGCTCGATATCCCCGTCCTGTCGCCGCTGTTCGGCAGGCGACGTGCTTGGCTTTTCTTCTCGCAGCTCCTGCTGATCCTTTCGATCGTGCTGCTTGCCTTCTGTGATCCATCGCTATCGCCTTGGTACGTGGTGTTCGCCGCCGCCGTCTTTGTCGCCACCGCTTCCGCCACGCAGGATATCGTTATCGACGCGTTCCGGATCGAAAGCCTGTCCGAAAGCGAGCAGGCCGCCGGCATGGCCGCGTATGTCGCGGCTTACCGGCTGGGCATGCTCGCCTCGACCGCGGGCGCGCTGTTTCTGGTAAGCGGATTTGAAGCCGGGCTGGGCTTCGGCAAGGAGGCGTCCTGGACTGCCGGGTATCTGGTCATGGCGGCGCTGGTTGTCGTTGGGGTCGCCACCACGCTGATCGCGCGCGAGCCCGAGAAGTCGGCCGTTGCCGCCGCCGAACATGCCGCGCATGCGCGGGAGAACCCGCTCGTGCGCGTGGCCATCGCGGCATACGCGAGTTTCGGCGAATTTCTCACGCGCGACATGGCGATCGTCGTCCTCATCTTCGTGGTGCTCTACAAGCTCTGCGACGCCTTCGCGGGTGCAATGACCGCACCTTTCGTGATCGATCTAGGCTTTTCCCGCAACGACTATGCCACGATCGTCAAGGGCGTCGGTCTCGCGGCGACACTCATCGGCGGGTTTGCCGGCGGCGCGGTCGCGCGCGTCTATCCGCTGGCAACGAGCCTTTGGATCGGCGCCTTTTTGCAGATGGCATCTAACCTGATCTTCACCTGGCAGGCATTCGTGGGCGTGAATCTGTGGGCGCTCACGGTCACGATCATTGTGGAAAACTTCACAGGCGCGATCGGCACCGTGATCTTCGTCGCGTACCTCTCGGCGCTGTGCAACAATCCCCTGCATACGGCAACGCAATATGCGCTGCTCACCGCGCTCGCCGCGGTCGGGCGCACCTATCTCTCGGCCGGGGCAGGATTCATCGCCGAGCGCACGGGTTGGCCGCTGTTTTTCATCATCAGCGCGCTGACTGCGCTGCCGAGCCTTGTGCTGCTCGTCTGGCTGCAGCAGCGCGGCCATTTCACAGGCCTTGCCAAGCCGACGCGCATCGTGATGGACGACTAGAATTTCGTGCGCTGCCGAATGGCCGCCGCGAGCGTACCCTCGTCGAGATAATCGAGCTCGCCGCCGACCGGCACGCCGTGCGCAAGGCGCGTCACCTTCACGTTGGCATCGTGCAGCAGGTCGGTGATGTAGTGCGCAGTCGTCTGCCCATCGACCGTGGCGTTGAGCGCGAGGATCACCTCGGTCACCGTAGGATCGTGCGCACGCGACACGAGCGCATCGATTGAAAGGTCTTGCGGACCGATGCCGTCGAGAGCCGACAGCGTGCCGCCCAGCACATGATACCGGGCGTTGATTGCGTGGGCGCGCTCGAGCGCCCACAGGTCGGCCACATCGGCGACCGCGACGATGATCGAGGGGTCTCGTCGGCTGTCGGTGCACACCGTGCACGGATTCTGCGTATCGATATTGCCGCATATGCGGCACACCTCGATTTTTTCGAGGGCCGTTTGTATGGCGGCGGCGAGCGGCGCCATCACTTGATCGCGCTTTTTGATGAGAAAGAGCGCCGCGCGTCGCGCCGAGCGCGGTCCGAGGCCGGGCAGGCGCGCGAGTAGACCGATCAGGCGCTCGATCTCGGGGCCAGCAGCGGCGGTGGGCATGGGCGAGGAATGGCGACCCGCGTGCGGAGCTACTGCACGGCGGTCGACGGCAGTGGGGCGCGCAGCGCGGTAATCAACTGACGCAAGCTGAACAAGGTGCGCTTATCCTCGATACCGGGAGCCATTTCTGCCATCGCGCTCTCCAGGTAGGCCGTGAAGCGATCCTTATCGACCACTCCCTCCTGCACGAGGAAGCGACAGGTCAGCACGTGACACGCTAAAAATCCCGCAATCGCGGCCGACAAAGCCTGCATGTCGATGTCTTTTTCCACGGGCGACCTCCATTCGACGCTATTCCGCCGAGCTCGCCAGCGGCCAGGCGTCTTTCAAAACAATTTCAAGCCCGGCGGCAGCGGCAAGCCGCCGGCAACGCTCTTCATCTTTTCCTGCAGTAGCGTCTCGGCCTTGCGCCGCGCGTCGGCATGCGCCGCGACGATAAGATCGGCCACGATTTCCTTTTCTGAGGGCTTCATGAGCGTATCGTCGATAGTGACGCCCTTCATGTCTCCCTTGGCAGAGAGCTTGACGGTGACAAGCCCGCCGCCCGAGGTGCCCTCGACCTCGATCTGGTCGAGTTCGGCCTGCATCGCCTCCATCTTGGCCTTGAGCTCGCTGGCTTGCTTCATCAAGCCGAGGAAGTCCGCCATCGCTCATCTCCCCTGCAGTGCGCCCCGCGTCATCTTTCAAGGATCATCGGGCCGTCCGCTCTGTGCAACTTGATCGCCGAACGCAGAGCCAACGTCGTCAGAGGAAAGCTCCACCTCTTCCGAATCGCCTGGCGGCAGGCCCTGTGGCAAGGCGGCAGCGCCCTTACGCACGTCCACGATCTCGGCGCCCGGAAAACGCGTGAGAACGGCCTGCACCAGCGGATCCGCCTGTACGCCGGTCTTGAGCGCGGCTTGCCTTGCCTCAATCTGCGATCTGACCGTCGGCTCGCCTTTTTCGGCGGAGACGACGACTATCCAGCGCCGGTTGGTCCACTGCGAGAACTTGCGCGCAAGATCGTTGACCAGCGTCTTGGCAGCGGTCGGCTGCAGGGCGATCTCGAGTCGCCCATCCTCGCAGCGCACCAGCCGCACGTCGCGCTCGAGCGCAAGCTTGACGGCGAGGTCGCGCTTCTGGGCGGCAAGGACGATCAAATCCTCGAAACGCGCAACGGCAAGCGCCGGCGGGCTCGGCTGCGCCTCAGAAGGACGCGCGACCGGCTCGTTCGATGGCGCGAGCGCAGCGCGAGTCACCCCGCGCGGGGTATCGACCCG
>Ga0126372_10000124_pt1 | contig 21647 bp, 20 predicted proteins | sample PanSoiMetaPlot_6_FD_92762 | JGI IMG/M metagenome (GOLD analysis project Ga0126372, IMG submission 92762) | Tropical forest soil microbial communities from Panama - MetaG Plot_6 | ecosystem: Environmental > Terrestrial > Soil > Tropical forest > Bulk soil | place: Panama | collected 2016-02-17
ACCACCAGTTCGTCGGTCGTCATTTTCAGTTCCCAACCGTATGTCGGTTCACGACGGTCGAAATCGACAAGGGAGAACCTGATTTGTTTTATTTTTTTTCGGGTCGATGTCGAGAATGAAAACCCTGACTCCGACTACCCTATAAAAGCCGAATGACCAAATCTTGAGCACTTCGTCAGCCAAAAGCCAGGGAGGAGAAGCTATGTCCGAAGCCAACCTAAATGCTCGCCGCCGCTTCGTCGCATCGGTGTTATCGACCCCGACTTTGGCGGTACTGCCCGCCCATTCCACTACAGATGCCCAGGTGCAGAAAATGAAAGGAGAGGAGATGACGATCTTGACGCCCTACCTTCTATTTGAGGGGAACTGCCATCACGCAATGGAATTTTACAAGTCCTGCTTTGGTGGAGAACTGGCTCTCACCAAAGTGAAGGATTCTCCCGCAAAGAATCACATGCCAGCAGTCCAGCAGGACAAGGTTCTCAATGCACGACTCCGAAGCAGCAATGGAGATCTTGGCATCGGACTGGCTGCGCTCCGATCAAACTGCCATTCGCGGCAATACGGTTTGTCTTTTCTTGAGCGGTGGGACAATTCAGGAGTTGGGAGCTTTATTCGAGAGACTATCCGAAGGTGCGGAAGTCACTGATCCTCTGAAAGAGCAATTCTTCGGTACCTAAGGAGCACTCAACGACCGATTCGGTGTCCGGTGGATGTTTCACACGGACAAAAGAGCTTAGTTGAAAAACGGTGAACAACAGCATCCAGGAGCGAACAAATGAAATACATTTTGCTAATGTCTGGCACAAAAACTGGGGTAGACGGGTATCACGCTTGGTCGCAAAAGGATATCGAGGCGCATATGGCAGTCCTCCAGGGCATCACCGAGGAGCTCACCAAATCTGGAGAGTTTGTTGCCTCACAGGGCTTAGCCGACCCGGGTGAAGCTAAGCTTGTGCGCGGGGAGAAAAACGGAACCCCGGTTACAGACGGGATTTTTCCCGAGTCCAAAGAGTTTTTGCTGGGATACTGGATCGTTGACGTTGCGACGCCTGAACGCGCACATGCCATCGCGGGCCGGATTTCGGTGGCGCCGGGACCTGGAGGAGTACCTACCAACATGCCCATTGAAGTTCGGCGGTTGACGATTTATGTGCAGCCTCAGTCCCAATGACAGCATGTCGAGAACGTGGCGCGAGATCCGACTAACATACGAAAGCGTAGGACGGAGCGCCAAATGAAATCAGAGGAGCGAGAAAATGAAATACATTTTGATGATGAACTCGATGCGAGCCGGCCACGGGGTCCCACAGTGGCCACAAAGAGACCTTCAGGCACACATCGCATTTATGATCGGACTTGACGAAGAGCTTCGCCAATCCGGTGAGTTGGTTTCAGCCGAAGGACTCTCTTTCCCGGATCAAGCTAAGCTGGTGCGAGCAGGCAAGAATGGCGTTCCGATCACCGACGGCGTATTCCCTGAGTCTAAGGAGTTTCTCGCCGGTTTTTGGATCATCGATGTTGAAAACCCGGAGCGCGCTTATGCCGTTGCAGCCAAAGTTTCCGCCGCCCCCGGGCCTGGCGGAGCGCCGTTAAACATGCCGATTGAAGTACGTCCTATTATGAGCGCGCCGCCGCCGGAAATGCTGTAAGGGAATAGTGATGACGAAGGCCTGGGATACAACATCCGAGCATCTGTTGCGTGAACTCGCGCCGCAGGTGCTCGGCGCGGTCGCTCGCCGTTTTCGCGACTTCGTATCGGCCGAGGACGCTGTGCAAGAGGCGATGATTGCGGCATTTACGCAGTGGCCGGAGGAGGGGATTCCGGATAATCCCCGTGGCTGGCTAATTCAGGTCGCATCTCGACGCATGACCGACCAACTGCGCAGCGAAATTGCCCGCCGCCAAAGGGAAACTGCAGTAGCCGGGGAGCTGGAAACCGCGGCGATCGCGGTCGATATCGAGACTGACATGGATCCAAACGATACCCTTATTTTACTGTTCATGTGCTGCCATCCAGCCCTGACTCCGTCCTCGGCGATTGCCCTGACGCTGCGGGCGGTCGGCGGACTAACCACGGCTGAGATTGCAAATGCGTTTCTGGTTCCCGAGGCGACAATGGCCCAGCGGATCAGCCGAGCTAAACAGAACATCAAGGCCTCGGGCGTACAATTCCAGCTGCCGACCAGAGAAGAGCGGGCACAACGACTTCGCTCGGTGTTGCATGTGCTCTACCTGATTTTCAACGAGGGTTACACCAGCAGCAGCGGCACGCAGTTGCAGCGACTCGAGCTCTCGCGCGAAGGAATCCGCCTGACGCGATCTATGCACGTGCTTCTCCCGGACGATCCCGAGATCGCGGGCCTGCTGTCGCTAATGTTATTGACGGATGCTCGCCGCGCAGCCCGGACGGGAGCAAATGAGGAGTTAGTCCCGCTCGACAAGCAGGATCGGAGCCTATGGAATCGTGGCGCTATTTCCGAAGGCACTGACCTGTTAACCAGTGCGCTCTCGAAAGGCGCGGTCGGACCATATCAGCTACAAGCTGCAATAGCGGCCGTTCATGACGAAGCTACCCGCCCTGAAGACACGGACTGGCCGCAGATCCTAGCGTTGTATGAACTGCTGAAACGAGTGTCTCCCAATCCCATGGTGACACTCAATCATGCAATTGCGGCGGCAATGGTACACGGCCCGTCCAAAGGTCTGGAACTGATTCGAGCCCTTGACACCGACAGCCGGCTTTCCGAGCACTACCGCTTACACGCAGTTCGCGGCCATCTCCTGGAAATGACCGGCGACTATGAGAGCGCCATCAAGCACTATCGGATTGCGGCTGGTCGAACCACGAGCATTCCAGAACAGAATTACCTGATGACACAAGCAGCCCGCCTCGCGGAGAGGACAACACAGTAAAGCTCGTCGCGTTCACGAATAAGATGTCTTGACCACGGACTACACACCGCGGGTGACGCTATGACATACAAAGACCGCGCCAGGTTCAACAGGCTATCAAGGACCTGAGCTTCCAATGACCGCCATCGAGGACGATCCAGGCTTCCAACGGCTTGGTAACGCGCGCCGCCGCCGTAGCCGTATATGTCTACGATGCCAACTGGGCAATCTGCACTGGCAACTCTCACCCGATAGACCGTCAATTAGCTTTACTGCACTATCCCGACGCACTGTACTGGCCTGTTCGACAATTACGAAGGCGCATAATTGCCCTGGAGGCATGGCATTCGCTTGCAGCAATGTGGCCCTCGGCCGATGTTGATCGGATTCGCGCTGCGCTGTTGAAAATGCGAGCGAGTGGCATTCAAAGAGAGGTCGATAGCGTATCCCCAGGTACTTTTCACCATAATAATGAAGAAGCACGCTCAAGTTTTCGATGCGGTGAACCGGCCAGAAACTGGGAGCACTTTTGAGGTTGTCCCTCCTGAGGCGATCCTGCTGCAACGTCCATCCGTCTCGCAGCAGCAGCCGGAGTTGCTTCTGGAGTTGGTCGTAGATCGAGCTGGGAAGGTCAGGGCGGCTGGGTCTGTAGCAACAGTGAAATGGCCCGACCCTGAACTGATCAGAGCGGCCCACAGCTGGAAGTTCATCCCGGCGCTTAAAGAAGGTCGACCTGTTGCCAGTCGCCTTCGTATAGCTGTGTCTTCTAAACAATAACTCACGGAACCCTCGGCAGGCAGGTCTCAAAAACGGGTCAATGGCTAAAATCGCGCCTGATAGCAACCGTTATCAGCGCCGCGAGAGTAAACTGCTGCTAACCTTTCGCGCTCTCTGCCCGTATCTTTTAGTACGTTTTTATCGGGAGGGCACATGACCTCGCTCAGCAAGAACGCCAGGCTCGCAGGGCTCCTATACATTTTGTGCTCGCTGTTTGGCATTGTGCGCCTGATCTACATTCCCAGCACCTTAATCGTGAATGGGGACGCGGCAGCCACGGCCAACAATATCGCGACGCACGAGTTGCTCTTCCGCTTCGGTATTGTCAGCTACCTGCTCAGCGGTGCTCTATGGATCTTTGTCACATTGGCTCTTTATCGGTTGCTTAAGGAGGTCGACCAGGTGCTCGCTGTGCTGATGGTGATCCTAGGCAGCCTGATGGTCACACCCCTCTTCTTCGCCAACACAATAAATGACGTAGTGGCCCTGCTGTTCGCTCGCGGTGCCGATTTCCTATCAGTCTTCGACAAGGCGCAGCGCGAGGCCCTCGTCCTACTGTTCCTCAATCTGCATCACCAACTTGACCTGACCATCGACTTTTGGGGCCTGTGGTTCATTCCGTTTGGACTGCTGGTATACAGGTCGCGTTTCCTGCCCCGCATCTTGGGCGTCTGGCTGATGATCGCGTGCTTTGCCTATCTGGCCCTCAGCTTTACGTGCCTGTTGTTCCCCGTGTACGAAGACAAGGTCTGGAAGTTCGCCCAACCGGTCCTGCTTGCAGAGGTGGCGATCATGCTTTGGCTCGCTATCATGGGCGCCCGGGAGAAGCGTTTGGCTGCGGCATCTTGAGCGTTACCTGCCGTGACATCGTAAAGAGCTCGCACCAGATGGTTACAAGATCACTAGGGATACCACTTAGGTGGGACGGCAATTTCCTTCTGACTTTGCTGTCTGGCTCATCATCACCTACTTGCGTCCGAAACGCTGTGGGAGGATACTCCGTCGGAAACGAGTTCCCTTGGGACAGTGAGGATGACTATGGACTGGAAGGAACACGGCGTAAAGATCGTGCATGCGGGAGAGTTGGACTCAAACACGCCCCAGACCCCCGGAATGACACGCGCTTCTGCGATTACTTATGCGCGTACTGGCGCAAACAAGTTGTGGGCCGGAACTGTAGTAGTCCAGCCCCACGCCAAAACTGGTCCGCATCATCATGGTGAACTGGAGACGGTAATTTACGTCGTCCGTGGTCGTGCGCGCATGCGCTGGGGAGATCGACTAGAGTTTTGCGACGAAGCCGAACCCGGCGATTTCATTTATGTTCCACCTTACGTCCCACACCAGGAAATTAATGCCCGCCCAGATGTCCCTTGTGAAGCCGTGATCGTCAGGAGCGGACAGGATCCCGTTGTCGTCAATCTGGATCTCGACAGTCCCGAGCCTTTGAGTGAGAAGAGCGACGACAAACCATTTCACCCCCCTCGTTAGCGTTCCCGTTGCTTCTCGGGAGTGTCAACGCGATATTGCTAGCTGAAGTCGTGAGTGTCACACGGCCAAGTCTTGAGGTCTGTCAGAGGTGAGTCGCGAAGAGAATGGGTTTGTCGGGCAACCGGAAGGCGATCACTTCTTCTTAGCTTCCGGATCGCACGTCAATCAGGCACTTCAGTGACCGCACATTGACTTAGCGAAACGATCGGTTCCGACCGCGCTTCCGAAACCGTCGCTAGACGGGCACAGCATCGCCATTCTTGAAGTTTTTCGATGACCATGTATAAGCTCATGCGCCTCCTCGCGGGAACCGGCGCGACCACAAATTTGTCCTAAAGACGCTGGGAACTGGACAAACAGACTAACGTCTACCGTGATCCGTGCGGCAATGTATTATTGAAGAACGACCGTTTGAGGAGAACTGAGAGTGCGTATTGGTCTTGGTTATTTTCCGACCGACTATGGCATCGATATCCGCGAACTAGCTCGCGAGGCCGAGGCGCGCGGCTTCGATTCGTTGATGGTGCCGGAGCACACGCACATTCCGAAGTCCCGCCGCACCCCGTATCCCGGCGGCGGAGAGCTGCCCAAATGTTATTCCCATACGCATGATCCATTCGTTGCCCTGTCGTTTGCCGCCTCCGTAACAACGAAAATCCTACTTGGCACCGGCGTTTGCCTGGTCCCGCAACGCGATGCGATCGTGACGGCAAAGTGCGTCGCAAGTTTGGACCGCTTGTCGAACGGCCGGTTCCTTTTCGGCATTGGCGGCGGCTGGAACGTGGACGAAATGGAGAATCACGGGGCGCGCTACGAAACTCGCTTCAAGCTGATGCGCGAACGGATTATGGCTATGAAGGCGTTATGGACACAGGAGGAAGCAGCCTTCGATGGAGAAATGGTGAGCTTCGATCCCGTCTGGCTTTACCCCAAACCGACGCAGCGCCCCCACCCTCCCATACTTCTCGGCGGCTCGAGCGACTACACGGCGAAGCGCGTGGTGGAGTTTTGCGATGGCTGGTTGCCACTCGCCAAATCGGGCTTCAAGGGCAAGGAAGCGGTCGCGCGGCTACGTCAAGCGGCATCAGCCGCCGGACGGGACTTCTCGACGCTGTCGATCAACATATTCGCGCCGCCGCCCGATGAGGCAATTCTCGCCGAATACCGTGAAGCTGCTATACAGCGTTCGTTTCTGTTGATCCCCGATCTGACTCGCGACGAGATCCTGGTCATGCTTGACAAGTACGCACGATTGATGGCCTGAGGAGTACACGACACCGCGATCGTCAAAATGACCGGGAATCCGTCTGATTGGACTTATCGGCATGTCTCGCAAGCCGCAAAACATTTCAGGGCCGATCCGTAAAAATGGCGAAGAAATGCCAAAGTAGCCAGGCTTGCGACGTTGGATTCCAAGGGCCGGCCACACATCGTATCAGTGTTTTTTGCTTATGACGGCAAGGCTTTGTACTCAGCCGTAGATCGGAAACCCAAGCGTGTTCCACTAGAGCGGCTCGTACGCTTACAAAACATCCGAGAGGTGCCCCGCGTCGCGCTTTGATCGACGAATTCGACGAGGACTGGACGCAGCTCTGGTATGTCGTGATCTGTGGGAAGGCGTACCTGATTTCGAATTCGGCGCCGCCCCGAGATGATCGCTGACGACGCACTGATCATCCGCATCACTCCGGAGCGGACAACGTCCTGGGGCAAAATCAGCCGGAAAAGGTGGTCCAGAAATTGTCCTTCCAGCGCCAGCAGATCCCGATTAACGCGTAGCGCTTGGTGCTCGGTGATCCACTGCACTTGCACCAATTTGGCCACAGACGTAACGCCCGTCGAGTTCACGATGAACAACATATAGTAGCCGGCGGGTGCCTCGCTGCTCGACGATGGGGCGGTCGCCGCTAGCTGGCCCGAACCAGCAGTGAAAGTGAGCCCGACAAATCGCTGCTCGAAGTGGTCCGCATGTGTCGTTACGTCTGCACCTATTAGAACCACTTTGGCGATATTGGCAGCGTTCGGAGTGTGGATCGTGAATCCTTGTCCGTAGCGCAGCGACCCGGGAGCGGCAGAGATGCTCGGACGAATCCCGTGGAACAGATACGGCGGGCTGAAGATCTCAACGGTAGTTTCCAGCGGACCGAAGTCAGACCCGGCGGAGATAACGCGAGCGTCCGGTAACAGGAGCGCGGTGGAATGGTTGCCACGCTGTGCCTGCTGGGCCGCAGGCACTGTCCACTTCCGCGTCGCCGGATTATACAACTCCGCATGTTTTGCGGGGTTACCATACAGACTGGCGGCTTGCGCGCCACCCACGGCGAGTGCCGTGCCGTTCGGTAGCAAAATCAGATTGAGATCGTGCCGGCCATAGCTCATCGACCCGGTGTAGACCCATTTTGGATTGGGGCTTGACAGATCAATGATCTGGGCCGTGCGCAAGCCAATAGCCGAATTGAGTCCCCGCAACCGAGTGGGTATTGCCTGCCCACCCGCCACGAGGACCTTCTGTAATCCAGGGAGCAGGATAGCGCCTTCGCCTGAGCGGAAGGACGGTCCGTTCATGTTGGCCACAAAGCCCGATGAGGGATCCCAAACCTCCGTGGGCCGAACCAAAGCTGTCCCCGCTGCGTCAAACCCTGATAGCGTCAACGACAGGCCGTTGGGCAAAATCAGATTGCTTGGATAGTAGCGCGCAAGATTCATGTTTGCCTTGTTCACCCAGGATTCACTGATCGGATCGAACAGCTCGGAAAAAGGGATGCCACAGGTACCCATACCCGACGTACACGTGGGGCTGTTGTTAGCGCCTCCAGCAACCAGCAAGCGTCCGTCCGGCAACAGTGAGTGAATTCCCGGAACAAAAGACGTCACGTTTGAAAGGCACCGTCACGTGCTTCACATTTCCGCTGTTTGGATCGTAAAGAATAGCGGGAGATTGCGGGCTACCCTTGGGATACTGCCAGTAAAGTAGTTTTGCCGGTATGCAGTAACGCGGCGTGGATGCCGATGACCCCGATATCGACAGGTGCACTCCACTGACCGATTTGTGCAGCCCCGCTCTGGGGAGCGTCAGGCAATTGCGCCAGCGGTGAACCGGCCATGGGCGTAGGCCACGCCAGCAGCAACACAACAATTGCGATCCAGAGCAATTTCAACAAGGACTTCTGAAGTTTATGAGAGAAGGTGCCAGTTCCGGGAGTCATAACATTCCACCATCGCTAGCAGGATTGCATTTTCGAGTTATTGCCGGTGGCGAATATTAGTTGGAATCCCCTTTGACCCTCACAATGGCAGCGATTATACATCTGGTTTTAGTTTTGAACGGTAATTTTGGATTGAAGCGCGTCCGACTTCACGGGCGTGCGTCCAACCTTGAGATGCGAAGACTAGAATCACTCAGCCATGGACAGCGTGCAGATCGCAGCAGATCCGAGATGTGCCCGGACGGAGGCCTAGGGTTTCCTGAGTGAAACGCTTGTCGTTAACAGATTTAGATTGGGAAGAATTCAATCCCTTCTTTCAGTCAGGAAAGTTCCTGCGCCGAAGCCGCGGGCAGCCTGGAACAAGGCTGGGGTATCGGCATACCGATTGGTTTGGGCGTCAACCAGGTTCGTAAACGCCTGCTGATAAGTCTGCTCTGCGTTCAAAAGTGAAGTAGCTGACGTAGCCAACCTGCAGATATTCGGGAGTTGTTTTTTTGACCTAGGAATGCACACGACTATTGCAGAAACGCACTGAGCTATATGAAAGTAGTGGTTGTGACCACTGAGCACAAGACTGCGCCGGAATCATCGTCTCCGGGGGCGCATCTACGGGACATCATTCGACGAAATCGCTCCTGTGATGCTGTCGGAGTGTACGCAGTCTGCTCGGCGCACCCGGAAGTGATCGCAACGGCGTCGGGCGAGGCGCGGTCGAACAACTCCATTTTGCACGTTGAATCAACTTCGAGCCAGGTCAATCAATACGGAGGCTATACCGGACAAACTCCGCAACAATTTGCGGGTTTTGTCCGAAGCGTCACGCACACCGCGGGCCTTTCCAGCGATCGAGTCTTGCTGGGCGGCGATCATCTGGGCCCATTTCCCTGGCGCCGTGAACCGGTCTCGCTTGCCATGCAGAAAGCGCATGCCCTGGTTCGGGCATGTGTGCTGGCGGGGTATCGGAAGATTCATCTCGATGCCAGCATGGCATGCAGTGATGAGTCGGCATCTGTCCTCGACGAACGAACCGTCGCAGAGCGCGCTGCCGCATTGTGCGAAACCGCCGAGAACGCGTTTCGTGAACTGCCTGTGAATTCGCCACCGTTATTGTATGTCGTTGGGACGGAGGTTCCCGCACCAGGTGGAGAATCGAGCGCTGAAGAAGCCCTGTCGGTCACGCCTGTCTCACATGTGCAATCCACTTTGCGTGCTTTCCAGCAAGCCTTCGCCAAGCGGGGATTGGAGAATGCGTGGGAGCGGGTGATCGGACTGGTGGTGCAACCCGGAGTTGAGTTTGGCGAGTGGAACGTATTTGACTACGATCGTGGCAAGGCTGCCTCCCTTAGCTTGGCGCTACCTGCAAATCCTCAGCTCGTCTATGAGGCCCATTCAACCGACTTTCAGCTCGCGACCGGGCTCCGACAGTTAGTTGAGGATCACTTTGCGATCCTCAAGGTGGGCCCAGAATTGACATTCTCGTTCCGCGAGGCCGTTTTCGCGCTCTGCGCCATTGAGCATGAAATGCTAAGGAGAAAAGCTGAGCAAGTTTCCCGTGTGCGCGAAGCCCTGGAAGCAGCCATGGTGCGGAATCCCAGCTACTGGCGCGATTACTACCGTGGAGATGAAAATGAACTCCGCATTTCCCGCCTCTACAGCTTTAGTGACCGCTGCAGATATTACTGGTTTCAGCCGGAACTGCAGGCGCAGATCGAGCTTCTCACGAAAAATTTGAACGATCATCCACCGGCCTTGACGCTCGTGAGCCAGTATTTGCCGCAAGAATATGACGCAATCCGCGCCGGAGTTCTACGGCCGCTCCCATCGCAGATGATTCGGCATCACATCGCAGCCGTACTGCAGAAGTACGCTAAAGCGTGTGGCCAAGCATAAACCCGTTTTTAGTCTAGTTCGAATTATTTCGTTTTTGGCGAGTTCTCCTGTTTGAGAAATCGAACTGATAATCTGGTGCTGCTTTTCGGGGAATTTCCATCCGCACAGGGGACTTGAATCACGTCTCGTCGTTGCCCAGGTCCGCCAACAGCAGCACAGTTCCAATAATCTCGGCAACTGGTCACCATAACAGGTCGGCGCTGGAAGGTGGCACGCGCCTGAACTCTGCTTCTGGCAAGCCGAAGTAGCTTCGATCCGGCAAGACGCCTTCCGTCTTTCGGCACGCTGCTCCCGGCATGAAATCCGACCGGTTGCGCCCCAGGTACAACTCTCCCTCGTGCGTTAACGTCCCGGACATACGCGCTACATGTGGAAATCGGGTTGTGGGCTCCTATGCCCTGCGGTAGTACTGAGCTAACAACACTGGGCAGCGATAGTCTGTGGCGATGAAGCCGGAACCCGCCCGGTTTCGCCAGCAATTCTTTTTGTTTTTAAGTAGTGGTACGATTGGAATTTGGAAGTACATCCGTTGCCCTCAAAATGACCTTGATTCCGGGGTGTCCTGAGCGGTGACTTCTTCCTGGCGTAGATGATTCTTTCCAGCCTGCTTGACAGAGTACATGGCCTTGTCAGCTCGTTTGATCATCTCGTGTATGTTTTCCGGAGGGGCTAGAAAGGTCACTGCGCCTGCGCTGAACGTCACCGGCCAGCGATGCTGGCGCATGCTCTGAGTCAGCATTCTCAGCAATTTCTCTAAAACATTCTTGGCAGCATCCCTGCCGGTGTTCGGCAAGATTAGCGCGAACTCGTCGCCTCCCATCCGCGCCACCAGATCCGTATCGCGGATACTTTTCCGCATTATCTGAGCGACCGTGACAAGCACCTTATCTCCTGTTGCGTGTCCCTGACGGTCATTGATCTCCTTGAACGAATCGAGATCCAAATAGGCCAGCGTCGTTGGTGAATTGGACCGTCTGGCCAGATTTAGCTGGATTCCGGCAAACTCGTAAAGCGCTACCCGCGTCGCGACTCTCGTAAGATCATCCACACGCGCCAGTTCTCTTTCTCGCATGTGGAGCGCCCTAAGGTCCGCGACCAGAAATGTCACAAGCGAGAAGAACGCCAACCAAATCAGGCCATTCCAATAAGCGGCGCGGTTGTTGACTATGTGCATCGGGGATTTCAGATTAATGATAATGATGCTAGCCGCGCTGAGAGCCGACACGAGCAGGCCAGCCCTGCGGTCCAGGAACCAAGCAAAATAAGAAACCGGGAGAACGAAAAATACCGAAAATTCAAGCAGGCTGCCGCTTGCAAACCAGTCCCCCACGCCGATCAACAGCAACGCAACCAGGCCAATCACCACAAGCAGTGATTTGCGCTGATTACTCAAAAACACTATGAAGTCTTGTGGCATCCGTTTATCCGTTGCGCTGTGGTGTTCCCAGTCTATCTTTGTAATAGAGAAGCGCCCCAGCATTAGGGGGGTTGCCAGATTAATGTTCTTAACGAACCGAAATCGACAGCAATGCCTAAACTGCGGGAAGCGTTTAAGGCGATAGTCTATATTCCCGTCGGAAGACTCTCTAGCGAGAAACCAGGGTCGTTGCAAAAGCGCAGGAGCTGTGTTCTCACCCATATATTACTGTCCCATTCCCGAGAGAATCAGAAAGTTCTCTAGGACCAAAAAGACAGGAGCGACACTAGCGCTGATGGACCAGATCCGCTTCAATTCAGGGTTTTGGGTTTTAAAATCCAGGGTTTTGGGGGTTGGGTAGAGGAGCGGGTAGCGCTACCGAGACTCGAACCTGGGTTTGAAGATTGAGAATCTGCGAACCAGCATAGTCTCGGTCGAGCTGCCATATTGGAAATACTGAAACTAATCCAATTCGCTTTCGCCAAGGGACACGTAGAGTCAGTTCTGATTAGCATGAAGCTGAACGACGTGGGTCTTGGCTTCGATTAGCCTTCGGATCGCAGCGTCGTCGCCCACTCCAACAATGTGGCCATGCCACAGCGCAACCGCCTGCGCAATGGACTTATCCGGTGCAAAGAGCAAGGATATTCCATCCTCATTCGCAGGTGGTATGCGGCTTGCCCAACTTCGAATTGCGTTCTCACTTGAACCTGGTGCGCGGTTCTGCTACAGGATCGCTGCATTCGTCATTGGTATACTGCGGCGTTATGAACCGACTCTCGTTAGCTATAACAATCCTGATCATCTCATCGGTCGCGTCGGCCCAGAAGCCTCGACCAGACTTTGGGCCAGCACAAGACGAGGCGCTGAAATTGCTCGTGCACCTAGTCAAAATAGACACATCCGATCCACCGGGAAACGAATCACAGGCGGCTCGGTACATCCAGCAGGTATTGCAAAGAGAGGGCATTGACACGGAAATGGTGGAGCCTGTTGCTGGTCGGAGCAGCGTCATTGCGCGTCTAAAAGGCAACGGCAGCAAGAAACCTCTGCTCATCATGGGCCATACTGACGTGGTTCCGGTGGACCGCAGCCACTGGTCGGTTGAGCCATTTGCTGGCGACATAAAGGACGGAATCCTTTACGGACGAGGCGCTCTCGATGATAAAAGCTTCGTTGCGTCGAACATGGAGGTTTTACTTCTTCTGCACCGACTGAAGGTCCCGCTATCACGGGATGTGATTTTCCTTGCTGAGGCGAGCGAGGAAGCGTCGTCTGCCGCTGGCATGAAAGTGCTGGTGGATAAATATTGGGACAAGGTGGCGTGCGAATATGCTCTTAATGAAGGCGGCGGTGCGCTGGTCGAAAATGACAAAGTTAAGTACATGGGTGTGGGTGCGGCCGAGAAGTTGCCGCGTGGGTTAGTGCTTCGGGCTACAGGAAGCAGTGGTCACGGTTCTGTACCAAGGACCGACAATGCGGTGATTCATCTCGCTGCCGCCGTGGCGAAAGCAGGGAACTGGGAGACACCGGCGCGCCTTAATGACATCACACGCGAGTTCTTTACGCGGCTCGCGACCATTAGTTCGCCGGACGAGGCTGCATGGTATCGCAATGTGGAGGATCCGGCAGTGCAGGAAAAACTTCGGGTAGCACAGCCTGTGTACTACTCGATGCTGCGAACCTCCGTCGTCCCAACTATGCTGAAGGCAGGCATCAAATCAAACGTCATTCCGCCCACGGCTGAAGCCACGCTCGATGTGCGTGCTCTCCCCGATGAAGACCTTGAGAAACTCCGGCAAACACTAATACAGCTGATAAACGATCTGCAGGTTCAGGTTGTGCCCGAGAATGAGTCATTTTCGATGGTGCCATCTCCGCCGTCGCGACTCAACACGGAAATGTTCGCAGCCCTAGAGGCGGCACAGAAACAGGTTTTTCCCGAGGCTATCACGCTGCCACTCATGGCGACCGGTGCTACCGATTCTTCTTTCTTGCGCGCTAAAGGTGTGCAAGCGTACGGACTAGGTGTTCCGCGTAAGGAAGAGGAGAGGCGCACTGTCCATGGCAATGATGAACGAGTTGAAGTGAAGTGGTTGGGACGCTTCGTACGGTACCTATACGCGGCTGTCGATCAGGTTGCGGCGCAGTAGGAGCGTCGGTCGTGCGGGACCGCGGCAGAAGGGATCGACTTCGGGTATTGGCAGCTCACAGGTGTTCACGGGCTAGATGCGCTAGCACTTGGAGAATACAACAACATGTTCAGTGGTAATCCCTTGAAAGACTGGCTGGAAATAGTGGGAGTAACGCTCTACCTTTTGCACTCCCACTTCGTATGGCTTAGGCTTCCCGTCTCGTCCATCGCAAAGTTCCCTTCCTTATTCTTGAGCGACTCACGTTGGGAGTTTCTGCGATGGATGCCCGCATCTGTCAACTTCTACCGCTAGCCCGGTAGAGCCGGGGGTTCCCGTTTCAACTATGAACGACTTCCTGCGTCGGAATATTTCACTCCCGTGGGATTCGCGCAGCCTGGACGGCTCTTGCTGATCCGGCGAGGACTGTGAGACTGTTGAAAACGGACGTCACTCAAAACCTGGTCGGAGCGGGGTCATTTTGCCCCGGCGATTCCTACTGCGCGATAAAGGGCGGCGCTGTCGTAAAGAGTGCCATTTTTCATAACCAGGCGACAGCGGCGGATATCGCTAATGTTTTCCGCCGGATTCCCTTCGACTAACAACAAATCCGCCTGTTTACCCACGCCGATCGAACCGACATTACCATCTTGCTTCAGCAGTCGCGCCGCATTGAGCGTTGCAATTTGCAAAGCCTTGTTGGCCGGCATTCCCGTCTTTACTTCCAATTCAAGTTCACGGTGCAACATGATTCCTGCAGTCGCATCGGTGCCCGCAAGGATTGGGATACCCGCGTCGTACATTTTCTTGGTCATGCGCAACATCGTTTCGTAAGAATCCCTGTAAAGCTGGTCGTTGGCGGGGGTTACCGCCAATCCGCCATGGTAGGCGCTGCGCTGGATCTGCGCAGGTAGGTGGTCGAGAACGGGAGCCATGTCGGGAGATACCTGACCGGGCCGTCCCGTAAACATGCCTTCAAACGCTGCGACCATCACATCTACGGTCGTGCCGTGGTCACGCAGCAACTGAATGAAGTCGTTGACTGGTTTCGAGTCCAAATCGATCTTGGCAGCGTAATCGCCCACCGCGGTAAATCGCTCGGGAGTGCGGGTATCTTTCACTTTGTTGGCGAGGAAGTTGAGCATGATGAAGTTGATGTGCTGGATTTCGTCGGCGCCAGCTTCGACAAATTGACTGGCCACCATGCCATTCGGAATATGTCCGCTCACACGCACGCCACGCTTACGGGCGAGCTTCGCAATGGGAGCCACAAATGCTGGGTTCAGCGAACTGTACAGCTTGATTTGAATGTAACCGAGATCGATGTAGCGATTGACGTCCGCAAGAGCCTCATTGACCGTATCCGCATACAAGCCAGTCGGAACTTGGTAACGCCGCGACCATCGATGATGCCAGACTTCCAGAGATGCGGCCCGATAGCTGTCCCTCTGTCCCACTGGTCTTGCAGACGCTGAATTTCGTCAATGTCGTTGCCCATATCTCGGACACTGGTTACGCCGCTCGCCATGTGGAGGATTCCGTCCACCGCCTGCACGTGAACGTGCATATCGAAGAGGCCCGGCATCAAGGTTTTCCCTTTGCCATCGACGTGTTCGGCATTGGATGGGACGGTGACTGTCGAGGCGCCGCCCACGACCGCGATGCGCTCGCCATCGACGACTACCGTCTGGTCTTCGCGCATCACTGGATGCGCAGAATCAAAGACCCGCACGTGTTCGAAGGCGACAGGATGGGCCGGATGTTGCGCCAGTTCCTGTGTCAGCCTCGCAAACCGTGCATTCTCCGCTTTCAGTTGCAGGTCTTAGAGTGTCTGATTGGCGTCCTCCCAACCCTCCCGCAGCCACGCAAACCATTTGCTGGGAGCGGCAAAGAAGCGTCCATTGTCATCCAGCCAAACGGTGGTGGGCGTGAAGTCGAGGCCAGTAATCGCGAATTCAGTAACATGCTCCTTCTTGCCATGGCTTTCGACGGTCGTATCGGCCAGCCGTGCGAGTCGGGCTTCTCCGGTGGGAAAGAGTTTAATTGACCCATCTTTGGACTTCCCAAATGCGGCAACCAATTCGGCCATCTCCGGGCCGATGGCGCCGTTGTTGATCAAGTAAAAAGCTCCGGCTGGCTTGTCTCCCTTTTCCGAGGAACTTGTCCAACGCGCCATACCGACTTGGACTGAGAAATGTTCATCCACAGGCGCTTTGAAATAGTCAACGCCGGTGACATCGGCACGAGTGGGTACGGAATCTTGGCCGAAAACGTAGGCCGCCCTAATCTTTGGACCGCGTCCGCGATCGTTGAATTCGAATACGCTCTCGACGTGACCGTCAGTAGAGTAGGTGTCGACCTCGTTTCCCGCCACACTGCCGTTGGAAATAATCTTGTATCGCAATGTCTCTGGAGAGGTTGGGGTGGTCAAGACGGCTAAGGTGGACGGTGAGAAGAGCAGGAACAAACAAGCAAGAGAGCACGATGTGCGCATGGCGGGAGATTCTGCCATAAATCGCGAGTGGCAGGGAGCCTGCCTCAAGTCAACTCTCCTCCTGTGGAGCGGCAATAGGCCGAGACTCTGCTCTCTGTAATCTCTGTCACTCTCTCCGCCCCCGCCAGGAGGAACTCTATGGCCTATCAGACGCGCCGACGGCTTGCTGGACTTTTGCGGCACTTGCGCCGGTGAAAGGCTGTCGTATTGATATGGACCGTGTTGGGTGTCAGTAGCGTCAGATAGTTCACGTCACCACCCGAGATAGAATCGTTACAGCTAAGATTAAGGACACACCCGCGAGCAGCCGAACGCGCATATCCTTTCCTAACCGGAAGGAGCTCAGTTTTAGCAAAACAACGGTTTGCGCTGACGGGAAACGAACATGACGGTCTCACGCCTCAGGGAAATACAGGGAATCGCTGTGGATCGCACAGGCGGCTCCGCCGACCGAGCCCACGACCCCGAGATTCTGCGTCTCGAGAACATGGACACGGATCTCGGGCCACCACCGGAGGCGCTCGCCGCTACGCACGAGGCCATCGGCAGAGACGATTGCAACAGCTATCTCCCCTTCACCGGCCACACCTCGCTGCGCCAAGCCGCCGCGGCCCACGTGAGCCGTTTGAGTGGCGTTTCCTATGACGGAAATAGGCAATGCATAATTTCTGCTGGGGGACTGGCAGGCATCCTAAACACGCTGTTTGCCTTGCTCGAACCCGGCGACGAAGTCATTACCCATGATCCGATCTATGTAGGTCTCCTCAACCGCATCCGCCTTGCCGGAGGCATTCCGAAGTTCGTTCCCCTCGAGCCAACCTCGGACGGGTGGAGCATGGATATGGGGGCCCTTGAGCGCGCTGCCTCTCGCCGAACTCGGGTCGTTCTGTTGGTGAATCCGTCTTTTCCCACTGGAGCCGTACTCACGCGAGGAGATTGGGCTGCCATTGCGGAATTCTGCCGCGCCAACAATGCTTGGCTAGTCTACGATGCTGCGCTCGAGCGCATCTTGTTCGACGCACACACGTATATTCATCCCGCCAGTCTCCCGGGAATGGCTGACGTCACCATCACCGTCGGTTGCGTCAGCAAAGAATATCGAATGATAGGCTGGCGCGTGGGCTGGATCGTCGGCCCCTCCTCGATTTTGGACGACATTGCCCGCATCAGCATGGCTAACGTCGTCTGCCAGGTTGGTATCGCGATGCCTGGAGCCGAGGCTGCCCTCATCGGCTCTGATGCTACCGTGATTTCTGCCGTGGCAGAGTGGCAACGGCGCCGTGACGTAATGATGGAAGAACTCGCTGGCTTACCCGTAATCCGCCCAGGCGGAGGGTGGTGCCTTTTGATGAACACAAGCAAGCTCGGTTTGGATCCTGAGATCGCCGCGCAAAAACTGCTCGAAGACGGCAAGGTTGCCACCACTCCCATGAGAAACTGGGGAAGCGAGAGCGCCGACGCCTACTTGCGCCTCGTCTTTGCCAATGAGCCGACTGTTCGCCTGCGCAGCTTGCGGGAACGGATCCGGCGGGCTTGGAAGACTTGAACAGGCGGACCGTCTCGCATACGGCTCTCACCAAGGATGCTCGACGTTAGTCAACTGATCGCCATTCGATCGACGAACTTAGAGCAGGCGCTGTGTGGCGCAAGGATCGCCAAAGCTTTCATAGCCTCCAACATCAACCACAGTTGCCAGCGGCGATCCCCCAAAGTGGCCCGCCAAAACCGGCCATTGTGGCTACCTCAAACGGAATATACAAGGGTGTTTACCTCAAACCATTCTGAAAGGAGCACACCCTTTTATGACTAGCAGTAAATATATAGGCTTCTTTATGTCTTTTGTGTCCGTAAGATAGGAGCGCCCAAGGGTACCATAGTCCGTCCGAACGCTGCGTTTGTCACTTCCGCGAAAGATACATACAAGGCATCGATTCCTGTAATCAGGCCGGTCCAGCCACCTAGTTTGCCGGTTCCCATTCCCAGATCACCACCTGCAAGCAGGAAAAAGGTGATCCACAGCAACAGGAACACGCTCCACACACCGAGGTTGCTGCGAAACGTTGGAATCCACATGTAAAGTGTGAATACCCCCCAAAGCAGTAAACACGTGGCCACTCCCCGGGGATCTGGAGGCTTAATCCAACCCGCACCGACTGTCCACAGGAGGAAGGCATACCACCACCAGAACAAGCCGTAAGAGGTAAACGCCACTGTCCCAAACGTATTGCCGTTGCGAAACTCGAGCACTCCGGCGATGATCTGTGAAACACCGCCGTAGGCGAATGCCAGCGGAACCACCGCCGAAGTGGCCTCCTTTGACAGCAGTCCTGCATTGATGCAGCTTAAGAGTATGGTTGTCAGACCGAACCCCGCCAGGCCCAATGGCGCGGGGTTTGCGAACTTCGCGATCTCCCTTGGTTCGGTTGCTATCATGTGTGGTTTGGTTGCCATCACTGCACCTCCCTCGATTCTTACCAGCCAGATCAGGCCGTGCACTGTGTGTGAGTACCTAGCTATAGCTAAGACCCTTCGCCTCGGAATCGCAAGCAGGTGGCATTGTACACCGGCTGTTGAGGACTGCTACACCACCCGTCCAGAAACCTACCTCATTCCGTCCGATTCGCTCTGAAGAAGTTATGCGATTGAGGGACATCAAATGACCAGCATCAAGGTGCTCGCCATGACGAGCACCTTCTTCCGCGCTCGCCTTTCCTGGCACCGTCAGGATCGCTGATCGGCATGATCGACATCTCGACCGAGAAATAATTCGAGAGCCGCCAGGGCCGTAAACAGCCCGTGGTTATGGGAACAGGCGCAGGCAGACCGGGTGCAGTATTGCTGGCAATATCAATGCAGCTAATAGCGATACATCTACGCCGCCCGCGATATCGCCGAGCGAGCCGACGAAGTGTCCCGGAATGTTGACTGTGAGCAAGGCCAAGACGGAGGAAATGGATCCACGCAAACATGCCTCCGAGATTCCGGCCAAGGAAGAACCAGCAGGCCCACCCGTCTGGCCGCGCTTAAACGCTTGCATGGCGTCCGGGAGATAAATCGCATGCGCTGGATGTAGCCAATCATCATGATGAGCATCCAAGGCCTTGTCGTAACGATGATCAGGGACACGAACTTTGAAATTGATCCAAACAGGCTGAAATAGAATTGCCCGATAAAATGAGTACGCAGGCGATGGACGGCTCTCAACCGGCGCCCTCTTTCTGCGCCAAACGCTTGCTTACGTTGTTCACTGGCTGACGTGTGGCAATTCGGCGCGATTACCAGGCTTGCTTTTTGGATTGGCTGACTCGGTTTTGCAGATGCTCGGACCCCTGCCATCAGTGCCGACCCAATGAACTACCCAGATATTCGTACGCAGCCTCCACCGCTTGCTGTTGGCATCAGTAGCCAATAGGTGAATAAATGACTTCTGATTTATAGATCAAAGTTAGGGGTTAATAGCAACTATGCTCGTGTTTTGGAAGTTAGAAAATAAATCGGGGACTTGGCATTTAGCGTGTTTAAAAGGTCTGGTATGGATGGCCAACCCGCCTGGAGGTCTTGCGATAAGTGTTTTGGAATTTAATTTTCAATGGAGCTCCTGAGGATGAGCACGAGGATGCCATTCATTCCTCCCAAACGGCTCGTGATCTATCCAATCGGATAGTCAAGGCCGATGGAGCAGACCGCTGCTGGCCGCTGGAACATTGAAACTACATGATTTTTGGTGCCCGTCATATCGCATCGATTGGCAACAAAATTGCACTGTCGCGATTCGAGTTAGTGCCCCGAAGGCCTCTTCCGGCGTCACACCGGAGGCTCACCTTCGTGTAAGCACCCGCTCGGGTCAAGGTTGGCGGGAGGAAGTCTCAATCGCGAGGGCCTCACTGAACCAAACCAGAACGCTTACTTTTGCGCTCAAGCGCAGTCCACTGTGACGAATGCAACGATCGGGACCCATAATCCTGCCCTCCGTCTGCTCTGTTATTGTGAGGTGGATATGACAGTTGTAGCTCGAATGCAACGCTTGCTGCTGGTTTTCATCTTCGCACCTAACCTCTCAGCGGCAGTATCTGTTTTCACACCTGCTGACAATAGCATCGTCGTCTCGCCCGTTCATTACGTGGCAACTGCTACCACAAGCTGCTCAGCCGGGGTGGCGGCTATGGGCATCTATACCGCGCCATACGTACTCGCCTACAATGTCAATGGTGCAAGCCTGAACACGTATCTGACTTTGAGCCCGGGCACGTACCACACTGTTGTGCAGGAGTGGGATAACTGTGGCGGCGCGACGAAGACTCCAATAACAATCACGGTCACAGGTTCCACGGGTGTTCCGACCTCAAAGCATATTTGGATTGTCACTGAGGAAAATCATAGCTACGAAAGCGTTGTTGGCAACTCGAAGATGCCTTACTACAACTCGCTTGCCAGCAAGTTCGCGCTTGCGAGCCAGTACTACTCCAACCGGCACAGCTCGCTACCGGCGCTGATGTGGCTAGTCGCAGGGCAGAGTGTAACCTCGGATAACTACACGACCTCTTGTTTCAATGTCGACAACGTTGTCCGCCACTTGCTTCTCAAGGGATTCACCTGGCGTGCTTATGAAGAGGATCTCCCTTACGCAGGATTTACCGGACTGAGCCACGCGAACTATGTTCGCAGGCACAATCCCTTAATAGATTTCACAGATGTGTGCACTCCCTCTCAACACCTGAACAGTGTCCCTTTCACCCAGCTCGCGAAAGACATTTCGAACCATGCGACGCCAAATTACGCGTACATTACGCCCAATATGCAAAATGATGCTGATCTGGGTACGCTCTCGCAAGCGGATGGATGGCTTGCAAAACAAGTTCCCAAAATTCTTGCTCTCCCTGAATTTCAATCTAACGGCGATGGCATCCTCTTTATTGTTTGGGATGAAGGTCAATCTGGCGATGACCGGTGCAGTGCAACAGTGAGCTCCGGCTGTGGTGGACGAGTTGCCACTTTGGTGATCGGGCCAAAAGTGCGCCGTGGCTACAAATCAAAGGTCCTATATCATCATCAGAGTTTGTTGCGCACTGTTTGCAATGCTTTGGCATTTTCAAAGTGCCCGGGAGCGGGATCGAGTGCGACTCCTATGTCCGACATGTTCTAAGTCGAAACGGGTAGGTGGCGTGGGTTCGGCTTGGGCTTGGTGAAGGCGAGACGTCTTAACGTTTATAACTTGCTGTCTTTTTTCTCACCTAAGACGTCCTATGCATTGCTCATGCCGACGAAGGGTACAAAGCCTCCGCCGAATCAACGGCCCGGAACCTCATTGGCCGGTTCTCAGGGACCACCGTTGGGCGGTCTGAGTG
>Ga0126372_10000126_pt1 | contig 21545 bp, 17 predicted proteins | sample PanSoiMetaPlot_6_FD_92762 | JGI IMG/M metagenome (GOLD analysis project Ga0126372, IMG submission 92762) | Tropical forest soil microbial communities from Panama - MetaG Plot_6 | ecosystem: Environmental > Terrestrial > Soil > Tropical forest > Bulk soil | place: Panama | collected 2016-02-17
CGTCTGCTTGAAGTCGAGATCGAGAGGCAGGGATCCAGCGAGATGAAAAGAGAGTTGGTTTTCCGTTTCTTCGGGCAGGCTCTGCGCAGCTTCAGCAAAGGCCATGATTTCGGAATGCAATTTAACTGCGTGCGCTACCTGTTCATCGCTTGGGCGGCCGGGGTCGTCATGGAAATAAAGAACCTGCCCACGCAGAAAGGGCCGCTCCTCATTGATTTCCAGAACTTCGAAGCGTTCCCGGCCCTCCGTGACTATGTCCATCTTTCCGTCGGGATGCTTCTTGGTTACAGCCACAATCTCTGCGGTGCACCCGATATCGGCCACGCCGTCGTCGTTCGCGCGCAAAATTCCGAAGCGTTTTTTCTGTTCCAGACACTCAGCGATCATTTCTTTGTATCTAGGCTCAAAAATGTGCAATGGCAAGGGAGTACCCGGGAAAAGAACCAGGTTCAGAGGAAACAGGGGCAGAAGCGGCTTCAACTAAGGTCCTCCAGAGGACGCCGAGACGAACTCACTGATTGTACGCCACGTCTTGACTTCGTATCTGCTCGGGACTACAAGCACGTCATGGAGATCACCGGCAAAGTCGTGGTTGTCACGGGCGCCTCGATGGGAATTGGAGAAGCGCTTGCACGAGCTTTCGTGGATCGCGATGCCCGCGTCGTTTTACTCTCGCGCGACGGCAGTCGAGCTGAGGCCGCGCGCGGACGAATCGGTCACGCCGACCGGACGCTGGCCCTCCCGTGCGATGTCCGCCATCGCGAAGACATTGACCGCGTCCTCTCTTTGACACTTCACCATTTTGGCCGGATCGACATCTGGATTAACAATGCCGGTCACGGACTCGACGATTCCATCGCGACCATGGACATGGCGGCGTGCCGCGAAACTTTCGAGACCAACCTGTTCGGCGCCATTGACGCTATGCAGGCCGTGATTCCGTTGATGAAGCAGCAAGGATCGGGCACGATCATTAATGTTTCCAGCGTCGCGGGCCACATCGCGGTTCCCTATAAGGCCGTCTACAGTGCCACCAAGTTTGCCATGAACGCGATGGGGGCAGCGGCTCGTGTGGAACTGAAAGTGTCCGGAATTCATGTGATCACTTTGTGCCCAGGATACGTGCGCACCGCGTTCGGTGAGAACGCATTGAAAGGAGAGCAGGCCAAGAATATTCGTCCTTCAGGACAGCGGGGAATATCTGCGGAACGAGTGGCCCGTGCCGCGGTCAGAGCTTACGTCAAGGAGAAAAGGGAAGTGGTGGTCCCCTGGACGATGCATCCAGCCATCAAGATTTACCAGTTGTTTCCAGCGCTGGTTGAGAAAGCAATGCTGCGCATGGCAAGATCGCGATAGTCGAGCTTATCTCTTCTCCAGATTGTGTGGTTGAGGAAAGCAAGTGCCAAGAAATCAGATGTGTAAAGGAAGGGAAGGAAACATAGAAAGAAACATAGAACGAACTGCTTCTAAGACAACTCTCCCAGCATCGCCTCCATCTCTGACTGCGCATGTGCATTCCCCGTCCGTTTTGCTGATGCGATTCCATCCCCGAGCATCTTGCGCGCCTCGTCTGTCCGGCCGGCGTGGGCCAATGTCTGCGCTGCCATAAAGTAGCCCGGCGTGTAATCAGGGTTGGCCGCTACCAGTTTCCCAAACTCCGCCAGAGCGAGCTCCACCTCGCCCGCGTTTGAATATTCCAAGGCCAGCCCATAGCGGGCGAATGCGTCGTTGGGATTCTGGGTCAGGATTTCATTCAACATGGCGACACGATCCATCGGTTCTCCGGTGAACTTCATTACGAGATTACTACGGAAATCTTGTTTACCTCGATTCGAGGCAATGATTACAATGGCGCTTTAATTCAGCGAGGAGTTCAAATTCCTGTGGCCTGCCCGTTCTTTATGCCGGTTGAAGCCTACGAAGGTGGGACATGGATGCATCCTTCGCGGCTTCCCCTGGGCCGGGGATGGCGGGGACAGTGCACCGCGCCCGGACATGAAGGCGAAGTTCCCACCGACGAAGAACTGCAGCAGTGCTGCAATCTGGGTTATGCGTCAGGGTGCCCTCGCCGTCCGGGCGATCGTTCCTGGGATTCTATTCGTTTTGCCGTGACCCGGGATGTCAATCTGTCGATTTTGCTTTGTTACGTGTGTGAACGCGATCACCGCCCGGCGGAGCATGGTTCTTTGGAGTTCGACCTCACACGCCGCATCTGGATCGCGACGCACGGCGATCCCCGCATCCAAAAAATGGCCGAATGCTACCTGGAGTCGTATCTCACTCGCAGGCCAGAGAGCAATGGGATCCCGTAAGTCTCGACCTAATTCATGAGCCACGCCGACAACTCTGTGCTTCCGCGTCCCGTGCGCGACTCCCAGTCCTACATGGCCGAGATTGTTCTGCCCAATGATGCGAACCCTCTCAACGCTTTGCTGGGCGGCCGCGTCATGCACTGGATCGACCTGGCTGGCGCGCTCGCTGCCCATCGGCATTCGCGACACTACGTGGTCACGGCGTCCATCGATCACCTCGATTTTTTGGTTCCAGTCCGCGTCGGAGACCTGGTCATCCTGCGCTCTTCCGTCAACAGGGTTTTTCGCACCTCCATGGAAGTGGGTGTAAAGGTATGGGTGGAAAACTACATCGCGGACACGTGCCGGCATGTGAGTTCGGCATACCTGACATTTGTCGCTGTCGATAAGGATGGCAAACACATACCCGTGCCTCCGGTCATTCCTGAAACCGAAGAGGAGAAGCGTCGGTATGAGGATGCGGGCCGCAGGCGCGAGTTGCGCCGCTCGGAACAGGAATTCCGCCGCCGGCGTTAAAGACGTGTGATGCTTGTCACATTCGATTGTTCGCGGTTGGTGAATAATGAATCGCATGGTGCGGAGACCGTGCGAAAGCTCGGGTCACGATACAATTGCCGCGGGCAGGTAGGAAGTTCTAGAGTGGTCAGGAACAGCCCGGGACCGTAAAGAGGCTGTGAATTTAATAAGTCATTCGGGGGCATGATCGACCAATGGACAGCGCGTTGTTGGTTCATCGTCTGCACTTTGCCTTCACGGTGACATTCCACTATCTCTTCCCTCAGCTGACCATGGGCGTCGCTCCGCTCATTGTCTGGCTCAAGACCCTCGCGCTGCGCAGAAACGATGAAACCTACAACCAGGCGGCCCGGTTCTGGGCGCGCATTTTCGGAATTAATTTCGTACTTGGTGTCGTTACCGGCATCCCAATGGAATTTCAGTTCGGCACCAACTGGTCGCACTTCTCCCGCTTCGCCGGTGGAGTGATTGGTCAGACGCTGGCTATGGAAGGCGTGTTCGCTTTCTTCCTGGAATCCGCATTCCTCGGGCTTTTTCTTTTCGGCGAGAAGCGACTGACTCCGAAAGCGCACTGGTGGTCGGCGGTTGCGGTTTGTGTCGGTTCCTGGATGTCGGGATATTTCATCGTCGCCACCAATGGATGGATGCAGTACCCCGTGGGTTACGAGCGCGCTGCCGATGGGTCGGTGCAGCTTGCGAGCTTCTGGGCCCTCGTTCTCAATCCTTGGAGCTGGTGGCAGTACGCTCACAACATGAGCGGCGCGGGGATTACGGGTTCGTTTTTTATGGCTTCCATCGGCGCCTACTACCTACTGTCGAAGAAGGATGTGCAGCACGCAAAGATTTTTGTACGGACGGGCGTGGTGGCGGCTCTGATCTTCTCTGTCCTGCAACTTTTTCCTACAGGCGACAGGCAAGGGAAGATGATCGCGACACACCAGCCGGTTACTTTGGCAGCGATGGAGGCGCTCTTCACCACCCAACCCGGTGCACCGCTGGTAATCATTGGGCAACCGGACATGGAAAACCACAGTATTGACAATCCGGTCGTTGTGCCCAGGGCGCTCAGTTTCTTAACCTATCGTCGTTGGAATGCTGACGTGCAAGGGCTGGACGCGTTTCCCCAGGAACTGTGGCCCTCCAATATTCCGCTACTCTATTATTCCTACCACGTGATGGTGGGATTGGGGACGATCTTCATAGCCATCGCGGTGATCGCAGCCATCCTGCTCTGGCGGCGCAGATTGTTTGGCGCGCGCTGGATGCTGTGGATTCTGCTTCTGAGTTTGCCGTTTCCTTACATTGCGAATACAGCCGGCTGGATTACCGCCGAGTTGGGACGCCAACCCTGGCTGGTGTATGGCTTGATGCGGACGTCGGAGGGGTATTCCAAGACCGTGTCCGCCGGAAACGGCATGTTTACGCTGATCTGTTTTATGGGCATGTACACGGTTCTCGGCGTTCTTTTTCTTTTTCTGCTAAGGCGTGAAATCGAGAACGGACCATTGGCCCTCCCCGACACCTCACATTAGAGGTTCAACATGGAAACTTTGTGGTTCATCATCGTAGCGGTCATGATCACGGCCTATGTTGTGCTGGATGGCTTTGATCTTGGTGCAGGGATTATCTATCTGGTCGCTGCCACAAACGATATGGAACGTCGCACTGTGCTTCGTGCCATTGGCCCGGTGTGGGATGGGAACGAAGTGTGGCTGCTCGCAGCCGGAGGAACCCTTTACTTTGCTTTTCCTCAGCTCTACGCCTCCAGTTTCAGCGGTTTTTATCTTCCCTTGATGATGGTTCTATGGCTTCTCATGCTGCGGGCGATCGGCATCGAGTTCCGAGCGCATGTCCCGGATCCGGTTTGGAGAAGTTTTTTCGACGTGGTCTTCTTTCTCGCCAGTACCCTGCTGGCAATCTTCTTTGGGGCTGCCCTCGGCAACGTAGTGCGGGGCGTACCCCTGAACTCGGATGGGTACTTCTTCGAACCGCTCTGGACGCAGTGGCACTTGAGCAAGTATCCGGGCGTCCTCGACTGGTATACGGTACTGAGTGGCGTCGTGGCCCTTACTGCGTTAGTGATGCACGGATCGCTTTACATCGCGGTGAAGACCGAGGGTCAACTCAGCCAGCGGGCACGCGGTATTGCGGTGCTCACTTGGCCAATCCAATTCTTTGTGACGATTGTCAGCTTGATCGCGACGTACTTCATCCGGCCAACCGTGATCAACAACTACAGGAACCACCCAATCGGCTTGCTGGTTCCGGCTATCGTGTTTGGGTCGCTCGCGGCAATTCTCTGGGCGGCTCCGCGCGGCAAAGAGAAGATGGCATTTTTGGCGTCGGGTCTCTACATTTCCGGGATGCTGGTGGGCGCAGCTTTCGCGCTGTATCCCATGGTCTTGCCCGCATCGACAGATCCCGCTTACAGCCTCACGATTTACAACACGGCAGCTGGACACCATGGGCTCACCGTGGGGTTTGCCTGGTGGACTCTTGGCACGATCCTCGCGCTCAGCTACTTCGTGTTCATATACCGCATGTTCAGAGGCAAGGTTCGTTTGGAAGGACAGGGCTATTAGTCCGCCGGTTGTAGCCCGCGAAGGCCACAGTTTTTCGTCGTGCCGTAAAATCCTCGTCGTGCCGTAGAATCCTGTGAGATTCAGGCTTGCTTCCCGCGCCTATGTCTCGACTCAAGGATAAAATTGCCATCGTTACCGGCGCCGGATCTGGCATAGGCCGGGCTTGCGCCATCGCTCTGGCAAGAGAGGGTGCGCGCGTTGCGCTCGTTGGTCGCCGGCAAGACCCGCTCAACGATACTGCTCGCGAAATCGGGGACTCAGCTCTCGTGCTTTCTGCCGATGTCAGCAAGTCAGCCGAAATTGATCTCGTAGTTAAAACCACGGTCGAGCGTTTTGGCGGCGTCAACGTCCTGCTGAACAATGCCGGAGTTCTTCATCCGGGCACTTGCGAACAGATTACCGAACAACAGTGGGATGAAACGTTCAACGTGAACGTGCGCGGGCTCTGGCTCTTGTCCCGGGCCGTGCTGCCGCACCTGCGCGCCGCTTTTGGCGGTTCAATCATCAACATGGCCTCTGTGCTTGGCATCAATGGCGCCCGTAATCGTGCCGCCTATTCTCCCTCCAAGGGTGCGGTCGTGCTGTTGACGAAGTGCATGGCCATCGACCACGCCCCAGACAAAATTCGCGTGAACTGTATTTGCCCGTCGTTCGTGGAAACCGATCTCACTGCAACAATCCTGAGGAATGCTCCAGATCCCGACGCCGTGCGCCGGGAGCGCATTGGCGTGCATCCCATTGGCAGGCTGGGCAGGCCCGAAGATATGGCCGGACTCGCCGTCTACCTGGCCAGCGATGATTCTTCCTGGGTCACAGGCGCGATTTACCCCGTCGATGGAGGCTACCTCTCGGTATAGAACGATCGGGAGGAATTCCGCTCATCACGCCGTCTGAGAGCCCCTTGTATAATCGATGTTTCGGCCGCATCTGGCGGCCCAGGTGGGTGATCTCTTGAGTTCGCATATGCCTCCCCGTCCTGGACAGCAGGTTCCTGCTGGTCCGCAACCCATTCCTGGGGTCGACACGATCATCGCCGTTGGTTCCGGCAAAGGTGGAGTCGGCAAAACCACTCTGTCCGTCAACCTTGCGGTGGCACTGCAACGCCTGGGACACCTGGTCGGATTGCTTGATGCCGACGTTTACGGACCGAATGTTCCCCTGATGCTGGGCACGAGCGCGACACCCAAGGTTCTTGGCGACAACCGTATCGAGCCGTTGCAGGCGTTCGGCTTGAAAATGATCTCGGTCGGCTTGCTGAATCCGGGGGACAAACCTCTGATCTGGCGTGGGCCCATGCTGCACTCGATCATCAAACAATTTTTAGGGTCGGTGGAATGGGGACGACTCGACTACCTGGTGGTCGATCTCCCCCCCGGAACGGGCGACGTCGCGCTCTCCCTGATTCAGACTGTTCCCCTGACCGGCGCAATCGTCGTTTCCACGCCATCGGACGTTTCTCTCCAGGACGCGCGCAAAGCGATCGAGATGTTCCGCCAGGTGAAGGTCGATATTGTGGGCATGGTCGAAAACATGAGCTACTTCGTGTGTCCGCATTGCCAGCACGAGATCGATATCTTCTCCAAGGGTGGAGGTGAACGCACGGCCGAGCAGTTCGGTATTCCTTTCCTGGGGAAGATCGAACTTGATCCCGACATTCGCAAAGCCGGTGACACCGGCCGGCCTGCCGTGCTCGAAGGCGAAACCTCGCCACCCGCGAAGTCGCTCTACGCCTTTGCTAAAAAAGTGGAGTCGCGGGTTGCAGAAATCCGAGCCCGCTCGCCGGAAAGTGTCATCCAGATACAGTAGCCGGGCGGTGCTCCGCCGTGGGCGAAGTCAGCGTGAGCGCATCCTAGGGCTCTGATGTCCTCTAGTAATAAGTAATCGTGCGTGTGCGCTTCATGACCGGCTTAGGGTGCCCGTCTTGTCCCTCGTGAGTTGCTACCTGCTCGATCCAGTTGCCGCGCTCGTCATACTTGTAGCTGTACAGCACGGTTGATTTCTGCGGTGGGGGCAGCGGAGAAACCGTGGGCACGACATTTCCATCTTCATCCAGTCTTGCCCCGTGTGCGCCAGTGGTTATGGTGCTTTCTTCGATTCCTTCCCCCTGTTCGTTATAGCGGGTGGCCTTGACCTCCTCGAAGAAAGGCGCTCGCACTGTCCGTCGCTCGACCTGGCGTCCCTGGGAATCGTACACGTAGGAGACGCGGGTCATGCCCTCGCTCGCGCCAAAAAACTTGGAGAGCCGCTCTCTAAGCTCGGCAAGCGTGCCCCTCGATTTCAGCAGCATTTGGGCGCGGATTCCGGCCGGCACCAGGAATTCCGGATTTTCGATAACTTGCTTCTCTTCCACAAGTCGGCCGACGTTGTCGTACCCGCGACTGATTCGTTGGATAATCTGGTTGTCCACGCTAACGATGACGGCTTCGAGGGGTTCGTCCCGTTCGTCGAACTCCATGCGAACGCGGCCGCCATCAGGTACTCCGTGCCCGGAGACCGCCGCAGACCATGGTGATCCGGCAAATGCATTTCGGCGGGTTCTGTCCAGAGCAACTTGATCGAAAACATGTAGGACAGTCTTTCTACCCCTTTCATTGTAAGAACACTTCGCCTCGATACGTCCCTGATCTCCCTCTGAAATGTACTGAAGCAGCCGCCCATCCGGTTGGTAAGTGTAATTTGTCTCGTGATACACGCGCCCTGCGCTGGTCGAAACGCTTTTCAGAAAGCGTCCATTCGAGTCGTATGTATTGACAGACGTCCACTCGGTTGTGCCTGCGGCGCCGGTCATTCTGATTGCTCGTCCTTGCTGATCGAACTCGTAGCTCGCGGTCTGTCTCTGTTCGGGCTCATTCTGATCTGGTGCGGCCTGCACAGCGACCTCGGTAACCGTCTTGACCGGCCCGCGCAAACCTAGTTTTTCGAGATCCGACATCCCATCTCCCCTTAACCAAATTTCTGTCTAAAAACTGGAGTTTTGAGTACCCTTGACGCCTAGCGATTCGAAGCAGGAATCGATTTTACTTCCCCGCAAACCTTCCAAGCCGGAATGTCGGATCGGGCATTTTATTGTCCATTACAAGCCCGGCCACCATCTCGCCCAGCGCGGGGCCATGCTTGAAGCCATGTCCCGATCCTCCCCCGATCAGCCAAACGTTGTCAGCGCCGGGGTGCCGGTCAATGATGAAGTTTCCGTCCGGCGTGTCCTCATACTGACAAACGCGCGTCTCGATCAATGGTGCATCCTTCAGGGCGGGGAAGCGGAAGCCGAGGTATTCACGCACTGCCCGCAGCTTTTCGACACTCACCACGCGCTCCCCGGACGTGGGATCAAAAACGGGTCCGCGTGTGTCGTCAGCCACCTTGAAGCCTCGACTTTGGTTGCCAGGGATGCCGTAGAGAAACTGTTCCCTATGATCCGCCCACACGGGAAAGTTCGTTTCCTCAAAACGCGTATCACCCGCCGGAGTTCCGAAGAAAAATACATCCTGCTTCGTCGGACGAATCTTCTCGCCGATTATTTCCCGAAAAAACTTTCCCATCCACGGACCACAGGCAAAAACATAATGGTCCGCTACGAGCTTTGATCCATCCGAGAGTGTTAGACCATCAAACTTGCCGCGATCCACTTTGCCCTTCGCGATGGCAGGCGGAGACACCGTTGCCATTTTGTACTCACCGCCTTCGGCCATGAATCCTTGGACCACCGACTGGCAAGCGACGCGCGCGGTGAGGTATCCGCTCGAAGACTCATAGATCCCCCAGCGCACGCCTTCAAAGTTGATCTGAGGCCAGCGTTTTTGCAATTCAGCCACTGACAGCTCTTCAAACGGAATTCCTGCCGCGCGCAGCTCTGGCAAGGAAGCGCGCTCGAATGCTTCGTCACCATGCACCATCCAGAGCACGCCGATGCGGTGCAGGAGTTGTCTTCGCCACTTGCGCTCATTCTCTTCCCAGAGGGTAAACGCGCGCACTACCATCTTTGTGTAGGGCTGGTTTGCGCCGTATGTTCCGCGAATGACCCGTGTCTCTCCCCCCGACGATGCCCGCGAATTCCCTGGTCCCCAGCTATCGACTAACGTCACTTTTGCGCCCCTGCGCAGCAGATACAGAGCTGTCCACCCGCCGAAAGCGCCTGCCCCTACTACTGCTATGTGAGGTCGGTTGTTCATGCGATTTTGATCCGAACCGTCTTCCCGGTTTTGGAAGATGGACCATCGCGATCTCACTAACCCGGACGAGAAATTCAATTTGCCCGCGAACGCAAAGCTACTCAAGCTTACAATCGGCGGACACGCTCGCAGAAACGCGCGTCGCGACCAGCCAGACTTTTCCCGACGACCACAATCTCCCCGATGTCTGGGCATAAAATCTTGCTTTCCAGACGAGCAGTGACTCGCCAAACCGGGTCGCGTCAGTTTACCCGAAAAGCACTCTTCCCATGAGAGTGCTAAGTTACTTGACAGTAGGTTAGTCAGGTTCCTAGAATTCGATTGGCAGTGGTCTGAATCGTTTATCTAAGTTAATGCATCTAAAGGTAGTTAGTGGAAAGTGTGTAACCTTGGGATCCAGATTTGGGTGCCCGGCTCAAGTTGAGACACACGCAGCCAGACAATGCCAGCAAACCCGATCGGTGAACGCGAGCGAGAAATCCTGACAGCCATTGTAGAGACCTTTATTTCTACAGGCGAGCCGGTCGGGTCGCGCACGCTCTCGCGCCTAAACCGCGAGGGGCTGAGCGCGGCCAGCATTCGCAACGTCATGGCTGACCTGTCCGACGCCGGATTCCTTGAGCAGCCGCATACCTCTGCTGGTCGCATACCGACTCCCGAGGCCTATCGTTATTATGTCGAGCAACTCACTGGCGAAGCCCATCTCTCTCACGAGAGTCAAAACATTATCGAAGGGTCATTCCATGGCGTGAGCGACGTCCTGGAGTTCATGGAGCGCACCTCGCATGTGCTCTCGCTCATCTCTCACAACGTGGGAGTGGCCGTCGCAACCACCGGATCCAAAAATGCGCTTGAGCACGTGTATTTTTCGCGCCTGGGGGATCAGAAGGTGCTGGCCGTTGTGATTACGCGCTCAGGCCTGGTTCGCGACCGGGTGTTGCGCCTGGACATCTCGCAAGCTGATCTGGACCTGGCCGCCCGTTACATCAACGAAAACTTTCGAGGCTGGACGATGGAAGCGCTGCGCGCGGAAATTGCCCGCCGCCTGGAGAAGGAACGCAGCGAGTACGACCGGCTGATGAACTCGCTGCAGCAGCTCTATGCCCAAGGGGCATTAGCCGCCGACCCGCCGACCCCGGCAGTATATGTGGAAGGTGCTGCCAGCCTGGTGAGTCAGGAGAGGGATCGCGAGCGACTGCAGGAACTGCTGCACATGCTCGAGGAAAAACAGAAGATCGTCAACTTGCTGGAGGCTTACCTGGACACGAAGCAGGAAGCTGTTCGCGTCGTGATCGGTCTGGACGAAGCGCTGCCATCGATGCGCAACTTCGTTCTGATCGGCGCACCGGCACGAGTTGGCGATGAGGTGGTTGGATCATTGGCAGTCATCGGACCGACGCGCATTGACTATCAGCATACGATGAACGCGGTCTCATACATCGCACGCTTATTTGACAAGATTCTGAATGAATCCGAGTGACAGGAGTTATGGGTAAAGCAAACGGTAAAACACAACTGGCAAAAGAAGACTTGGACTTGGAACACGAATTGCCGCCAGGAGAGGAAGGGGCGGAGGACCAGGGATCGAAGGAAACCGTGTCGGGAACTTCTGCTCCCCCTTCGGGAACTGTTGCCGAACTAGATCGGTTGAAAGCTGAGCGCGACAACCTGCTCGATCGGCTGGCGCGTATGCAAGCCGATTTCGAGAACGCGCGCAAGCGCGGTGCCCGCGAGCAGCAGGAATTCCGGGAGTACGCTGTCGCCGACGCGATACGGTCACTGCTGCCTGTGCTCGACAGCTTCGATCGGGCCCTGGCAACCAACGTCGAGGTGGCCGAATTCCATTCGGGCATCGAGCTGATCCACAAGCAATTGCATGATGCGCTAGCAAAGCTGGGTTTGCGTGCGATTCCGGCCAAGGGCGAGCCTTTCGATCCGCATCTTCACCAGGCCATCGAGATGGTGGACACCACCGAGGCCAAAGATCATGAAGTGCTGGAAGAATTGCAACGCGGATACAAATTGAAGGACCGGTTGCTTCGCCCCGCCATGGTCAAGGTAGCGCGAAACTCCTGACCTGAATTTACCTCCAAAAAACTGTAGGAAGGATAAGAAAGGCCATTCTGACCACTAACGCGAAACGCGACTACTACGAAGTTCTCGGGGTGACGCGCACGGCCACGGAAGTCGAGATCAAAAGCGCATACCGCAAGCTGGCGTTGCAGTACCATCCCGACCGTAACCCCAATAACCCGGACTCGGAAGAGAAGTTCAAGGAATGCAGCGAAGCCTATGCCATTCTGGCGGACCAGGAGAAGCGTGCCCGCTACGACCGCTTTGGCCACGCCGGGATAACGGGCGCGGGCGGTGCCGCTGGTTTTGATCCCAGCGTCTTTCAGGATTTCAGTGAAATCTTTGGCGACTTTTTCGGCTTCGGTGATCTGTTCAGTGGACAGGGTGGTGGGCGCCGGCGCACCCGTGCTCAACGCGGAGCCGATCTGCGCGAAGATCTTAACCTTGAGTTCCACGAAGCAGTCTTTGGAACTGAAACGACCGTGAACGTTCGCCGGCACGAGGCTTGCGAAGAATGCCGTGGCGCTGGCGTCGCTCCGGGCAAGTCGCCTGTCACCTGCAGAACTTGTGCTGGACGCGGCCAGGTCCGCTATCAGCAGGGCTTCTTCAGCATCGCGCGCACCTGCTCAACCTGTCAGGGTGCGGGGTCCGTTATTACCGACCCTTGCCTCAAGTGCAAGGGTGAGGGGCGCGTTCTGCGCCAGCGGACCGTCGAGGTAAAAGTTCCTGCTGGGGTTGAAGACGGTACTCGCATTCGATATGCGGGTCTCGGTGAAGCAGGGCACTTCGGCGGGCCCGCCGGGGATCTCTACATCGTCCTTCATGTGAAAGAACATCCCTTCTTCGAGCGGGAAGGGAACGACCTACATTGCGTGATTCCCATCTCTGTGACACAGGCAGCCTTGGGGACCGAGATTCGCGTGCCGACTCTGGAAGGCGAGCATACGCTGAAAGTCCCCGACGGAACTCAGTCCGGAACCACTTTCCGCATCAAGAATCAGGGTGTGCCGGTACTGAACGGTCACGGGAAGGGGGATCTCTTCGTCGAGGTCCGTGTCCAAATACCGACTAAGCTGAACAAGCGTCAGCGGGAGCTGCTGCTAGAGCTTGATGGCTCGATGCGCATCGAAAACCGTCCTCAGCGGCGAACACTGCTAGGAAAGGTGAAGGACATCTTCGGATAGGCCAAGTCTGGTCTTTAGGTATGGCACGGGCGCTCCGACGCGTACCACAATCGTGTCTCCCCGCATTGCCGGACTCCCTTTCTGGACTCCGCTCTCTCTTCCTCTGCCCTCAGGCCCAGTAAGTGCGATCCAGTGTTCGATACTGGATTGCTTCCGCAATGTGCTTGGGATCGATCGCCGCCGCACCCCCGAGGTCTGCAACCGTCCGCGCCACTCTCAGGATTCTGTCATGTGCTCGGGCCGTAAGACCTTGCTGGGTCATCGCTCTCTCCAGCCAGCGTTCGCAGTCGCCGGATAACTTGCAGTAGGCCCGAATCTGGCGTGGTGCCATCTGCGCGTTGCAATAAATTCTGTCGGTCTTGAATCTTCCCAATTGCGTTGTCCGCGCCCGACACCCGGTCTCGAATCTGCGGCGAGTTCCCGGGCGATGATGCGGACCGCAGCTCTTTGTATTGAACCGCGGGAACATCGATGTGGATGTCAATCCGGTCCGGAGATCTTCGAGATGTAGCTGAATGATCGGCGGCGTGCAGTTGCACTCCCGGCTGCGGTCGTTGTAATACCCGCAGGGGCATGGGTTCATTGCTGCGGCCAGTATGAAGCGCGCCGAGGGGGTCAAAGACATGGCCGCCCGCGCGATGCATACTGTGCCGTCCTCCAACGGTTGGCGCATCACTTCCAGCACGTTGCCGGTAGATTCCGGCAGTTCATCCAGGAACAGCACGCCGGTGTGTGCCAGGGAGACCCGGTCGCGGAATGATCCCACCCCCGATCATTCCCGCATCGGAGATCGTGTGGTGCGGCGACCGATAGGGCCGCACACCACCAACCCAGCGCCAGAATCGAGCACCCCAGCGACGCTGTGAATCTTCGTCGTCTCCAGCGCTTCCTCAAACGTGAGTGGGGGCAGAATAGTGGGAATGCGCTTCGCCAGCATCGTTTTTCCCGGCCCTGGAGGTCCGGATCATCAGGATATTGTGACCTCCCGCGCACGCCACCTCGAGTGCGCGCGCTTCGGCGTGAATTGCCCGCGCATCCTTGAAGTCGACGAGCGAATGCTGTGCCGAACTGAGCAGCATGTTGCCATCTACCTTCAAGGGCTCAACGGAATTTCCGGTATTAATGAAATTGATAACGTCAAGGAGCGCACCCGATAAATATCCACGCCGCCAACCATTGCAGCCTCGCGCGAGTTGATTTTCCGCACTACCATGCATGCGATCTTGCGCCCTCCCGCGCCTCCACCGCTATCGGTAATGCGCCTCGCACACCTCGCAATCCGCCGTCAAGCGAAAGCTCGCCCACGAAAAGGCAATCCGCCATCTCCTTCTAGTTCAGGCCGTAAGCGCCGAGAATCCCGAGCGCCATGGGCAGGTCGAAACCCCAGCCTTCCTTGCGGATGTCGGCCGGGGCCAGATTGATGGTGATGTTCGTGGGAGGAATGTCGTAACCGCGGTTTCAGCGCAGACCCCGCTCCCGACTCTCACGCACGGCAGCGTCGGGCAGACCGACGGTATGAAAATGGTCTTCAGCGGTTTTGATACCCGACACATCCACCTCAACCTCGATGAGGTTTGCGTCGACCGCGGCGCTAAGAGTCTTGTAGAGCACAGATAGATATGGAACGGTCGCTGAGGTCAGATGCGGGCAGAAACTGCCGGCCGGGAGATGGGCCAGCCCAGACACAAGATAGCCGGGCAACGCCCGCCCCGACGGTGACTGGAATCACCATGCGGGGTCATAACCGGATCGGCAGTAGCAAAATCAGGACATGGATGAGCTTTTTATTGTGTGCAATTCGGCAATCTTCTAGGATTCTGCCATCGCCACTTAGCCCACCTCTGCTTCGCAAACGAGCGTGGCTACGGGCGGCGATACCTCTCCCATGGCTGACGATCCAAAGCCTCCGGAGCCTCCGGCGATCGGTCCCGCCGCGCGCGAGAAAGATCTGCTGGAGAAAGAAGAAACCAGGCTCTGGCGCTGGGTTCTCCTGTTCATGGTGCTCCTGGCGGCTGCGGTCGCTGCCCTCAGCTGGGAACGCCTGGAGAATCTCCCCTACCGTCTTACAGCTGTTCCAATCGGCTTGCTGGTGCTGGTCATCCTCTTCGCCGCATATGCATATGGACGCAAACGCGAAGTCTCCGAGCTGAAGGTACTGCTGCGCGGGCTCCAAGACCGCGTCGGGACTGTGCCCTCCGAAGATCAACTCGACCAGTTGAGCCAGGTCATCAAACGTTCTCAACGCAGCTTCAAGGAGCTGATCGACAGCTTTGACGACGTTGCTTTTGCCATGTCTTTGGACGGCACCTTGCGCACCGTAAACCGGCGCATGGCCGAAACGATCGGAATCCCCTATAACCACCTGGTCGGTCACCGCCTGGATGAATTTATCGACGAGCCGCCACGGGACGACGCAGAAAGAGGGATTCCGCGATTTCTCGACAAGCGTCGCTGGTCGGGCCTCCTTCGCGTGCGTGTCAAGAACGGCGGACGTATCTTCTACTTCGATTGCGTACTCAACGCCATCCTCAAGGACGACGAAGTTGTCGGCGTCAGTGCCCTGGCGCGCGACGTGACCGAAGAACGCCAGAAGGAAACCCGATTTACCGAACTTTTTGAGACCCTGCATGAGGGCGTTTACTTCAGCACGCCCGAGGGCAAGCTGCTTGACGCCAATCCTGCCCTGGTCCAGATGCTCGGCTACAACAACAAGGATGAGCTGCTGCGCAGCGAGGCGGGCAGCCTAAACTTCGATTCCGCCCAAGATCCGTTGCTCGGACGCAGTCCCGGCGATCTCGGTAATGTGCGTACTCGCGAGATCAACTTGCGTCGCAAAGACGGCAAGCCTGTAATCTGCCTGGATACCTCGCGCGCCGTTTGGGACCCGGCTGGTCAGATCGTCCGATACCAGGGCACTCTCGTTGATGTCACCGAGCAGCGTGAGATGGAGAAACAGCTCCGCCAGCAGGAAGAATTCCAGCGTAATCTGCTCGAGAGCTTTCCTGATCTCATCCTGGTCGTGGATCCTGAGGAGCGCTACACATTTGTCAGTTCACGCATCCGCGACGTACTAGGCTATGACTCTGAAACGTTACGCGGCAAAAAGGTGAGCCCCGGGGAGCAGTCAGCGGAGTTCCTGGAACTGTATCGCGATGTCGCCTCCGGCAAGCGCAAGTTCGGATTCTGCGAATATGGCGCCAAGCACCGCGATGGGAGTTGGCGCACCATGCGGGCTTCCGCCAGCCCGCTGTTCGACGCCGAGAACCGCGTGCGGGGAGTTGTAGTCTCTGTGCGCGACATTACGGTCGAAAAGAAGCTGGAGCAACAAATCATTCAGAGCGAGCGCCTCGCCGCCATGGGGCAGATGATTGCCGGTTTTGCCCACGAACTGAATAATCCGCTGACGAGCATTTTGGGCGTCAGTGAGATGCTGCAGGACGCGGAGATGTCGGAGCCGATGCGCAAACAATTGGTCATGATGCATGGTCAGGCGCGCCGGGCGGCCGATATCGTTCAGAACCTGATGTATTTTTCCCGGCCACCGGCACCCGGGAAAACCAGCGTCAACCTGAACGAACTTGTGCAGCGAACTCTACACCTGCAAGCTTACCCCTTGCGAAAAAGCAACATCACCGTGGACTTCGTCGCGGAAGCGACTTTGCCGTTGGTAACGGGCGACCCAAACCGGTTGATGCAAGTCTTTCTCAATCTCATCCTCAATGCTGAACAGGCCATTAGAGAGGTAAGGGATAAAGGCACGCTCAAAATTCGTCTGGGTTGTAGCGATGACATGGCCTGGGTCAGTTTTATAGACGACGGCCCGGGAATCTCTGCCGAAAACCTGCCCAACATCTTCGACCCGTTTTACACGACGAAACGCCCCGGCCGGGGCACAGGATTGGGACTGAGTATCTGCAAGGCGGTGATGAAGGAACATGGTGGCAATGTGGAGGCCTCTTCATCGCCCGAAGGTGGTGCCATCTTCACCGTGACCTTGCCAGTCGAAACTCCGCCTACCTCGGAGACTGCTCCTCCGGTCTGACGATCATTTGCTTAAACGATTTCCTGTGCCGCGTTCGCACACTATCGCGGTATTGGGATTGTATGCGGACGGTGCAATTCTAAGTCGTGCCGTTTTGACTCATTATCAACGAGGCTTTATTAATTAGGCTCTAGCCCCGGGGGATGTTGACCTAACGACCGAAGTTACCGCTCTACCGCCATCGCGACCGCGTTTCCGCCCCCGAGGCACAGCGCCGCGATTCCCCGGTGCACGTCCCGCCGGATCATCTCGTAAATAAGAGTCACCAGGACTCTGGCACCGCTGGCACCGATCGGGTGGCCGATCGCCACCGCACCGCCATTCACATTCACCTTGTTCGGATCGAGTCCAAGTTCGCGCATCACGCCCAGAGCCTGCACGGAAAACGCTTCATTGAGTTCGTAGAGATCAACGTCTTCATTCTTCCAGCCGGTCTTCTCCCAGATTTTTCTCACCGCTCCCACCGGCGCCATCATCACCCATTTGGGATCGATGCCGCTCGTGGCTTGGGCCACAATTCGGACCATCGGTTTGGCACCCAGCTCTTTCGCGGTAGTTGTGCTGGTCACGACCACAGCCGCCGCGCCGTCATTGACTCCCGGCGCATTTCCTGCGGTGACAGTTCCGTCCTTCTTGAAAGCTGGCTTCAGCGCTCGCAGGACGTCGATGGTAGTGTCCTCACGCGGGCTTTCATCTTTCTCGAACAGAATCGGCGCCGCGCCCTTCTTCTTGGCAGGGAGTTCTACGGGAACAATCTGAGACTTGAAGCGGCACTCTTTGATCGCCGAAACAGCCTTGCGATGCGAATTGACTGCAAACTCGTCCTGTTCCTCGCGAGCGATGCCGTATTTCTCCGCGACGTTCTCGCCAGTGATGCCCATGTGGTAATCGTTGTAAATATCCCAAAGTCCGTCATGCACCATGGAATCGATCAACTGCCCATTTCCGAGGCGATATCCTTTGCGCGCCTGAGGCAGGAGGTAAGGCGCGTTGGTCATTGACTCCATGCCACCCGCTACCACGATCGAGCTGTTGCCGGTTTGAATTGCCTGCGCGCCCAGCGCCACAGCCTTCAATCCCGAGCCGCAGACCTTGTTAATGGTCATCGCGCCAACTTCCGGGGGCAGCCCTCCAAAGATGGCAGCTTGCCGCGCCGGGTTCTGTCCCAGACCCGCCGAGACCACATTGCCCATGATGCACTCGTCTACGCGTGCCGCATCGAGGTCGGCACGCTTCACGACCTCGCGAACGACGATCGCTCCGAGCTGAGGCGCCGTGAAATCAGTCAGGCTTCCCTGAAATTTTCCGACCGGTGTGCGAACTCCCGAGATGATGACGACATCGTCCATTGTTGCCATAAGAGTACCCTCGTCGCGTTTTTCGAAGACTCAATTATAGATGCGGAGGCAGACGGTCGGTCGTCGAAAATAGATCAGGGAAGAGTCAACTATGCGACGTCCTCACGTCAACCGTCGGAAACCAGCTCTAGACGAGGCATTTGGGGCGTCGTGCAATGGGGCTGGCGCGACGAGGCGCGGTTCCGGATTCGCGATCCTGGTCATCAACACTCCGGGTGGAACAAAGATTTTAGATCTCGCATGAGATGGACTTGAATTTTGAGCGCCGTAGTACGTTGGATGTGGTCGAATGACTTTAGTCACGCGACTTTCAACGTCATTTTTCTCTTGACATCGTTTTTCAATGACTCTATACATTCAAACAGTCGCAACTGAAGATCGTTGCATAGTCCATGAACAATGGAAGGGAGAATAGATCAATGGCAACCAAGAAGAAAGCAGCGAAGAAAAAGAAGAAACACTAGATAAGTAACGTTTTGTAAGAAACCAAGGGGACGCCGGCAAAGCGTCCCCTAAGTTTTTTGTTTGAGAGTTCGCCTTCGCGTTCCGACTCGCAGTTTGTTTGTTGACTGTGGAGGCGAGCGCCACCCTGTCGGCACACCCTTCTTCATTTCGCCGAGTTCCTCGACCACAGGTTTGCGCGGAGTGGCGTGCACCTCTCCGAAAGCCCTGTCCCGCAAAGGATCTGAAGCATTATTGAATTTTCGTGGCGGCGTTTTTCTTGGCGGCCGGTGGTGCGAACACAGGCTTTTCGGTGGCCGGACACAAGTTTCGGTAGGAGCAGAAGTTGCACTGGAATCCGGGGTTGGCATCGAATTCGCCGTCAGCCATTTGTCTGGCGACCTCGATGACCCTGGCACGTGCTTCCTGCAACTGAAGATTCGAGCGCGCGGAACTCACCGCCGTGTTGTCTTCGAGGTTGTAAAAGACGAGACGGTCGGCGTCGTATCCCCACATCTCTTTAGCAGCGATCGCGTAGATTGAAAGCTGCAGACTCTCATCGGCGTCTTCCTGAGAACGCGGTTTTCCGGTCTTGTAATCAACAATGACAATATGGTTTCCCGCAACCCGATCGACGCGGTCGATGCGACCGCTGACCGTGATGTCTTCGATGCGAATGCTGAAATTCTGCTCGGTGTGGAGAATCTCGGGTTGCGCGCTCTTGCGAGACAACTCCATGAAGTCACGCAACTGCTGCTCTCCGTGCTGCTGGTAGAGATCGTGCTGGTACCGGTCCTCAATGTTGGCCGCCATGAGATCGGCGCGAAAAAACTCAAGGATCGCGCTGTCGGGCATTGGCCGCCCGAACCGCAAGGCGTCATAGTAGGCGTGCAACACTCGATGCATCGACGCACCGAACTGCATTGCTGCTGGCACCTCGCCGGGAATCCTCCACTCGCGTTCGAGTTTGAACTTCAGCGGACACGCCTCGTAGATCTCAACTGCGGTTGCGCTCAGGCTGCTGGCGATTCTCACGCCGGGCTCCATGGATAACCATTGGCTCGTCTGCGAGACAGAAGCGACCGCAGGTTCCTCGCTGGCGAACAAATCCACCTGCATCGGATTGGCGTCAGCCTTTTGCAGTACGCGGTTGAGAGTCGAATCCTTCAGCAGGTCACGCAGGAACCCTGCCGGCGTCGGATCCTTCTTCCCGGTTCCCCGCTTTCCGTACAGCGTCAGCGAATTGCGGGCGCGCGTCATCGCCACATAGAACAGGCGGCGCTCCTCTTGTTCGTTCAGCGTCTTCTCGTCATCGATGATGATGGACCAGGGATCACGCAGTTCCCGAGGGAATTCGAACAGCGGCTCCCGGTATCCAGCGGGAAAGCACCCGGCGTAGGCCCGTATGACGAAGACGTGATCGAACTCCAGTCCCTTGGTGGCGTGGGTGGTCATCAACTTGACTGCGTCTTCCTCCTGGGAAACCAGGTTGATTGTGCCGCGCGCCTCACGGAAATATTCGAGATACTCGATTAGCTCGCCAACCTCGCCGGTGCGCGTGATCGCTTTCTTCTCCCAGCCCAACACGAATTTAAGCGCCGCCTGAATGGCAGGGGAACCAGCGTTCAACTGAAATCGGCGAATCAGAATGTCGAGTGCCGACCGGCTCTTGGACGCCGAGCTCAAGATTTCTGCGCGTGCTGCTTCGATTTCTCCGAGGATCTGCGTTCCTCCTTCGAGATTGCTCAGCACATCCGAGAGCCTGGCGTCACGCCCCGCGGTCTTCATTGCCGACCTTAATTTCTCCGGCTGTAGAGCGAATTGGGGCAGAGCACTAACGCGGAACAGGCTGGCGCTGTCCCCCGGTGACACGACCGCGCCCGCACAGGCCAACAAGTCCCGAACTTCGGCAGTGTCAAGCACGTCCATGCTCTCGATCGAGAATGGGATACGCCAGCGCGAAAGCTCCTCGACAACCTCGTCGCGATGACTGTGGTTGCGATACAGGATAGCGAAACTGTTCCACGAACAGCGCAGCTTCCTTTGCAGATGGCGAATACGGCCGACGAGATCGCCGGCCTCAAGCTCCCGCTCGCGCCAGGAAACCACCTTGACCGGCTCGCTGGAAAGCGTCTTGCCATCTTTCGCAGCAGCTTCTTCGCGGGCAGACGTCAGCGGCGCACGCTTGTATCCGGGCTTCTTATCTTCCCTGCCGCCGAAGCTTGAGGGGTTCCCGGAAATCGTTGAGTATGCGCACTTGAGAATGGGTGACATGGATCGCTGGTTCTTCTCGAGCGACTCGATTTTTGCGCCTGGAAAATAGTTGAGGAACAGGCCGAAAGCCGCGCTGGATGCGCCGCGAAACCGATAGATCGCCTGGTCCGGATCGCCGACCACAAAGATGTTGCGTTCCTCGCCAGCCAAGAGTTCGAATATTTTGACCTGGGCCAGGTTCACATCCTGAAATTCGTCCACCAGGATGAATCGGGCCCGCTTGCGCTCAACTGCAAGAAACTCGGGATTATCGCGCAGTTGTTCGTAAGCCCGGGTGATCATATGGCCGAATGTGCCGAGGTTCTCGGCGGCGAGCATTGCTTCCACGGTGGTGAACACGGACGCGATCTCCGAGCAGCGACCGACGATCTCCTCATCTGAGAGTTGTTCCAGTTTAGACCTGCTGACCCGCGGTACCACCAGTTCGCATCGTTTTACGCGCTCGACATAGTCGCCATACGCCTTCGGTCCCACTAGTTCGTCTCCGCAGCGGCGCATGAACTCCAGCAGGTCATCGAGAAATTTGGTCAGGTTCGCTGCGCGCACGAAGTAATTGAGGTGCAGTTCGCGGATACGTTTGCGGAGAAACACCCA
>Ga0126372_10000128_pt1 | contig 21493 bp, 23 predicted proteins | sample PanSoiMetaPlot_6_FD_92762 | JGI IMG/M metagenome (GOLD analysis project Ga0126372, IMG submission 92762) | Tropical forest soil microbial communities from Panama - MetaG Plot_6 | ecosystem: Environmental > Terrestrial > Soil > Tropical forest > Bulk soil | place: Panama | collected 2016-02-17
ATCGATGCCTGGCCTGCCCACGGCGATCATGACATCGGCCTCAGGCAAGTCGGGCGCGGCAGTGAGCGCGACAAGCGTCGGTTTGCGCTTCCATGTTGGCGGTCGTGCGGCATAGGCGGAAACCCATAGTGCGCAATCAGCTTCGCCGCTATCGATGAGACGCGATGCGTCCAATCGCCAGGGGTCGTGCTCCGGGAACCCGCGGCCGAAGCCTGTGCGCAAAGGAAAGCCAGTCATCCAACCGGCCACTTGTTGCACCGCGGTGGCATTGTCGGCAGCTGCCAAAGGCAGACCGGAAAAGCGCGTCCCGTTGTTAAGATCGTCCACCAGGCCGCATAACATCTCGATGGTAGGACTGTCGTGCCGGGCTGCCGACCATATTGCAACTCCGAAACGAACTTTTTTCAGCTCCGCCATCAGCGAATCGATTGTCGCCAAGGGAAGCGGTGGATGTGCCACTGGTCTTCCGGCGCAACGCGCGCGCAGGGCGGCGAGGACGACTGGCAATTCAAAGGGATCATCGCCGACGACGACCATATTTTCAGGCGTGTTTTCAGGCCGAGCCCCAGCATCCGGGCAAAGCCAGACGATACGGCGATTGGCAAATAGCCTTGCGGGTAAGGCGGGCCAAGCTTCAATCAGTCCAGGGCCGACCAGCAGAAGAAAGTCCGCGTGCACGCGCGTTTCGTTGGGCGTGGTGACCATCATTCCGGCCTCGCGCATGACGTCGAGGTCGCGCAGCAGGCCGTCCGAATGCATGTGATCGACAACACCGCCCACGCTTTGCGCTAGTTTGATTGCGGCGCGAGCCCCGGCAACATCGGTGCCGAGCCCGGCAATCACCGGCAAACGGCTAGCCGACAAGAGGCTTGCAGCTTTCGCGATCGCGGCTTCGAGCGCGGCTGACTTGCCGTGAATCCAAGCTTCAGCCATGCCGTTTCCTGTCGTGCGGTACGTTCGGCCGTCGTCAATCTGTTGTTACGTCCAAACTTACTTGTCGTACTTGATGTAGGCGAAGCGCGCATCCTGTTGCGGCGTGCCCTCCAGCGAGCCTCCTTTGGCGGGCTGCCACTGAACAATCTCTTCGATCTTCTTAGCCAATTCAAAATCCTTGTCGGTGATCCCTTTTGCCGCGTGGTTCTGCAGGCGCACCTCGACCCAGGCGTAGGAAGCGGTGATGTCGGGATGGTGCCACGCTGCTTCAGCCAAATGCCCCACGGCGTTGATGACCATCAACGTGCCTTTCCAGCTGTTGGTGCGGTACTTGCGGCGAATCCAGCCGCCTTCCAACCACCAATGCGGCAAGTCGCGGGCGAGTCGCGCCTTGATCTCGTCTTCGCTGTAGGTGCGTTCTTTGGTTGCTTCTGTCGTCATGATGGAAGCCTTTCTCGTGGCCGATCAATCCGATCTGTTCGGATTGCCAAGCGAGTCCAACTGTCGCAGTCTAGTCCTGGTTTGCATAAATGAAAAAGCCCTGCTTGGGAGCAACGGTTGAGTAGAGGTCCGAACGGCGTGACGGTTACTGCTTCGGCCAGGCTCCATCTGGGATTCCTTGATTTAAACGGCGAGCTTGGACGAAGTTTCGGCAGCTTCGGTCTCGCGATCAGCGACTTGCGTACGCGCGTTGTCATTTCCAGAGCGGCGGTAGCACAGGTGACCGGACCAGACAGCGAACGCGCGCGTCGTTATCTCGAGCGTCTGCAAGTTTTGCTGTCTGTCGATGGTGCTCATCACGTGCACATTGCAGAAGCTATTCCGAGTCACGCCGGACTTGGCTCCGGCACGCAGCTCGCACTTGCGCTTGCTGCGGGCATCCGCGCGCTACACAACATGCCACTCGACATCCGTGGCGATGCATTTCGCCTTGGACGCGGCCATCGGTCAGGCGTGGGTATCGGTCTATTCGATTCAGGCGGCATAGTGGTCGACGGCGGATGTGGAGAGGGAACGCGCGTCGCGCCAATCGTCAGCCGAATACCTTTCCCGGACGAATGGCGTATCCTGCTTGTTCTCGACCGCAAACGAATTGGCCTGCATGGAGAAGAGGAAAGAGCGAAGTTCGCGCGTTTGCCAGCATTTGCTGCTACGGACGCTGCGTATATCTGCCGCCTTGTGTTAATGCAGGCGCTACCGGCGCTTGCGGAAGCGGATATCGATTCTTTTGCCGCGTCAATCAAGCAGATGCAGACGATTCTCGGCGCGTATTTTGCACCGCTGCAAGGAGGGTATCCGTTTGCCAGCCCCGATGTCGCTGCGGCGCTCGAGCTTCTTGAAAGTGAAGGAGCGCTCGGCATCGGTCAGAGTTCGTGGGGCCCGACCGGATTTGCGTTTGTTCGTTCGCTTAATGAAGCGAAACATTTGATCGCCTTCGCGCGCGGCCAACCGCGCTGCGAAACCCTGGACATCATCGCTTGCAAGGGGCTCAATCGCGGCGCAGATATAGAAGCTGCCACGGTTGCGGCGATGCCTGATCTGTGATCTGGCCAGGAGGCGGATGTGGCTGAAAAGCATATCCTGCATATGCTGACCCCGCTCAGGCACATGAGCCCCTTCGATGTAAATATGGCTCTCGATGCCGGTTTTGACGCCGCCATTCCCTATACCAACGTCACGCTCGCGGAAGTGACCGGTCTGGTACAGGACGCCATTTTCTCTCGCCCTCCAAAAATAGGAGCCAAGACCGGCATCTTCTTTGGGGGCAGGCAAGCGACCATGGCACTGGACATGCTCGAGACCGCCAAGAAGGCGCTCGTGCCGCCATTTGGTATTTCGTTCATCGCCGACCCTGCAGGCTCCTTTACTACGGCAGCCGCAATGGTCGCCTGCGTCGAGAAGTTGCTACGTGAAAAGAAAGGCCAGCAACTCAAAGGTGTCCGCGTCGCGGTGTTCGGCGCAACCGGGGTCGTCGGATTTTCCGCCGCCGTCATTGCGGCTTTGCAAGGTGCTGACGTCACACTTGTCGGGTACGACGGTATAAAGCGCGTGAGCGACGGCGCTGACGAAATGAAGACACGCTTCGGTGTCGAAGCTCGTGCCGCCGACGGTAGTAACGAGGAAAAGAAAATCGGGATCCTATCGATGAGCGAAATTGCCTTGTGCGCAGGCCGCGCTGGCGTACAAATCTTGACGGGCCCGCAACTAGAAATGGCAAAAGACCTTCTTATAGTTGCCGACGTGAACGCGGTTCCACCTCCCGGCGTCGAAGGCCTCGATATGACGGCAAATGGGAGCGAGGTTAATACACGTGGCACCCTCGGAGTGGGTCCACTCACCATCGGTAATATCAAGTACAAGACTGAGTTTGGTTTGTTCAAGAAGATGATCGAAGCCACAAAGCCCGTGTGTTTGGATTTCCGCGACGCGTTCACGCTTGCTCGCGAACTCAATGGATAAGGGTCTGGTGCTGATTGCCGCTGCCTCGGGCCGAGCGCTCGCCGCCTCAGCCCGGCGCGGCGGGTACGTGCCGCTCGTTGTCGACGGGTTCGGCGATCAGGATACAATTGGCGCTGCCGCCGCTCACATTCGCGTCAGTTTCGCCCGTCCGATAAATGGCGATCGGCTCATCACCGCTTTAGAAACTTTGGCCGATAGCCGTGATTGCGTCGGCATTGTCTGCGGCAGTGGTTTCGAGGATCGCGCCGACCTGCTGAGAATGATAAGTCAGCGGTGGCGGCTTCTTGGCAACAGTCCGGAAACCGTCAAGCGCGCCAAAGACCCAATTGGGTTTGCGGCAAGGTGTCGCGAAGCCAACATTCCGCACCCGGAGACATCGCTTGTGCCTCCGCCGGATGTGGACCGTTGGCTAGCGAAACGTATTGGCGGCGCGGGAGGTTGGCACATTAGGTCAGCTGACGAGGTAAATAAGCGCGCCAAGGACATCTATTTTCAACGCCGCGTCAATGGAGAGCCAGTTTCCGCACTGCTGCTTTGCGATGGCAGCAATGTATTAGTGCTCGGGTTGAGCGCGCAATGGACGGCGCCGACACCGCGGCATCCTTTCCGTTATGGCGGAGCTGTTCGGCCCGCGCCGATTGGTGAGGTTATGAAGGAGGCCATGATCGCAGCGCTCGGGCGGCTCAATTCCATCATGCCGCTCGTTGGTTTGAACAGTGCCGATTTTGTCCTCGACGGAGATGTTTTTCAGTTGCTTGAGCTCAATCCTCGGCCCGGCGCGACTTTTGACCTGTTCGAGCCGGAGGGTTCCTCGCTGTTCTCTCTTCATCTCGATGCCTGCCGCGGCGCACTGCCTACGTCCGCACCGAGCTATCGCACTGCGATGGCAGGCGCCATTGTTTATGCGCCACGAGACATCTTGGCAGCACCCACCTTCGATTGGCCGGAATGGACCGCCGATCGTCCCGTCCCCGGCAGTCGGGTCGAGGCCGAGCAACCGCTGTGCTCGGTGTTCGCGTGGGGGGCGACGGTGCTAGAAGCGAAACAACTTGTCGAGAAACGTAGTGCGATGTTGCACATGCTTCTTGCCGAAGGCGTGTCATGACTGAGTCGACCTCCGTCAGCCTGAACGCCCGTGCCGCTGCGCTGATCAAAACGCTTGTGGCCGCCAAAGCCGAGCTCAAGATTGCGGTCGCACACGGCGAACGCGGCGAGACCTTAATCGATGCCGGTAGCAGCATGCAGGGCAGCATCGCAGCCGGCTTGGCGATTGCCGAGATCTGTATGGGTGGATTGGGGAAGGTGGAACTCACGTCGAGCACCATGACGCCGCGGTGGCCCTGGACACTATTGGTGCATTCGAGCAATCCGGTAATCGCGTGTTTGGCCGGGCAATATGCCGGTTGGCGGCTCATGCACGGAAAAGGCCCCGACGCTTTTTTTGCTCTTGGTTCCGGCCCTGCCAGGGCGCTTGCCCGCGTAGAGCCATTGTTCGAACTGCTCGAGTATCGAGACGCGGCGAAGGAGGCCGTTTTGGTATTGGAAAGCGCGCGTCCGCCGCCGCCTCAAATCGTGGACAAAGTGCTGCAGGCCTGCGGCGTTGCGCCGGAGCGCTTGACCATCATCTATGCTCCGACGCAGAGTCTTGCTGGTGCTACGCAAATCGTAGCGCGCACGCTCGAAGTCGCTTTGCACAAGGCGTATGAGTTGAAGTTCCCGCTCGACCGGATTGTCGAAGGCATGGCGGCTGCACCCCTAGCGCCGCCGCATCCCGACATGGTTATTGCGATGGGGCGGACGAACGATGCCATTATCTACGCAGGGCGCGCTCATCTGATCGTAATCGGCTCGGCCACCGATGCTCGCGCACTGGCCCAGCAATTACCGAGCGCGGGCTCGCGCGACTATGGTCAGCCGTTTGCTGAAATCTTCACGCGCTTCAAAGGCGATTTCTACGCGATCGATCCAATGTTGTTTAGTCCGGGCCAGGTGACGGTCACGGCGCTCGAAACCGGCGAGAGCTTCCATGCCGGCCATCTCAACTTGAAACTTCTCGATGCCTCATTCGCCTGAGTTGCTCGCGCCGCTTGCGTCGCCGTCCGGCCCGACTATTGCTCTTGTTACCGATTCAAACGACTGGCACACGCGCTCTCTCTGCAAAGCATTCGCCGCGGTGGGTGCGCGAGCGCAGCGGCTGATGCTGGCGGCTTGCCGTTTCGACACGACGAGTCCGAAGGGCCTCATCCTGCCTGGGTTAGGCGCTGGTTTGCCCAACGCCGTACTCGTGCGCGATATGGCGGGTGGTAGCTTTGAGGCGGTGACGCTGCGTCTCGGTGTCCTGCATGCGCTACAAGAAATTGGCATCCCAGTCTGGAACAATGCGCGGACCATCGAGCGGTGTGTCGACAAATCAATGACGAGTTTCTTGCTTGCACGCGCCGGTCTGCCGACTCCGGCGACCTGGGCTGCTGAATCATTTGAGGCTGCGGCGGAAATCGTGCGGCGGGAAACCAGCCCACTCGTTCTCAAGCCGCTGTTCGGCTCTCAGGGACGCGGCTTGAAACTCATCTACAGCCCCGAGGAACTTCCGCCGCCTGCCACAGTATCGGGAGTCTATTATCTGCAGCGATATGTCGGGGTCGAACGGGACGGCTTCCATGATTTTCGCGTGCTCGTCTCACAACGGCGGGTCGTCGCCGCCATGATGCGCCATTCCGCGCATTGGGTGACAAATGTAAAGCGCGGCGGAAAGCCAGTCGCCGCAGTTGCAGATGGCACTATGCAAGACCTTGCCATTGCTGCGACTGCCGCGGTCGGGGCCAATTTTGCCGGCGTCGACATAGTCTACGATTGCGACGAACGGCCGACAGTCCTTGAAGTAAATAGCATGCCGGCGTGGTCGGGTTTGCAACGAACCACACCCATTGATATCGCCGAGACGCTCGCGAGCGATCTCATCTCCGGGCTCGCAATGCGGGCCCAGGGCAATGTCTGAGTTAGCGCCAGCGCGCGACTGGCCGAATCCGATCGCGCGCGCGTTTGAAGAAGCATGTCGGGACGAGCTGGACGCACCAAAGCCCGGCAACGTTCATGTCTTCGCCGACGGGCACCGTATGACGGTGACCGACTTCGAGCGCAGCGCGGCGGCTGCGACACGGCCACTTGCAGCTACGGGGCAAAGGGTCGGAGCGCGAATTCTCGGAGCTGTCGAAGCAAGCTTCGAAGCTGTCAAGAGCAATACCAATCTCGGTATCATCCTACTTTGCGTTCCGCTTGCGGTAGCAGCGGAGGCGCGGCCGTATAACCTGCAGTCATCGCTTTCGGCGGTTCTACAAGGACTTGATCGGGAGGATGCAGACCTGACGTTCCGTGCCATCGTGCGGGCATCGCCGCGAGGGCTGGGACGCGCCGAACGTTACGATGTGTTTAAGCCTGCGACGGTAACCTTGCGCGAGGCCATGGCCGAGGCAGCGGATCGCGATCGCATCGCTCGCCAATATGTGACCGACTTTGCGGACGTTTTTGACCTCGGCGAGCCGGTATTCGCAACCGCGCTTGCTGCCTCTTCCGATCGGCGTCTGGCAACACTGACTGCCTATCTCGGCTTCCTTTCAGCATTTCCAGACAGCCATATCGTCCGCGTACATGGCTTATCGGTTGCGGATCAAATTCGCCGCGAAGCTGCAAACCTAGCTGCACAGGCCGGAAAGGCCAACCGGCTCAACGATGTCCTTCCCGACGTTCTTGGCTGGGATGCCACACTAAAGCACGCGAGCGTCAACCCCGGGACAAGCGCCGACCTGACTGTGGCGACTCTTTTTGCGCATCGACTGCGGAGCGTCTTGCCGACGGCGGGCAACAGTGATTGACTTTCGCTTGCGGAAAACCTTTGCCGCTATCTGGTTAAGCGGTCCGAGTTTCGGACGCTGACAACAAGGATAGCTGTTCGGCCGGGTGCCCTACAATGGCGACCGGTGAAGGTGTAATATTTCGTTGGGAGGAGATGGCGATGGCAAAAATTAGTGGACTATGCGTTGGTGAATCACTCGTCGGCGATGGTAATGAGGTCGCGCACATCGATCTCATTATGGGGCCGCGGGGAAGTGCTGCAGAAACGGCGTTTGCAAATTGCCTGACAAACAACAAGGACGGATTTACAACGCTACTTGCGCTCGTGGCGCCAAATCTAATGTGTAAACCTGCAACAGTGCTGTTTAACAAGGTCACGATCAAAAGCGCCAAACAAGCGGTGCAAATGTTCGGGCCAGCTCAGCATGCGGTTGGCAAGGCGGTGGCTGACAGCGTGGCGGAAGGCGTGATCCCGCAGAATGAAGCCGAAAATTTGTTTATCTGTGTCGGCGTTTTCATCCACTGGGAGGCGGCGGACGACAAGAAAATACAAGACTTCAATTATCGCGCCACCAAGGAAGCCATTGCACGCGCAGTTGCTGGCGAGCCAAAGGTCGCCGAAGTCGTCGCCAAGCGCGACCAAGTCAAGCATCCTTTCGCCGCGTAGAAGACGGACCGGCGTGGTCAGACCGATCAGAGAAGGGAGCTACAACACGCAGCTCCCTTCTCGATTGATTTTTTCAGCTGTTGAATGTCGGCCGTCGTAACTCGTCCGTCGTGCAAGCTGGACGCGACGAGCGTTCCAGCTATGCCCGCAGCCGCGAGAGTGTGCAGGTCACCGGCATCGCGTACGCCCCCCGCAGCATAGATTGCGCGCGCGTTAGTCGCCTCCTTAATGGCGCGAAGGCGTTCCATGTCCGGTCCCGCGCGGCTGCCAACTCGATCTAGCGTCATGACGATCACTCGATGCGGCCAGCGGTCAGCGTGCGTCAATAGAGTTGAGGGGCCTTGGAACTCGGCTTCGCGAAAATCGAGCGACAGCACAAAGCGAGGATCTTTTGAAAAGCGATCAACAACAGTCGTGTCCACTTGCGTCTCACTGCCCAGAACCAAGTAACCAAGGTCTTGCTGCAGCCACTTCTCGGCCAGGTCGGCATCGGCAATACCGTTATCGAGCCAGAACGTAACTTGCGGAAATGCCTGTTTGAGTTTCACAATGGTGGCGTGATTGCTTCCGCTGCCTCCGATTGCGTCAAGGTCGGCAATATAGAAGGCTGCGAATGAGTAGATTGACATGACGCCAGCCACGACGTCGACCGGATTGCTTGTGGGGGAAAGGGGGGTCTGGATTGGGCGGTAGAGTTCTCGCCGACCCATTCGTGCGTGAACAACTATTCCATTCTTAAGGTCGATGACGGGAATAATTTCCATGCCAATTTCTATCGTATCGGCCGATATACAGGTCCGACAAGGTTGATTCACTAAAAGCACTTGAGTTTAAAGGAGAGTGCGATGGCGGTCGTGGGCTGGGATATCGGCGGTGCGCACCTCAAAGCGGCGCGCGTCGAAAACGGCCGCGTAACAGCGGCGATTCAGGTCGCTGCGCCGCTAAGGCTTGGACTTGAGCGCCTGGCTGAGGCCTTCGGAGAGGCCAAGGCACTGATCGGTCAAGCTGATTGCCAAGCCGTCACTATGACGGGGGAACTGGCGGACACCTTCTCATCGCGCGCGGAGGGGGTTGCGGGGCTCACTACGGCGGCAGTGCGTGAATTGGCGCACAGCCGTGTCATGATCTATGCCGGCCGCGCCGGCTTTGTAGCACCCGCAGACGCAGCAAAGCATGTCAGCGATATTGCGTCCGCCAACTGGTTTGCCAGTGCGTCCGTTGTCAGCAAAGCGATTGGCTCCTCTTTGTTCATGGATATAGGTTCGACTACGACAGACATCGTTCCGATTGTAAACGGCACTATCGCCAATCGTGGCTACACGGATGCCGAGCGGCTTGCCACCGGCGAGCTTGTCTATACCGGACTAGTCCGCAGCGTCCTTATGGCTACTGCCGACCGAGCGCCTTTCGTGGGAGGCTGGACTGAGCTGATCCACGAAAACTTCGCGAACATGGCCGACGTACACCGGATCCTCGGCAGTCTCCCGGACGGAGCGGATCAGATGGCTAGTGCCGACGGCCGCGCCAAAACCGTTGCGGCGTCGCAGGCGCGGCTTGCACGTATGGTTGGGCGCGATGTTGATGATGCCGATACTCCGGCGTGGATAGCATTGGCGCAGTATTTTGCCGAAGCCCAGATCCGGGCGATTACCGACGGCGGCTTGCTTGTGCTCTCGCGAGGGCAGGTGCCGCCCGACGCTCCGGTTGTTGCCGCGGGCATCGGTGCCGGCTTACTGCACGAAGTCGCACGGCGCCTTTCGCGCGATTGCATTGGATTCGAGGCATTGATCGATGCAGCGCCCAGCGTGCACACGCCAGTTTCGTCAGTAGCACCGGCCGCGGCCGTCGCTATACTCGGGTCCATGGCAAACGGCGATGCCGATACTGTACGACCCCGTCGGGTGTTGACATCGGCATAACTACCACTGCGGATCCACAAACAAGATGAAACCGCGACAATCAGCAACAGTTGTCACCCTGCCGATTGGGCGCTATCATTGGACACGCGATATAATCGAAAGCTTGAACCGGAGGAAAGTCTCATGGTCTGGACGACTCCTACTCTCGTCGAAATCTGCATTGGCCTTGAGATCAACGGGTATTTACCCGCCGAATTCTGATATCGCCCGCAGCGGAGCGGGATCCTCAACAGGCTTCAGGGCAATCGGGCTGAGAACGCCCAAAAGCGGCATTCACTGGAAGGTGCCGCGGCAAGGACCGGTTGTTAATAGCGGTATCTGCCGTCCAAGCGCGCAGTCGCGTGAATATTGTTCTGACGCATCATGATTCGTCTCGACCGGGAAAGCCAACAATCGGGTCGTATCGTACCGATTAGTCGGCCGCGCCGAGCATGCGAGGGAGTCAACAGGAGCCTGTAATGAAGCCGAGCAAGTTAGAGTTTCACGCGCAAACCCCCGTAAATCGCCAACGGTGCACCCGGGCTGAGCGTGCGCGGATCGGTCAAATTTAGGAATGGCACCTCAGTCGTATCGAAGAAAGTGCCGAAAGTGTAATATCGATTGTTGAACAGATTTTGAACAAGCATGAAGGCTTCGAAGTTTTTCGTGACTTGGTAAGTCGTGTGCAGATTGAGCACCCAGTAACCAGGCAGCTTGGGGTTCTGATTCGACTCGTCGCCATGGAGATACTGCCCGCTAAAAGCGACCAAATTCGCGCCAACTTTCCATTGAGGCAAAATCGAGTATTCTGCGCCTGCTTTAAAACGGTGCTGCGGAATTGCCGGCAGATGGTCGCCGGGCTGGACGTGAATAAGACCGTCAGCGTCAGCAAATGGGTTATTGGGCGATGACAGGGTTACCGCATCGCGGAATGTGGCATTAATGAAAGCGTAGCCCGCAAACAGCTTCCACATATCGTGATCGTAGGTGACGCCAGCCTCCACGCCCTCGCGACGCGTGCCACCGACGTTCTGGAAAAATCCACGCCCCGTGATCGTGCTCGGCACGCTCAGAATGTCGTTTTGTGTGTCGGTGAGATAGGCACCGACATTCCAGCTTACTTTCCTTTTGTTCCCTAGATCATGCTGCCCGCGAAAGCCAGCTTCCCAGGTCCGCCCGACCACCTGCTGGAGCGGCGGGTCGGACACCAGGAAATTATCCAGCAGGCAGGGTCGGGCCGGATCGGCGCAGCCCAGTTCCGACGGGGTGGGGGCGCGGTTCGATTCCGAATATCCGGCGTAGGTGGTGACCTGCGGCGTGATCTTGTAAGTCGCCCCGATGACGGGGTTGAAATGCTGAAAATTGCTGGTCCCGTTCAGCGCCGTGCCGAGCTGGTCGTTGAGCTGGATGTTGGCGACATTGAACCGACCGCCTGCGGTCACTGACAGCTGGCGTGTGAGGTCAAACGTGTCGGTTACGTAGAGGCCGGTGTAGGTGTTGCGTGTGATGAGATCGACCGGCGCAACAAGACCATCGGGCTGATTGACAATTACTCCCGTGCCGGTGACGAAGAGGTCGCTCCCCACCGTGCCAAGTTCGCTCGCTGCCTGGAAATTGGCACGGCCGCGATCGATGCTGGCGCCGACAACGAAGTGATTTTGTCGTCCCCAGACTTCGCTCGTGCTGGTCAACTGTGCCGATGCACCGTAGGCGTCGGCGGTGGTCCGGGTGCGATCCACCGAGCCAGCCAGACTTCCATTGAGAATTGAAGTCGGGATGCCGCCGCCATTCAGCGGGCTGTCATCGAGGCAAAGGATCGCCGGATCGAAGCTGCACTCTTCAACGTCACTGGTATTGCCGTCGACATGTTTCTGGCGGAAGCCGCGGTAGTAGGCGTTCGCCTTGACATTCAGCGTGTCGCTGAAGTTGTGGCTGCCGATCGCGTTCACAAAATTCAAGCGATTGTTGTAGGTCTGCGGCGATGTGTAAATCGCGCTCCAGCGCTGATCCAAAAGCTGAATAGGTGTGCTCGCCAAAGCGCCGAAGGTGTTTTGAGCCCCCATGTAGTTGACGTGGAATTCCGATGTGTCATTGCGGGCGCCGATATCGGCGAAAACACGACGCAACTTTGACCGTGACTGGTCGCGCCAACCGTCATCGTTGAGAGCATCAGCCGCCACATAGGCTGCGACGTTGCCGAACTGCTGCCCCGACTGCAGCGTGAGAGCTCGGCGGCCGAAGGACCCGCCGCGAAACTCGGCTTCGCTGCCCTGGTAGTTGAAGCCGTTTTTCATCTGGATAGAAATCGCGCCGCCCAAGGCGTTCAGGCCGTAAGTGGGATCGTTCGGCACGACATCCAGGCGATGGACCGCATAGCTTGGGATGAAGTCCCAGTTGACGGTGTCACCGAACACCTCGTTGACGCGCACGCCGTTCTGGTAGACGGCAAGGCCCTGCGGCGTCCCGACCGTGGGTGAAGCAACAAAGCCGCGATACTGAACGTCGGGCTGGAAAGGATTTACCGCAGTATCATTGTTGAACACGCTCGGTACACGCTGAAGCAGGCTATCGGGTACGCTGTTGGATTTGGCGTGGTCAAAGTCTTGCGGCGTCAAGGTTTGAGTGTTAGCAGGTACCTTGTCGCGATCGATGCTTGTTATATCGATCGGCCCACCGGCGCCGGGGGCTGTCGACAGGGGGGTGGTGGCGATGACATCGATCGGGGGCAATTGTATGGGTGTTTGCGCGGAAGCGCTGCGGGGCGCAATCGCAGTCGCCACAAGTGCCGCACCGGCGACTAAAGTAACTACGACCTTTGCCATATATCCCCATTACGAACGGCCCTTCCAATCCAGCCTAAAGGGGAACGAATTGCAATTCTATACGGGACGTTTTGGCGTTCGGGGGCGCGGTACTTTGCCTCACAAAAAATATTTCTCTCACGCCGACGAGCGTTCGCATTCAGGGGTGAAGCAGACTCCTCCCGACATCGCGTTGCAGCCATCAGCCATGTGAGCCCGTAACATGTCGCGGCGATCGTGGCCGTCGCCGGATCGCAATGATCCAAGCCACCACAATATTGTTTGCGATCCAGCGCACTGAAGAAATCGTTCGTGCCGGACCACCCCAATGATCGACCCGGAGAAGTGCGCCGTGGTCGATACGAGAATGCCAAGCCAGGTGGAGGCGAAGAGCGTCCCCGCGCCTCCGGTTCCGCGCAGAAGCCTTGCATCGACGTGAGACGCGGTAATTTTGGACCCCATTGTCTTCACGATGCGCCAGCACACCTATGGCTCGACTCACGGATCGCCATGGTCGTATGACACGAATGTGCCAGGCCCAAATTGGATCAAGCCCGGCAAGTACGGCGAGTCCGAAGTCGGGGACCTTGGGCGGACGATCGCCTTCCTGCTGAATGTCCGGCCGCCAAACGGCTGTGAAGGCCGCGTTTTGTCGGAGGTCCTGAACTAGGCGCGTTAGGCTCAAATGCGCCTTGCGTTCGGGGGGTGTCGACAGCGGAGCTGTGCCGACCGGCACCCGCTAAATACGCGGCGAGGGCGCCTTTGCTCGGCCGGGCTATCAACACGCGCTCGGCTGTTGCTTTTCCAATTTAAGCGCGTAAAGGCGTGGAGGGCCGGGACAAGTCCGGCGGCTAACGAACAAAGGACCGCATTGTTGGCGACAAGTAATGGAACGATAATTCCCGCACCGCTTGGCCTGCTTGCTGAGCTTACCCATCGCTGCCCACTCGGCTGCCCGTACTGCTCAAATCCGCTTGCGCTCGACAAGCGTGTCGACGAGCTCGACACCGCGAGCTGGGCGCGTGTTTGCCGCGAAGCGGCCGCGCTTGGCGTGCTGCAGGTGCATCTCTCCGGCGGGGAGCCTGCAGCGCGGCGCGATCTGCCGGACATCGTCAAGGCCGCGCGCGAAGCCGGCCTTTACAGCAATCTCATTACGTCGGCGGTTGGCTTGACGCCGCAGACACTCGCTGCGCTCGCCGCTGCCGGCCTCGACCACGTGCAGATTTCGATTCAGGACAGCGACGAGGCATCGGCCGATCACATCGCCGGCTTCAAAAGCGCGTTCGCGCGCAAGCGCGCCTTGGCCAAGGAGGTTGTGCGTCTTGGGCTGCCCCTCACCATCAACATGGTCGTGCACCGCGCCAATATCGGCCGTATCGAGGCGATGGTGGACTTGTCGCTCTCGCTTGGCGCCAGCCGGGTGGAAATTGCGCATGTGCAGTATTACGGCTGGGCCCTGAAAAATCGGGCGGCCTTGATGCCGACCGGCGAGCAGGTGGACGACGCCGTGCGCACGGTGGAGATGCTGCGCGACAGGCATCGGGGACAGATCGTCATCGATGCTGTGGTGCCGGATTACTATGCGCGCTTTCCCAAGCCGTGCGTCGGCGGCTGGGGCCGCCGCTCGCTCAACGTTACGCCGGCCGGGCGGGTGCTTCCCTGCCACGCCGCTGAAGTCATTCCCGGCCTTGAATTCTGGAATGTGCGCGAGCATTCGCTTGCCGACATCTGGCGCGCTTCGCCAGCGTTCCTGGCATTCCGCGATACAAACTGGATGCGGGAGCCGTGCCAATCCTGTCCCCGGCGCGAGCAGGATTTCGGTGGATGCCGCTGCCAGGCTTTCCTGCTGACGGGCGATGCACGTGCCACCGATCCGGTTTGCCATCTGTCACCGCAGCACGCCATCGTCGCGCAGGCAGCGGCTGAACGCGCTGAAAAGGCGTACGAATATCGATCTTGAACAGCAGGGTCTGCCCTTTGGGACCCGATTTGGCCGCCGTGGTGCGCAACAGTAACCGTCGTGCCGCTTATCGAGCAGATGCGTCATTCCGCTGCCACCCATGGCGCAAACGATTCCACCTCATGCAGACATTGCGCGGCCGACAAGCGCCATGAGCGAAGGCGGTCAATGGTGGAAAAAATTGGACTACGGTCCAACTCGATTTCTTGAGTTCGAGAGCAAATAATTTGCCTTGGGCGCCCATGCATCAAAAAATCGGACGATGCGTATGACGAAAGCCTCGCGTTCTCTCGTCAAGCTCCTGATTTACTGCTCGGCATGGTCCTTGCTGTTTTTTTCCAAATTGGCTCTTGCCCGCGACCTCGATGGAAAATATTCAAACTCGCCTCTTAAGCAGTGGTTTGAAAGTCTCGCAAGCCGAAGAGGTCCTTGCTGCTCAACCGCTGATGGCCAGAGCGTTGAGGATGTGGATTGGGACACGAAAGACGGAAAATATAGAGTGCGACTCGACGGCCAATGGGTCGAAGTACCGCCCGACGCGCTGGTAACCGTATCAAACAAGTTCGGATTGGCCGTGGTCTGGCCCTACAAGGACTATGAAGGCAGGACGCAGATCAGGTGCTTTATCCCTGGAGCGGGCGGGTAATTAATTTTCTTCACATAACGGCATCGCACCCGCTGTTCTCTCTAAAAGGCGTGCCTAGTTTCGTAGCATCACGTGGCTAGACTACAGCCTAACGGACATTCCAACTGCGGCGATGGGTGTGCTAAGCCTGCCAGAGTGTAGTAATCCAGCCATTGGAGGAAAGCTGATGCCTCTACAAAAGTTCATCATTGAGCGTGATATCCCAACGGTGGGCAAATTCGAACGGGAACAGCTCCGAGGAGCAGCAGCGAAATCGAACGAAGTGTTACGTAAACTGGGCCCCGATATTCAGTGGGTTGAGAGCTACGTCGCTGACAATAAGACGTTCTGTATCTATCTCGCCAAGGATGAATCGATTATTCGCGAACACGCTACGATCAGCGGATTTCCGGCGACAAAGATTACAGCGGTGAAGAAGATGATCGATCCGACAACCGAAGCCCCTTGATCTATATCCATCATCAACGTTCGGTTTTTGAAAGGTCTAATCGAAATAGTGTCGAAAGTGTCGTCTGAGCGTAATGGGCTAGGACGTCTCGGCTTGTTAAGCGGGATCGCCTACGTGGTATTGTCAACCTTTTTCTGCATCTGAGGAACTGGTCTCTCAGAAGGGAGAAGTCACATCGGGTCAGCTGGTGTTTAACAACGTTTGCCGAACGTGCCACTCGATTAGGGACGGAGATAATCGACTCGGCCCTCACGTGCGAGGAATCGTGGGAAGAAAAGCTGGGTCGCTACCAGGCTATTCGTATTCCAGCGCTATGAAAGGCGCAAACTTCGTTTGGGACGAGAAAAACCTCGAACGCTTCATCGCAAACCCCGACCAGACAGTGCCCGGCAACAACATGAAGCCCTACGGCGGATTGGCATCGGCGGAGAGCAGAGTAAACCTGATTGCTTTCTTGAAGACCCTTGCGGCCGATCAATAGCTGCCTTGGCCTTCCGGAGTGCGCGGGTTGACCCCTCCGAAGATCAAGAAGGGCGGGCTTAGTAGCCGTAGGTGGAGAGACCCGGATCCGGATACACGGCACGTCTCGACGCGTCCATGGTGCGTTGCGCACTAAGGCGCTGCCGCTCTGTGATTTTGGTGGACGGCTGCAACACCGACATCTGGAGCGGGGTAATAGGGAAGCCCGCGGCTTGATACTGTGGGACCTGCTGAGCAGTAGCGGCGCTTGTTCCACTGAGGATGACGACTACTGCAGTCAGCGCTGCTACAGCCACAATTAAGATTTGCTTTTTCATGGGCGCCCCCATGTTGTGAGTGAACTGTAAGTAGCTTTTACACTCAAATGAGGCAGCCCACAGTGACGCACATCACTCAGGAGGTGTGATGGCCATCACGAAAAGAAGATTTTATTTTTCCTTCCCGAACGGGTTCCAATCGTGTGCAGGCAGGCGTCTATCGCGATACCGGTGCACATAATCCCAACAGAGGCGTTAGACGGCGAAGCTTGATCACACGACAATGCGGTATTTAGTTCTATCACCTGCCCAAGCGCCGACTACAAATCCCGTAACGTACTACCTTCGAGTGTAAGCTCGAGCGCTTACTTCAGACGTACGAACTGTGCGCGGCAAATTCTTGAGCAAAATTTGTCTGCCACTCGTCTCGCCGTCCCGATATCCGCTTCCGGGAGGCCGATATCAACGGACAACCAAACTCTTAGAAGCCTTAGAGGCGACGCCGGCTCAATATTTTGGCAAGCGGTCGCAGCTATCGGGCCGCACCTTCGTCCCGCGCTTCTCGAGCGGGACCCTGCAATTATCTACGCGTTGATCGTCTTTCCATTTCTCACCGAGGCGTTCCTTGCCAGTGAGTCTTTCGGCCTCATTCGATCGCGCAATTGTGCCCACGGTGAGGCCGGAGTCGGTCTGGCCAATCATTTGGGCACCGACATCCACGGGAGCTAGCGTGGCGGCCATCAAGGTCACTGCGAGCGCCTGATTCGCCAAGAACTGCATGGCTAAGTCCGGGCATGATAGCGATCAAAGACTAGGTCGGTTATACCCGATGTGGCTTTCAGGTCTAAGAGACATTGCAATTAACAGCCAATACGTCCGGCACCGCCGCGATTGCGTTTGGTGTCTTGCATTCCTCCGGCCTGGACTAACCCTGGTGACGCTGGTTCTTCTCCTCCCGACCTGGCGGCTGGTCGCGGTTTCCTCTCGGGCATTAGCTGCTGGTGCCATGACCTTTCTGTGTCCTGGCGCGATCCTGCGGTGCTGTTCATCGGTGCTTTGGCAATAGTGCATGGTATCTTCGAGATCATCGGCGCGATCCAACTGCACAAGGAAATAGACAATGAGTGGCGGCGTGCAGTCGGTACTATTCGGCGCCATCCTCCTGATTGGCCCAGACGCCGGCGCACTTGGGCTGATCTGGGCCATCGGCGCCTATTCGATCGTATTTGGCATTGTCTTTCTCTTTGTCGCACCTTCTCAAAGCAGACACGCTGTCCTCGTTTGACTCAGTAAGCTATCGTATCGAAATCGATCTTTGCCGAGCGCTAGTCAGCCAAGGCAGTGTCATCGGCATCCAGTTTGTGCACGAAGCGCATCGAAGTTGTTCCGATGACTGGTGCACAAGTGTCGCCGAGTTCGAACTTATGAAGGTCGACTAAGGGTTCGCCACGTCGGACTAGGGAGGTCAATCATGCTGCGGAATATCTCTCGCCGCGACTTCGGCAAACGGCTCGCAAGCGGTGCGGCACTCCTTGCGCTGCAGCCGACATGGAACCACGCAGCCGCAGGACAGTCGCTGCGCAATGACTTAAAGGACCTCAGCGGAGAGTTGTCCTTCGAAGAAGCCGTCTTGCAAATGGCGGCGGACGACTTTGGACACGTCGTGCACAAAAAGCCGATCGCCGTGCTCCGGCCCGGCGATGCGCAGGACATCGCGAAGCTCATGCAGCTAGCAAACCGCCAAGAACTCAAGGTCGCGATGCGCGGTCAGGGACATTCATTTTTTGGGCAGACCCAGGTCGCGGGCGGCTTGGTCGTCGACTCTAGTAGCCTAAATGGTGTGCACATCGTCAAATCCGGCGCCGGCGGGACCGCGGAGATCGGTCCCGGCTCTAAATGGCACCCTGTCCTCATGGCCGCGAACGCTCAGAAACTCACCGTGCCGGTGATTGCCGATACCTTCCTGTCAGTCGGCGGAACGATTAGCACCGGCGGATTCGGCGTAACCACGTACAACCTTGGTCTTCAGGTCGACCACGTGCAGGAGCTTGAGGTGGTGACCGGCGATGGTCAAATTGTAACCTGCTCTGACGCGCGCAACAGTGATCTCTTCAACGCGATGCTCGGGGGTCTGGGTCAATGCGGCATCATCACGAAAGTCGTGATGCGGCTGGTGGCTGCGCCCACACATGTGTTGTTCATAAAAATGGACTACGACGACTTCCAGAGCGCGTCTGCTGACCTCGCGCTGCTCGCGAAGGATGGGCGCTTCCATCATCTCGACGGTCGTGGTGCCGCCCGGCCGACCGGTGGCGTCGGATACTACGTCGAAGGGGGCGCCTTCTATGACGCACCAAACGATCCCGACGAGGCGAAGCTGACTGCGGGGCTCAAGTTCGCGAAAAAGACCGCCACTGTGATGAGCTACGAGCAATATTTCCGTCGCGAGGAAGTTTGTACGGCGTGCGCAACGCCGCTCCAGAAGCCATTCGTTTATCTCTGCCTTCCCGCGTCGCGATACGTCGAGTACACTTCGGGGATCCTGTCATCGCCCACGGAGTCCGCGTTTCTCGTACCGCGCATGTCGGCATGGCGCCGTGCCACCATCAAACGTCCGCTCACCCCCATGCCGGATGAAGAGATCATTTACCGATTCCAGCTTTCACGCACACTGCCGGCCGGGACCGACACCACGTCCATGATCACGCTCAATCGCACACTCTATGAGCGGGCGCGCGACATGGGTGGCTACCGAATGACCTCGAGTGCGGTTGAGATGTCGCAGGACGATTGGAAGCGCCATTATGGACCTGCCTGGCAGGTTGTCCAGGCGGCAAAAACGAAGTTCGACCCGAAGAACGTGCTGACGCCGGGTCACGGGATGTTTCCCAGTTAGGAATTGAACGCTCGAGCCTGTCGCAGCCTCCAGTCACAGCGAGAGGCTGTCATCCTTTACGCGCGTGCGCGGGTCAGATAGAAGCATCGACTCCCTTTGGCCCGCATTGGAGGCTGCATATGTCTGCTTCTGACCCAAAGCAGACACCGGGTATTCGCAATGCAACCTGTTTACAGCAGGCATCAGTGCGGTCATTGCTGGCGAAAGAGATAGTTATTTGTCCACGACGACTTCGCTGATCTGGATGACCGGGGTCTGGTCAGTGTAGTTCGGGATATCCGCCATGATCTCCGCGGCGTGAGGTCCAAAACCAGCCTGAAACGCCTCGATCGAATCGCAGAAGATGTGGCACATTCCAACATACGTTGCGGGAACGCCAGGTGCTCCACCTGCGAGGCCTTTATTGACGGTATAGTACTTGCAGCTATCACCCATTCGAGCTTTTACGAGTGGCAAATGCCGATCTCGGTAGTATTCGTGATTGAAGCGAGCACCAGGCGTATTGGGATACATTACGCTCACTTTTATCATGGCCTACCCCGCAGGCTGCCTAGTGTCGGCGTTCATATTGCGCGCGAAAGCGCATTTTACCGAGCGTTAAATTCATTATCAATTGTCACGGCGATCGGGAACCATGGACCATGCGCGTTGCTCGATTAATGGATGAAGCAAATTGGAAATCTCTTTTGTCAATTGTCGAGAATATTTTTTTGCCACGAGTAGAGTTCAAATATTCGCCGACAAACGGACCCGTAATTCATTCAAAGCGCGATGGCTTGACCGCTACGCCGATACAGCGGTTATTGGAGGTTTGGGACGTCCGGCAGGTCACTGTTGAGGAGTGCGGTCGTTCGCTAATTGGTACCACAGCGGATTCATCAACAATATCGAGCCTCGGAAACTGCGCGCGAATGGTGTCGGCGACATAATTCGGTGCAGTTTCTACCGGGTCCCCGGTCCTACAGGCCTCCGGGTCCCTCAGTCACGAACCCGTCGTACTGAATCAGTCCAACGGTTGCGAGCGTCACCGCTTCACGCAAGGATCTGACTTTCATGCTGACGCTCAACGGTAGGGATCAATGGAGATGTCCCGTCTTCGTTGACGATGGATTCGAAAATCTGCCGACCTTGCGAGTCCAGGTTGTCAATGTCGCGCCGTAGCCTACGCGCTCCTCGCCACGCCGAAATGGTCCCCAGGGAATAGCCGGCTGCCAAGCAAAGCACCAACACGGCGGCAATTTCATCGGCGTGGTCAAACATTTTTCGTGACTCCGCTTTGTGATGAATGTCGTAACGATAACGTTTCCGTTTAAACCCAAAAACTCACGGTGCTGTTACGTTGGGTTGCTCCACAGCAATCCACAAGCCGCGCCCCTTCAGAATGACGGCGGTGTCAGATGGTATTGTCCTACAAATTACCTCCGGGTCGGAATGAGGAAGTCGTTGGGGCATCGGGTGATCCTCATAGATTGATGGGGTAATTTGTTAGATTCTTTCCCAAAATTGTTACGATTTATGGGAAAAAAGGTCCCCAGCCGGTCGCGAATCCTCGATCCAAAAACTTTTTCAGATCCCCGCGCCAGCCTATGCAGGATGATCACCGCCACGAATGAAGTCTTCCAAAGACGGGTCAGGCAAACGAAGGCGGTCAACGCATTTCACTACGTCGTCAGCCGCAACGCTCCCACGGTGATAATTGCCACCAGCAGTACAGCGACCACGGGTCACAAACGGTCGTGCAAACGGCTCTCACTATCCAATCGATGCAATAACTTTCTGGATTCCCTGCAGCAACACCGCGCCTTTTCAATGATCTCGTTGGATTCACGTAAGCTAACGGTGACTTTCCACAGCCACTCGTTGTCCCTGGCCAATTGCCTTTTGGCGTCGAGTACGTCCGAGGAAAAGCTCGTCGTATGGAGAGCCATGATGAAATCCTACGCCGAAGAGCTTCTAGGGACAATTCACGAAAAAGCGCTGTCTGATAATCCATGTCTTTACCCGCAAAAGCAGACATTTGCAGACATTCATAGTTGGGCTCCTAGCAAAAGAAAAACCCCAGGAAATTGCCCGGGGTTTGCATTAGTCGATCTGGCTACGTTGAATCAGCCTGGGCATTCAGACAGGCCAGTGCATGCCCCGAGGGTAAAGTTCGCCTTCTCCTTCGCCGTGCCCGCGGCGATCTCCAACACTTCATC
>Ga0126372_10000129_pt1 | contig 21433 bp, 16 predicted proteins | sample PanSoiMetaPlot_6_FD_92762 | JGI IMG/M metagenome (GOLD analysis project Ga0126372, IMG submission 92762) | Tropical forest soil microbial communities from Panama - MetaG Plot_6 | ecosystem: Environmental > Terrestrial > Soil > Tropical forest > Bulk soil | place: Panama | collected 2016-02-17
ATCACCAAAGCGAACTACCTCGACTGGTCGAAGAAGAAATCCCAGCTGACATTACCACTCTCGCAAGCGTCGCTACCTGATGCCGACGATGATGCATCGGATTCAGACGCAGACGCGATCAAGTTCGGACCTCCGGGAGAAATGACTTACCGGATCAAGCTCGAGCTTCCGGCAAAGTATGCGGCTCGCGCGCCGCTGCCGTTTTCGCTGAAACGTGATTATGCCGAATACCAGGCCAGCTACAAGCTCGACGGCAACGTATTTACCGCGGAGCGAAAGCTCGTGGTGCGGGAACGGGAACTGCCGAGTTCGCGAGCGCGCGATTACTTGGCGTTTCGGCGCGCAGTATTCTCTGATCAAGCGCAACAAGTCCTGATCGAGAGCACTGTCGCTGGAACGCCGACCCCACCACCGAACCTGAAGGCTGATGATCTGAATGACAGCGGACTGGCAGCTCTGCAGGGCGGCAACCTGGCTCTGGCTTTGACTCTTCTGAAGCGCGCGGTAGAAATCGATCCGAAGCACAAGGCAGCCTGGAACAACCTGGGCAACGCTTATCTGGCAGAACGTAAGACGACAGATGCGGTGGCCGCGTTTCAGAAACAACTAGAGGTGAATCCCTACGACGAGTTCGCGTACGACAACATGGGCCGGGCGTACTGGCTTGACCGGAAATACGAAGAGGCCGCGAACGCATTTCACAAACAGATCGAGATTAACCCGCTGGACAAGTTCGCGCATTCCAACCTGGGCGCGATGTACACCGAGTGGCACAAGTTCAACGATGCGGTTGGCGAACTGGAGAAAGCGATTTCGCTCGCGCCAGACGATCCGCTCTTGCAGGTTAATCTCGGCGATGCCTACCTGAATCTGGGGCAGGACGACAAGGCCCTAACCGCGTTCGATCGCGCGGTGGACATCTCGGCCAGTCCAGTCGTGTGGAACAACATCGCTTATCAGCTGTCGTTGAAGAAGGCTCATTTGGATAAAGCGCAGCAATACGCGGAGTCGGCGGTCGCGGCCACGGCTGCGGAATTGCGCAATCTGACGCTCGAGCAACTGAACGTGCGCGATCTCGGGCTTGTGCCCTCGCTGGTTGCGTACTGGGACACTTTGGGATGGGTGTTGTTCACCCGCGGCGACTTCGACAAAGCCGAGAAATACGTGGCTGCCGCATGGCTGCTGGGACAGCATGGCGAAGTGGGCGATCACCTGGGGCAGATTTACGAAAAACAGGGGAAGAAAGAGGAGGCCATTCACACCTATGCGATGGCCTTGAACGGATTCAGGCCGACGCCCGAGACAAAAGAGCACCTCCAGAAGGCGGCGGGCACGGGGAATTCGAAGGTTACCGAAAAGTACAAGGACGAACTGCGGCAGTTGGGAACTTTTCGGATTCCAAACCCCAAGAAAGTCTCGGGCAACGCCGACTTCTTTCTTCTGCTGACGCCGGAAAAAGGTAAAACCAAAGTGGAAAACCTGAAGTTCGTCAGCGGCACAGAAAATCTACGCGACTTCGTTGGAGCGCTGCGGACGATCGATTACAAGGCGAGTTTTCCGGACGACTCACCGACCAAAATTCTTCGCAGGGGAACGCTCACGTGTAAGAGCGCAGACGGCAATTGTCTTTTTGTGTTCGTGCCACCTGATGACGTACACGCTGTCGATTAAACCGACTCGGCTAAGCCCCGTCGCTCACAAAATCCCTGGCTTCCGTTTGTGCCAGGGCGTCGCTTGTTCGAACGCATGCGCAAGCGAGAGAACCGGAGTCTCTTTCCAGTGAGGGCCAGCGATCTGCAGCCCGATGGGAAGGCCCGTCGCGCTGAATCCGCAAGGGGCAGAAATTGCCGGCAACCCCCAAACATTAAACGGACGAGTGTTTCGTAACAAGACGAGTTCGCGGGGACGAAGCATTTCCGGGTGTTCCTTGAGTTCGTCTATGGCAGGAGGAAGAACCGGGACCGTAGGCATTACGAGTAAATCTACGTCCCTAAAAATGGCGTCTATGGCCTGCCTCGATTTAGCCAGCTTCAATTTCAAGGCGGGAATGTCGTCATTCGAAACCCGTTCTCCCGCGCGGATGCGCCGGAGTGTTTCCGGCTGGTAAAGTTCCGGCGTCCTGCTCACCCAAGCAGCGTGGTACGCGTACGATTCGGCCGACTGGAGCGAACGATCGGCGTCGACGTCGATTGACACCTCGCGCACTTCCCTCGTCATTTTTCCGAGGATAGCCAGTGCCTGCTCAACGCTCGAACTCACTTCGGGATCCAAATCCTCAAAGAAGTAACGCGGCACGCCAATCCGGAGATGCTCAACCGGCGCCGATAACGCGTCGAGGTAGTTGGGAATGGATGCGTTGGCAGAGGTGGGGTCCTGAGGATCGTGGCCGGCGACCACCTGAAGAACTACCGCTGCGTCAGCAACGGATGAGGTTATTGGCCCGACATGATCGAACGACGAGGCCAAGGGAATCACTCCGCGCACACTGACGCATCCGTAAGTTGGTTTGAGGCCCACGACGCCGCACTGGGATGCGGGCTCGCGAATCGATCCGGCGGTATCGGTTCCGACCGCCGCATAGCACATTTCGGATGCGACGGCTGCGGCCGATCCACCTGAAGATCCACCGGTGATGCAAGCCGGGTTCCAGGGATTCCGCACCTCACCGAAATAACTGATCACCGAGCTGCCGCCGTAAGCGAACTCGTGGAGATTCTGTTTCCCCAGGAATATGACCCCAGCCTCTTTCAAGCGGCGGACAACCTCCGCGTCCTCATTGGGCACTCGGTCCTTGAACAGCACACTTGCCGCAGTGGTGCGCACTCCCGCTGTGTCGATGATGTCCTTGAGCGCGATCGGAATCCCATGCAGTGGCCCGCGCCAATGGCCGCTCTCGATTTCTTTTTCGGCCCGCCGCGCTTCAGCCAGTGCAGTGTCAGCGGTCACCGTGATAAATGCGTTCAGTTGAGGATTCAACTGCTCGATACGTGCAAGGCACCGCTCTGTCAACTGCACTGGAGAGAGCGTGCGACCACGAATCAGATCCGATGTTTCGAGGATACCCATGGGCACGACGAGTATAGCGGCTCATGTGCGATGCTCGAACACGCCACAACGAAGGGAGAAAGAGCCCCGCCCAGATGGTGAAAAGGCGCGCTGGCCAACTTTGGCGGATGAAAAACGAAAGATCCAAGCGACTCAGTAGAGCAACGATTGAAACAAGAGCCTATAATTCTGGATTGACCAAGCGGACCAGGGAGGCTCCTTATGTCTCAGATGACCGTGACGCCTGTCACCACCCACGGGTTCTTCGTCGATGGAAAGTGGCTTGAAGAAGGACAACTGGTCGACGTTCGTGCTCCTTACGACCAGAGCATGATTGCCCAGGTGTACCAGGGAACACGGCAGCATGCGGAGGCGGCCATCGCAGCGGCGGTGAAAGCCTTCGGCACGACGCGGCGCTTGCCGGCCTTCGAACGACAGCGCGTATTGAGACGTGTGGCTCAAGGCATTGCGGAGCGGCGAGAAGAATTCGTGCGCACCCTGGCTCAGGAGGCAGGCAAGCCAATCAAGGCAGCACGTATTGAGGTCGATCGGGCGATTTTTACGTTCAACGTGGCGGCAGAGGAAAGCACGCGCATCTACGGCGAATACCTGCCGCTTGATTGGCAAGAATCTACGGCGGGCCGATGGGGGATAGTCCGGCGTTTTCCGTTAGGACCGGTGGCCGGAATCACGCCCTTTAATTTTCCGCTCAACCTGGTGGTGCACAAGGTCGCTCCAGCAATTGCTTCCGGTTGTCCTATGGTGCTTAAGCCTGCGCCGCAGACGCCCCTATGCGCGCTGCTGCTGGCTGAAGTGGTACAACAAGCGGGCTGGCCAGATGGAGGGCTAAACATTCTCCCGCTGTCGAACGATGACGCGGGATTACTGGTCACCGACGAGCGCGTGAAATTGATTAGCTTCACCGGGAGCGCACCGGTGGGGTGGGCCATCAAGAAAAATGCCGGGAAGAAAAAAGTCGTGCTGGAGCTTGGCGGAAACGCGGGCGTGATCGTCCACAGCGATGCGGACTTGGCATACGCTGCCGACCGCTGCGTCGCCGGCGGGTTCAGCTATGCCGGGCAGACCTGCATCTCGGTGCAGCGAATCCTGGTGGAGCGTTCGGTCTGCGGGAAGTTTACCGATCTGCTGCTGGCGGGAGTTTCCAAGTTGCGTACCGGTGACCCGCTGGAAGAAACGACAGATCTGGGTCCGCTCATCCGGGAGTGCGATGCGGTGCGCGCGACGGAGTGGGTACAGGAGGCGGTCCGCGGCGGTGCGCGGTTGCTGTGTGGAGGCCAACGGCGTGGTGCATTGATGGAGCCGACGGTTCTGACCGGGACAAAACCGGAGATGAAAGTAAACTGCCAGGAGGTTTTTGCGCCTGTCGTCACGGTAGAGCCCTACGATGATTTCGGAGCCGCTCTTCGCCAGGTGAACAATTCTCCTTACGGACTGCAAGCGGGTCTCTTCACGCGGGACGCCAAGCTTCTTTTCAACGCATACGAGGAACTGGAGGTTGGGGCATTGATCGCCGGAGACATTCCCGCTTTTCGCGTGGACCACATGCCGTACGGCGGTATCAAAGACTCGGGCCTGGGTCGTGAAGGTCTCCGGTACGCAATCGAGGAAATGACCGAACCCAAGCTGTTAGTTATGAATCTCAGGTAAATGCAAATCCACCATTGTTATTGTTAGAGCAGGACAGCTGCGGATAACCAGACGCAGGATTTTTGCCGGCCCGGTAAATAAAGAAATCATTCCCTTTGCCAACGTAAAAGCTAACTATTGAGAACCATGACAGCTCCGCCTGCTATAATCACGAGTTTTCGTGATCGCTATTACAGGTTCCTGTGACGTTCTGACCCTGCACGCTGCATCAGCCAGGAACACCGCAAGACGTTCCTGCATCCTGGAAACCTTGCATCAATGGCGCAGATCTTTCACCGCAGCACGAACACCATCTCACGCGCGACGATTTTTGGCGCCGTGTTCGTGGTGGCGGGGCTGTTCTGGGCGATGGATGAAGTTCAACGTTCACCCTACGTTACTTATGCCGAAGTGGTTCGCCCGCAGCCGGCACCGTTTAGCCATCAGCATCACGTTTCCGGGCTGGGGATTGATTGCCGCTACTGCCATACGTCGGTCGAGGAATCGAGCTTCGCCGGTATCCCGCCCACAAAGACTTGCATCAACTGTCATTCTCAAATCTGGACGAAAGCTCCCATGCTCGAGCCCGTGCGCGAGAGTTTCCGTAGTGACAAGTCGCTGGTATGGACGCGGGTCAACGACCTTCCCGACTTCGTGTATTTCGATCACAGCATTCACATCAACAAAGGTGTGGGTTGCAACACATGCCACGGACCAGTGGACCGGATGCCGCTGATGTTCAACTACGCTTCGCTGCAGATGGAGTGGTGCGTGGACTGTCATCGAGCCCCGGAGAAGCACCTGCGTCCGCGCGAGCAAGTGTTTAACATGCGCTATCAGCCACCGTCGAGTGAGCGGCCACTGGAACTGGACGAGCAAACGTTCACGGATCAGGACTCTCTCGGGCTGTACCTGATCAAGAAATACAAGTTGCGTGGAGAGCGCGACATCACCAGTTGTTCCACGTGTCACAGGTAAAACAGGGGAGCGCAATCCGTCTGAAGATAATGGAAGAAAGTAAGCAGAAGCGGCGCAGCGAGGAAGTTTGTCCCAGCAAGCGGGGAAAGCTGACCTCTGAGATCGCGCGCACGCTCATCGGCAAGCGAAATGGGCCGGAGTACTGGAGAAGCCTCGAGGAACTGGCGGGCAGCGAGGAGTTCCAGGAGATGCTGCACCGAGAGTTTCCCAAAGGCGCGTCGGAGTGGGTGGAGTCGGTTTCGCGCCGCGGGTTCCTGAAGCTGATGGGAGCATCGCTTGCTCTTGCGGGCATGACAGCCTGCACCAAGCAGCCGCTCGAACCGATTGTCCCCTACGTGAAGCAGCCGGAAGAGATGGTGCCGGGGCGATCGTTGTTCTATGCCACCGCCATGGCCCTTAGCGGTTATGCCGGTCCGCTGCTGGTCGAGAGTCATTTGGGCCGTCCGACCAAAGTGGAGGGAAATGCCCAGCATCCTGCGAGCCTGGGCGGGACAGACATATTCTCACAGGCGTCGATTCTTGGCCTGTACGATCCGGATCGCTCGCAAACAGTTACGTATCTGGGCGACGCGTACTCGTGGGGATCATTTTTGCAAGCCATACGGGGACCACTCAACGTACAGAAAGGCTTGCAGGGAGCAGGAATCCGGGTGCTGTCGCGGGCAACGTCCTCGCCCACACTCATCGAGCAGATCCGGCAGTTCCAGAAGACATATCCGTCGGCCAAGTGGCACACCTACGAACCCATAAATCGCGACAACGTTTATGCGGGCGCTGAACTGGCATTCGGCCAGAACCTGGAGACGCGATACAAGCTGGAGAACGCCGAGATCATTGTGTCGCTCGACGCGGATTTTCTGTGCGCAGGATTTCCGGGATTCGCGCGTTACGTGCGGGACTTCGCCGCGCATCGCAATCCCGACGGCAAGATGAGCCGGTTGTACGTGCTCGAAAGCACGCCTAGCTCAACCGGAATCAAGGCCGATCACCGCTTGCCGGTGAGGGCATCGGATATTGAACAGTTCGCCCGTGCACTGGACATGATGCTCGGCGACGACAGCGATGCCAGCCTGGTGCCCCAGTGGGCGCAAGGATTCGTCGCAGCGCTCGCGCAAGATCTCAAAAGCCATCGTGGCGCGAGCGTTGTGATTGCGGGCGACCATCAGTCGCCCACAGTGCATGCCCTGGCGCACTCCATGAATCAGGCTCTGGGCAATTCAGGGCAAACGGTCGTTTACACGGAGCCGGTGATAGCGAATCCAGCCAACCAGATCGAGTCTGTGCGCGACTTGGTGTCAGATATGCGGGGCGGGAAGGTGGATATGTTGTTCATCCTCGGCGGCGACCCTGTTTACGATGCGCCTGCGGACGTGGGTTTTGCCGATGCGCTGAAGAACACAAATATTCCGTTGCGCGTGCACTTGGGCCTCTACCAGGACGAGACCGCGGAGCTCTGCCATTGGCACGTGAATGAGACGCACTACCTTGAGTCATGGGGCGACGCGCGGGCCTATGACGGCACAGCGAGCATCATTCAGCCGCTGATTTTGCCCCTTTATGGCGGCAAGAGCATTTACGAACTGGTGAGCCTGCTGTCGGGTCAGGCAGAGGTCAGCGGACACGACCTGGTTAAGAATTATTGGCAGCGCCAGCCGCACCCGGGAGACTTCGAGACTTTCTGGCGCCGCTCTCTGCACGATGGATGGATCGCCGGAACCGAGTTCACGCCAAAACAGGTGTCTCTGCAGAACAAAAGTTTTCCGGCTGCCCACAATCTCAACCTGAACAGTATCGAGATCAACTTCCGACGCGATCCTTCGATTTATGACGGCCAGTTTTCGAACAACGGCTGGCTGCAGGAGCTTCCCAAGCCGCTGACCAAGATGACCTGGGACAATCCCGTGCTGATCAGCCCGAAGATGAGCGAGCGGCTGGGATTGAAGTCGGAAGACATGGTCGAACTTGAACTCGAGGGCAAGAAGGTGACGGCCCCCGTGTGGATCCAAGCAGGACATGTCGACCAGTCAGTGAGCGTATTTCTCGGGTACGGCCGGAGCCGCGCAGGACGGGCGGGAACCGCCATGGGCTTCAACATGTACGCGCTGCGTAACAGCGCGATTCCATGGTTCACTACCGGGTTGAAGATTCGCAAGACAGGCGACACGTACAAACTCGCGACCACGCAGAGATACCAGACCATGGAGACACCGACGGGTACGCGTCCGCTGGTGCGCTCTGCGTCGCTTGAGGAGTACAAGAAAGAGCCGAACTTTGCGCAGGAAGAGGAGCAGCCGAAGAGCAACACGCTTTATCCGCCCGTGCCCGGCTGGGAGTACCAGCAGAAGCCATATGCATGGGGCATGGCGATCGACATGAACGCCTGCGTCGGCTGCAACAACTGCATTCTCGCCTGCCAGTCAGAAAACAACATCGCGGTCGTGGGCAAAGAGCAGACGGTCCTTGGCCGCCACATGCACTGGATACGCATAGATACCTATTACCAGGGCGATCGCGACAACCCGAAGGCGTACTTCCAGCCAGTGCCCTGCATGCAATGTGAGAACGCGCCGTGCGAGGTGGTGTGCCCTGTAGGCGCAACGGTGCACAGTACCGAGGGACTGAACGATATGGTGTACAACCGCTGCGTGGGCACCCGGTACTGCTCCGATAACTGTCCTTACAAGGTGCGGCGCTTCAATTTCCTCCTGTTTCAGGATTGGGACACTCCACAATTCAAGATGATGCGCAATCCTCAGGTCAGCGTGCGCAGCCGCGGCGTGATGGAGAAGTGCACGTACTGCGTGCAGCGCATTACGCAACACCGCATCGATTCGGAACGAGACGAGCGCAAGATCGGCGATGGCGAATTGCAGACTGCGTGCCAGCAATCGTGTCCGGCGAACGCGATCATCTTCGGAAATATCAACGATCCCAACAGCCGAGTGGCGAAGTTGAAAACGCAGTCGCGCAATTACAGCTTGCTGGCGGATTTAAACACGCGCCCGCGAACCACATATTTGGCGGAGATTCGGAATCCTAACCCTGAACTGGAAGAGAAAACCCAGACAAGCTGAGGCATGGACGACAACACACAATCCAGCATGAATCGCAGGCAGGCTCCGGTGATCGAGCCTGGGCACACGTTTGCCACGGTCACGGACAAGATCAGCTCAATCGTGCTGACCAGGCCGGCGACGACGGGTTGGTTCATCGGGTTTGGCATCACTTTTCTCGTGACGATGATGCTGCTCTATGCCATCGGGTACTTGTTCCTGCGCGGCGTCGGCATCTGGGGCGTAACGATTCCTATCGGGTGGGGATTCGCCATTGTCAATTTCGTCTGGTGGATCGGCATCGGCCATGCCGGAACCTTGATTTCGGCCATCCTTTTGTTATTGCGACAGTCGTGGCGCAACTCGATCAACCGCTTCGCTGAGGCCATGACACTTTTCGCAGTGGCGGCGGCCGGCATCTTTCCCTTGATTCACGTAGGACGCCCTTGGCTGGACTATTGGCTGTTCCCGTATCCAAACACGATGGGCGTCTGGCCGCAGTTCCGCAGTCCCCTGGTGTGGGACGTTTTCGCGGTGTCGACCTACTTCACGATATCTCTGCTCTTCTGGTTTATCGGACTGATTCCGGATCTGGCGACACTGCGCGATCGTTCTGAAAATCGCTGGGCGCGAATGATCTACGGCATCCTGGCCATGGGTTGGCGCGGATCGGCGCGGCACTGGCATCGCTATGAAACTGCCTATCTGTTGCTTGCCGGATTGGCAACTCCTCTCGTACTGTCCGTGCACACGGTAGTCAGTTTTGACTTCGCGGTGGGAATCGTTCCCGGCTGGCACACGACCATTTTCCCGCCCTACTTTGTTGCGGGCGCAATCTACTCCGGCTTCGCGATGGTATTGATGCTGGCGATTCCGATCCGAAAAATCTACGGACTGGAAGGCTTCATCACGGAACGGCACCTGGACAACTCGGCAAAGGTGATGCTGGCGACCGGACTAATCGTCGCTTATGGCTACCTGATTGAAGCATTCATGGGCTGGTATGGGGGGAACCGCTACGATGTGTTTCTGATGTGGAACCGCCTGCATGGTCCCTACGCATTTTTCTATCACCTGTTGTGGGTGTGCAACATCATTACTCCGCAGGTTTTGTGGATCCGGAAGCTGCGTAACAATCCCGCGTTTCTGTTCCTGATTTCGGGGATTATTCTGACCGGCATGTGGCTGGAGCGGTTCATCATCGTGGTGGTGAGCCTGCACCGCGATTTCCTGACTTCCTCGTTCGGCATGTACTACCCGACGCGCTGGGACTGGATGACATTCATCGGGACGATTGGGATGTTCTTATGCGCCATGTTCCTGTTCGTGCGCCTCCTGCCCATGATTTCGATCTTTGAGATGCGCACACTTCTGCCGGAGGCTGAGGTGAAGGCGGAATGAGGACCACGCCAATTTACGGGATCATGGCGGAGTTCGACACGCCGACGGACTTGGTCGAAGCCGCCCGCAAGACCTCCGAGGCGGGCTACAAAAAGATTGACGCGTACAGCCCGTTCCCGGTGGAAGAACTCGCAGAGGCGATCGGATTTCACCGCAATGGGGTGCCGCTGGTGGTGCTCATAGGCGGCTTGCTGGGCGGGCTTTCCGGATACCTGATGCAGTATTGGATTTCCGCCATCAGTTATCCCATCAACGTCGGCGGAAAGCCGCTGCAGTCGTGGCCGGCTTTCATTGTGGTGACGTTCGAGATGACGATTCTGTTTGCGGGAATCGCCGCGGTATTCGGCATGTTGGCTTTAAACGGGCTGCCTATGCCCTACCATCCTGTGTTCAATGTGCCGCGCTTTGCATTTGCCACCAAAGACCGGTTTTTCCTGATTATTTTTTCCTCTGACGCGCAATACGATCCGGCAGGGACGCGACGCTTCCTCGAAGGTCTAAATCCCCGCTCGATCTCGGAGGTGCCAAGCTAAGCATGATGCGCTTCCGAAATCTTGGGCTGATGGGAGTCGCAGCGATTTTGCTATTGGCCGGCTGTCGCCAGGACATGCATGACCAGCCCCGGTTCAAGCCGTTGGCGAAGAGCGATTTTTATGCAGATCTGCGTTCAGCACGGCCGCCCGTGGAGGATACCGTGGCTCGCGGAGAGTTGCGCGAGGATCAATATTTCTTCACTGGCATGATTGGCGGCGGAAACACGCCGGGTGACTACATGCCGTTTGCCGTGACCGAGGATGTGCTCGCCCGCGGCCGCGAGCGTTTCAACATCTATTGCGCACCATGTCATTCGCGGTTGGGGGATGGAAACGGGATCGTGCCGCGCCGTGGATTTCCCAAAAAGCCATCATCATTTCACATTGAACGGTTGCGCAAAGCGCCGCTAGGATATTTCTTCGACGTAATGACGCATGGCTTCGGTGTCATGCTGGATTACTCGGCGCAGATTCCGCCTCGGGATCGTTGGGCGATCGTCGCATACATCCGCGCACTACAGCTGAGTCAGAATGCCACCGGCTCGGACATCCCCGCCGGGCAACAGATCCCATCGCACATGCCCGCCATGCGCGACAGCGAACCGGCATCGGGCGCGACGTTGCCCGACTTCAAGAGCGCTTCTACAAAAGAAGGGGCAGACCAATGAGCCGGGAAGCGCTGATCAACAAGGCAGACTTTGCAGCACCGCCAGTGGTGGATGTCATCCAGAAGCGGTCGCTGATAATCGGCGCGGCGTGTGCTGTACTCTCGGCGATCGGCGCTTTCCTGCAGCCCGACGAGTTTTTTCGAGCTTACCTGCTGGGATTCATGGCTTGGCTCGGGGTCGCACTGGGTTCGATGGCGCTCCTTATGCTGATGCATGTCACCGGCGGCGCCTGGGCGCAGGCGGTGCGCCGCGTTTTTGAGGCGGCAAGCCGGACTTTACCGCTGATGCTGCTCTTATTCATACCTCTGCCGCTGGGCATGAAACGGCTGTACGTCTGGTTGGATCCAGAGCAGATAACGAAGAGCAAGCATTTACAGGAGGTCGCAAAGTCCTATCTGAACATGGGCGGTTTCATTTCGCGGGCGGTTGTCTATTTCGCGATCTGGCTGGTGCTCGCTTATTTCTTGAATCGCTGGTCGGCGGAGCAGGATGGCTCCGGCGCGCCGCGATCCAACTGGCGTTTCCGCGCAGTAAGCGGACCGGGGATGATCCTCTATGCATTCACGATAACGTTCGCCTCGATCGACTGGATCATGTCGTTGGACCCGAGCTGGATTTCGACCATCTACGGACTTCTGTTTCTCGCGGGACAACTGCTGAGTGCGCTCTGCTTCACAGTCGTGATCGCTGCGATTTTGAGCAAGTACAAGCCGGCATCGGAATTCCTGAAAGCAGATTACATCCATGATTACGGAAAACTGATGCTGACGTTCGTCATGCTGTGGGCGTACTTCTCGTTTTCGCAGTGGCTGATCATCTGGTCGGGAAATCTACCCGACGAGATCTCCTGGTACATGCGGAGACTGCATGGTGGCTGGCAGTACTTCGGGCTGGTCCTGGCCTTGTTTCACTTCTCATTTCCGTTCCTGTTTCTGCTGTCGCGGCAGTTGAAGCGGCGGCTCACCGTATTGGTCTGGCTGGCGGTGTGGCTCATGGTCATGCGCTTTGTCGATCTGTACTGGATCATCGAGCCCAACTTTCATACATCTGTTCATGTCAACTGGATGGACATCGTCGTGCCGGTGGCGATCGGCGGTCTCTGGATGTATCTGTTCTTCCGCAATCTGAAGGACCGGCCGCTCCTGCCGCTTTATGACTTCAATACGCAGGCTGTTCTGGAGCCCGCACACAATGGATAACAGGACACTTCATCACGAACCGGCCGAGTATGAGCGGCAGGATCTCGGCGCAAAAGGTGTCCTGGAATTCTTCGCCGGACTGGTCGTGATGTGTGCTGTGGTGGGCCTGATCCTCTGGGGCATGTTTCGCGTAATGGACCATTACGCAAAAAAGCGGCAGCCGCCCCAGAATCCACTGGTCACGGTGAGACAAGAAGATCCACGCAAGGTGACGCCTGGGGAAGTGGAGAGCTTCGCGCAGCCCCGGCTGGAAACGGATGAACTCGCGCAATTGAATCAGCAGCGGACACGCGAAGAGGAAACGCTCAACACGTACGGTTGGGTGGATGAGAAAGCCGGCATTGCGCGCATCCCGATCGATCGCGCAATGGCGTTGGTGGCGCAGCGCGGCCTTCCGACCGAGCCGGCCTGGGGCGCAACTCCCGGCAAAGAAAAGCAGCAAAGTAGGGGCACGAACGCCAGCAAGAAGGGCGCAAAGCAGGTTGGCACAAAGGAATAATCGCCGAATGTGGATGGTGTGAAGGACGTGCAGATCAGAAAAACAATCGGCAGCCGGAAAGGAATGATCATCGTCCTTCTTATTCTCTCCACGCCCGGTTGGGGTCAGGGCATGAACAAGGGGATCATGTCTCCTCCTGCGAACGTGCGCCCGCCGGGCCTAGCGAACGTGGGTATCGTGCAGCACCTGAATGAGCAGGTCCCCAGGGACCTTGAATTCCGGGATGAGACGGGAAAGCCCGTGCGGCTAGGCGACTACCTGGGCCGAAAACCGGTAATTCTCAATCTGGTTTATTACAAGTGCCCCATGCTTTGCGGCGAAGTGATGAGCGGGCTCGAAAGCAGCTTGCGGATTTTGAAGTTCGACGTGGGCAAGGAGTTCGATGTCCTGACGGTGAGCTTCGATCCGCGAGAGACGGCGCAGGATGCGAGTACCAGCAAAGCGGAGTATTTGACGCGCTATAAGCGCAAGGGCGCCGAGCAGGGATGGCATTTCCTGACGGGACCGAGCGAGTCGATCGAGAAACTGACGAAAGCTGTGGGCTTTCAGTACCAGTTCAACGAAAAGACAGGACTGTTCGGGCACGCCACTGCGATCCTGATTCTCACTCCGGAGGGAAAGATCTCCCGTTATTTGTACGGGGTCGAGTTTCCGCCGAAGGACATTCGTCTCGGCCTGCTCGATGCGTCGCAGGGAAAGATTGGCAATCTTACGGACCAGTTGCTGCTTTACTGCTACCACTACGATCCCGCAACCGGGAAGTACGGCGCGGCGATCATGAACATCATGCGGGTGGCAGGAGGCGTCACAGCGCTGTTGCTCGGCGCGTTCCTCGTCATTCTGTTCCGTCGAGATGCGGAACGAAACGCACACGTAGACGAGCGGTACAGCTAAAGCATGTTTGCAAATGCTCCATTATGGCCGGAAAGGGCCTCGACCATAGCAGGTAACGTCGACGCTCTTTACATCTTTCTGCTGGTTGTAACGGGAATGATGTGCCTGCTGATCTTTACTTGCATTCTTGTGTTCGCGGCGCGGTTCAGGGCCCGGCCCGGTCACGAAGCGGAACAAAACGAGGGCTCCATTCCGCTGGAAATCACCTGGTCGGCGATCCCCTTTGTCGTGTTCATGTTCATCTTTGTGTGGGGCGCGGTGATTTTTTTCAAAGAGCGGACGCCGCCGCGGGGGTCCATGGAAGTCTACACCGTGGCCAAGCAATGGATGTGGAAGTTTGAGCATGTCGAGGGACAACGCGAGATCAACGAACTGCACGTTCCGGTGGGTCGCGACGTGAAGATGATCATGACCTCGCAGGACGTCATACACAGTTTTTATGTTCCGGCGTTTCGCATCAAGCAGGACGTGGTGCCCGGCAGGTATGCGACAGCGTGGTTTCACGCGACCAAAGCCGGAACCTATCACCTCTTCTGCGCCGAGTATTGCGGAACCATGCACTCCGGCATGGTGGGCGACGTGGTGGTAATGGAGCCGGCGCAGTATGAAGCGTGGCTGGGCGGCGGGACTGCCACCGGTTCGCTGGTGACGACAGGCCAAGGGATGTTCCAGTCGCTGGGCTGTCCTACCTGTCACCGCTTCGATACCCAGGGACGGGGGCCAAACCTAACTGGCGTTTTCGGCAAGCCAGTTTTGCTCGAAGATGGGCGAACCGTAGTCGCGGACGAGAATTACATTCGCGAATCAATCCTGGTGCCGAGCGCCAAGGTGGTCTCCGGATTCAAGCCCATCATGCCCACGTTTCAGGGCCTGGTCACCGAGGAGCAAATGAACGCACTGGTTGCGTACGTGAAGTCCCTGAGCCAGCCACAGAGCGGCGGCGCGGCAGGTACTCCGAACTTGAAGCCTCCAACGAGTCAGCAGTCAACCGAGAACCCCCGATGATGAAGGTGACATAAGAATGGCGACCGTTGCATACCCCAGCCCGGAGCGCCAGAACTACCTGAACCAGGAGTACGGCATCAAGTCGTGGCTGCTGACGACGGATCACAAGCGCATCGCATTGCTGTACCTGCTTTCGATTACCTTCTTCTTTTTTATCGGTGGATTTTTCGCTCTGCTGATCCGGTTGGAGCTTCTGACGCCCGCCGGCGACCTGGTTCAAGCCGACACTTACAACAAGTTATTCACCATGCACGGCCTGGTGATGGTGTTTTTCTTTCTCATCCCGGTGGTGCCTGCGGTGCTGGGCAATTTTCTGGTCCCGATCATGATCGGTACCAAGGATCTGGCGTTCCCGCGCATAAACCTGCTGAGCTGGTACCTCTATATCGCCGCCGGCGCCCTAATGATGCATTGCATGCTGACGGGCGGCGTCGACACTGGCTGGACCTTTTACGCGCCTTTCAGCACGGCCTTTACCAACACGAAGATTGTGGAAGCGGGCCTCGCCGCGTTTATCGCAGGCTTTTCCTCGATTTTCACGGGCCTGAACTTCATCGTCACGATTCATCGCATGCGCGCGCCTGGAATGACCTGGACACGTATGCCGTTATTCATCTGGGCGCACTATGCCACGAGCATCATTCAGGTGCTAGGCACACCTGTGATCGCAATTACGATTGTGCTGGTAGCGGCGGAAAGGTTGTTACACCTTGGTATCTTCGATCCCAAACTCGGTGGCGATCCGCTTTTGTTTCAGCACCTGTTCTGGTTTTATTCTCACCCGGCCGTGTACATCATGATCCTGCCGTCGATGGGAGTGGTCAGCGAAATCATCCCCTGCTTCGCGCGCAAGCGCATCTTCGGCTACACCTTTGTGGCTTTGTCGAGCGTAGCGATCGCAGTGTTTGGCTTCCTGGTGTGGGCGCATCACATGTTTGTGGCTGGCATGTCGGTGTACGCGGCGCTGATATTTTCAATGCTCAGTTATCTCGTAGCGGTCCCTTCGGCGATCAAGGTTTTTAACTGGACGGCCACGCTGTACAAGGGATCGATTTCTTACACGACACCAATGCTGTATGCGTTCGGGTTCCTGGGCCTGTTCACGATGGGCGGACTCACCGGACTATTCCTGGCTGCGCTCGGGATCGACGTGCACGTTACCGACACCTATTTCGTGGTCGCGCACTTCCACTACATCATGGTGGGCGGCGTTCTCATGGGATACCTGGGAGGGATGCATTTCTGGTGGCCGAAGATCTCGGGAAGGATGTATCCGGAGGGCTGGGGACGTCTTGCCGCGCTGATCGTATTCATCGGATTCAACCTGACCTTCTTCCCGCAATTCATTCTGGGTTACATGGGGATGCCGAGGCGCTACTGGCAGTACCCGCCCGAGTTCCAGGTGTTGAACGTTCTTTCCACGGCAGGTTCGACGGTTCTGGCAGTGGGGTACCTGTTGCCGATGGTCTATTTCCTGTGGTCGATGCGCTACGGAAAAATCGCCGAGGACAATCCCTGGGCTGCTGCCGGGCTCGAGTGGATGACCACTTCGCCACCGCCGACCTACAACTTCGAGGAGACGCCAGTGGTGGACTTCGAAGCTTACGATTACGAGAACATCAAAGCCAAGGAGGCACCGGTTGCACGATAGCCCGATCACGGCCGAACACAATCCGGCCCTGCGCCACCACTTCTCCGATATGGCGCAGCAGAAGAATGCTGCCTCGCTGGGCATGTGGTTGTTTCTGGTCACGGAAATCATGTTTTTCGGTGGGATGTTTTGCGCCTACCTGATTTACCGGTTGGCCTTCTTTAACGACTTTTCAGCGGCGAGCCGCAGCCTGGATATTCGGCTGGGCGCGACCAATACCGCGGTTCTCATCGGAAGCAGCCTGACCGTGGTTCTGGCAGTGAATGCGGCACAAAGCGGCAACCGCAAGCGGCTCGTGACCTATCTGCTGGCAACGATTTTCCTGGGTTGCGTGTTTTTGGGTATCAAAGCGGTGGAGTACAAGCAGAAGTTCGACGAGCATCATGTGCCGGGACCCACGTTTGACTTCGAGGGTGAAAAAGGGGCAGCGGAGGAGCGTCCCGTGGTGCAAGGTCACGCCCAGCTTTTCTTCGTCCTGTACTTCCTTATGACCGGGATGCACGCGATTCACATGATCATAGGCGTCGGACTGTTCAGCGTGCTGACCCTGCTCGCCTGGAAAGGACACTACACGTCCTCCTATTACACGCCGATTGAAAATTCCGGGCTTTACTGGCACTTCGTGGACATAATCTGGATTTACCTGTTTCCGTTGCTTTACCTAATCAACCGCCACCACTAGGCGAACTTATGTCTGAACACAAAGCGTCGATCCGTTTTTATCTCGGCATTTTTTTAACGCTGTTAGTGCTGACCGGCGCCACGGCGGGCGTTGCCTACGTCGATTTGGGCCCGCTGAATCCGGTGATTGCGCTCGGGATTGCCACTATCAAGGCGCTCCTGGTGGCGCTGTTTTTCATGCATGTCTACGGAACAAGCGAGAGGATGACGAGGGTGGTGATCGTAAGCGGCCTGTTCTTCTTGATGCTCCTCCTTGGCCTGAGCTTGGCGGACTATGCGACCCGTGCGTGGAGTTAATTCGCCCTTCCCGGAGTTTTTCGATCTCAGGCTGGCTGCGTTATAGTTCTCGGCTGCAATCGTGCGAGACCCTCGCGGAGGTGACAGGTGGGATTCTGTAACTCGTGTGGAAGTTCCCTCGATTCCAATGCAAGATTCTGTGCCAAGTGTGGGGCGGCCATAGTTCCGGGAGCCGCTGCGACTGACGCTGCTGTTCAGCGTCCAACCCACCCTAGCGAGCGCCGTCGGGGACTCAAAACAGCTCTGATCATTCTCGCCGCCCTGATTGGACTTTGCATACTCGGAATAGCGGCAGCGACTTTCGTGGGACTAAGAATCGCGCGCCGCACGCATGTCCAAACCAGTGGCAACAGCGTCAAGGTTGAAACCCCGTTCGGTACAGTTGTGAGCACGAAAGATGCAGCCGTCGCAGCGCGCAATCTTGGCGTCGATGTGTATCCGGGCGCTGAACCAGTGGAGGACAACGCTGCAGCGGTTACCGTGGGCAAGATGCGGACCGTGAGCGCCGAGTTTGAAACCGACGATCCCGCGAGCAAGGTGTTCGACTTTTACAAGAAGAAGTTTCCCCACGCCAACGTGACTACGGCGGACGAGGGTCACTACACTATCGTCGCAACTGGGGACGGTTCTGTGGTTACGATCAACATCGAGCCGGACGGAGATCACGCACGCTTCCACATCGCGAATGTCACCGGCAAGTCCGCAGAAAAAGATCAGAACTGAAGTGCATGCAAAATGCAGGATGCCCGCGCCGAACTCGCCCGTGCGGCTAAGTCTCCCAATGTTGATGCAACTGGTTTAGCTGCGTCTCTTCGCCGGCATATCCGAGGCGAAGTTCGCTTCGATAACGGGAGTCGCGCCTTGTATGCGACCGATGGTTCGAACTACCGCCAGGTGCCAATCGGCGTGGTGCTCCCTCGGGATGTCGAGGATGTTGTCTCCACCGTTGCGCTCAGCCGCGAATTTGGCGCGCCTTTACTATGCCGAGGTGCGGGAACTTCCCTGGCCGGCCAGTGCTGCAACGTAGCTGTCGTGATGGACATGTCGAAATACATGGCCAAGATTCTGGAAATTGATCCAGTCAACCAGTTGGCGCGAGTTCAACCCGGTGTGGTCCTCGACCGCTTGCGCAGCGAAGCCGAGAACTATCACCTGACCTTCGGGCCGGATCCGGCGACGCACGATCGCTGCACGCTTGGCGGGATGATCGGAAACAACTCGTGCGGGGTGCACTCGGTAATGGCCGGCAAGACCGATGACAACATCATCGAACTCGAGATCCTGACTTATGACGGTCTGAGAATGAAAGTGGGCGCCACGAGCGAGGAGGAACTGAACAAACTGAGCAACGAGACCGGCCGCCGTGGTGAGATCTACGGCAAGCTTCGGAACCTCGCGACAAAATATGGCGACCAAGTACGCGAGCGGTATCCTGCGATCCCACGGCGGGTCTCTGGCTACAACCTGAATCATCTGCTCCCGGAAAATGGCTTTCACGTCGCGCGGTCGCTGGTCGGCTCCGAAGGCACTTGCGTCACCGTACTGGAAGCAACCTGCCGCCTGGTAGAGAGCCCGCAGTTCCGGACGCTGGTTGTTGTCGGTTATCCGGATATTTTCGCTTGTGGGGACCATGTGCCCGAGCTGATGTTCTATGAACCGATCGGGCTCGAGGGTATCGATGAATTTCTGGTCGAGTTCACTCGTCGTAAAGGGCTTAACCCAGCCGGCCTGGCTTTGCTCCCCGAAGGCAGTGGTTGGCTCATGGCGGAGTTCGGCGGCTCGAATCAGGCCGAAGCTGACGACAGAGCTAACAGGATGGTGGATGCGCTCCAACGCAGCTCGAACCCTCCCAACGTGCGTCTCTACACTGATAAGTACGAGGCGAAAAAAGTCTGGGAAGTGCGCGAGTCAAGTTTGGGTGCCATCTCCCACGTACCGGGCGAGCCGCTCAGCTGGGAAGGCTGGGAGGATTCCGCCGTCCCGCCTGCGAAACTCGGCGAATACCTTCGTGATTTGCGAAAACTGACAAACGCATACGGCTACCGATGCGCCATGTATGGACACTTCGGCCATGGCTGCATCCACGGCCGGATCAGTTTTGATCTCGAAAACGAAGAGGGGATCCGAAAGTTTCGTCGTTTCATGGAGGAGGCTGCGGACCTCGTGGTGGGCTATGGCGGCTCGCTCTCCGGAGAACACGGCGATGGTCAGGCCCGCGCGGAGTTGCTGCCCAAGATGTTCGGGACGGAACTCATCGAGGCATTCCGCGAGTTCAAGTCGATCTGGGATCCGGAGTGGAAGATGAATCCCGGCAAAGTGGTGGAACCTTACCGCCTCGATGAAAATCTGAGACTGGGAGCCGATTACAGACCTTGGGAGCCGCTGACGCACTTTCGCTATCCGGACGACCAGGGCAGTCTGGCCCATGCCACTCTACGTTGTGTCGGAGTGGGCAAATGCCGTCATGACGAAGGTGGTGTTATGTGCCCCAGCTTCCGCGTGACGCGAGAGGAGGAACACTCGACACGAGGCCGGGCGCACCTGCTGTGGGAGATGACGAAGGGAGAATTCATCAGCGGAGCGTGGCAAGACGAAAATGTCAAGAAGTCACTCGACCTTTGCCTGGCCTGCAAAGGCTGCAAGAGCGATTGTCCCGTGGGCGTGGACGTCGCGACATACAAAGCAGAGTTTCTTTCGCATTACTACGAGCAGCGCAAGCGGCCGCTGAGCGCGTATGCCTTCGGCAACATCGACCTCTGGGCACGCTTGGCTTCGTTTGTGCCCGGGCTAGCCAACCTTGCCACTCAGTTGCCGTTCTTGAGCGATGTCGCGAAGGCGGCGGCAGGAGTTGCTCTGGAACGCCGCATCCCGGCCTTTGCGCCGCAGAACTTCAAATCGTGGTTCCGAAAGCACCGTCCGGCAAAAAGAGGCAGGCTACCGGTGATTCTGTGGCCGGATACCTTCAACAACTACTTCCATCCTGATACGGCGATTGCCGCCGTTGAGGTTCTGGAGTTGGCAGGATTCGAGGTGCTCGTTCCACCTGGAAACCTTTGCTGTGGCCGCGCGCTTTATGACTTTGGCATGCTCGAACGCGCCAAAGGGCTGCTGCTTGAGATTCTCGACACATTGGCCCCTTATATCGAGGCGGGCATAGCAGTAGTTGGCCTTGAGCCGAGTTGCGCGGCGGTTTTTCGAGATGAATTGAGAAACCTTTTTCCGGAAGACGATCGCGCGCAACGCCTGGCGCGACAGACCTTTTTGCTGAGCGAATTTCTGGAAAAGCAGGCGCCTGATTTCAAGTTGCCTCGCCTGAAGCGTAAGGCCCTCTTCCACGGCCATTGCCATCACAAGTCGATAATGAAGACGACGGACGAAGAGGCCGTTCTGCACAAAATGGGCGTTAACTTCGAGTCGCCGGCACCAGGTTGCTGCGGCATGGCAGGCGCGTTCGGATTCGAAGAAGACAAATACGATGTATCAATGGCCATCGGGGAACTCGAACTCCTGCCCGCGGTGCGCCGGACGCCAGCCGATACGCTGATCATCGCCAACGGATTCAGTTGCCGGGAGCAGATCGCGCAGAGTACCGACCGCCGCGCCCTGCACCTGGCGGAGGTCATTCGGATGGCGTTGCGCGAAGATCAAGTCCCCCTCCGCTTTCCTGAGCAATATGTTTTGCAACGAACGGAAGCTGAAATTCACGCCTCGATGAAGCGAGCTGGCGTGGTCATAGCGGCCGCTTTAGCCAGCGGGGTATTGCTATGGAAGTTGACACGGCGCGGCGCCTGAAGCGTCAGTAGCTGCGTTTCTTTGCCCTGTTGCTTCAATGACTTACCCGCATCGCCTCGCCAGAAACCCAGGCGTTCTGGGACAATAGAA
>Ga0126372_10000130_pt1 | contig 21250 bp, 24 predicted proteins | sample PanSoiMetaPlot_6_FD_92762 | JGI IMG/M metagenome (GOLD analysis project Ga0126372, IMG submission 92762) | Tropical forest soil microbial communities from Panama - MetaG Plot_6 | ecosystem: Environmental > Terrestrial > Soil > Tropical forest > Bulk soil | place: Panama | collected 2016-02-17
CATGTGGGGCGGGTCGATCCAGTTCCGCACGCCGATGCTATGGGCGCTCGGCTTCATCTTCCTGTTCACTATCGGGGGCGTGACTGGTGTCGTGCTGGCCAATGCCGGCGTCGACCGCTCCTTCCACGACACCTATTACGTGGTGGCGCATTTCCACTACGTGCTGTCGCTCGGCGCCGTGTTCTCGATCTTCGGCGGCTGGTACTATTGGTTCCCGAAGATGACCGGCTACCTCTATTCGGAAACCGTGGGCAAGCTGCATTTCTGGCTGATGTTCGTCGGCGCCAACCTCACCTTCTTCCCCATGCATTTTCTCGGTCTCGCCGGCATGCCGCGCCGCATCGCCGACTATCCTGACGCGTTCGCTGGCTGGAACTTCGTCGCGTCGATCGGCTCGTATATCTCGTTTGCCGGCTTGCTCGTGTTCCTGTTCGGCATCGCCCAGGCCTTCGCCCGCAAACAACATACGGCCGGAAATCCCTGGGGAGCTGGCGCCACCACGCTCGAGTGGACGCTGCCGTCGCCGCCGAATTTCCACAGCTACGAGACGCTGCCGCGCATTAAATGATCAGGTTTGGTTACGAGCATCGTCCGGGCCGGCTCGCCGGCGGCACGACTGAGTGAGTGAAGCATGGCCGACGGAGCATTGCCCGTAACGCGCGAGACGTTCGAAGCCGACATTGGCGGCGATGTCGCCGACTATGTCGCGCTGATGAAGCCGCGGGTGATGTTCCTCGTGGTCTTCACTGCCCTGGTGGGCCTGGTCGCGGCGCCAGGCTCGATGCATCCGGTGCTCGCCATTGCCGCGCTGATCTGCATCGCCGTTGGTGCAGGAGCGGCGGGTGCGCTCAACATGTGGTACGACGCCGATATCGACGCCCGCATGGCGCGCACCGCGGCGCGGCCGGTCCCGCGCGGCAAGATAAGCCGGCTTGAGGCGCGCGATTTCGGCGCAGTGCTTGGCGCTGGCTCCGTGATCTGCCTCGGGCTGATGGTGAACTGGCTCTCGGCCGCGCTGCTTGCGCTCACTATCGCCTTTTATGTTTTCGTCTACACCATGTGGCTGAAGCGGGCGACGCCGCTGAACATCGTGATTGGCGGTGCTGCCGGCGCAGTGCCGCCGATGATCGGTTGGGCAGCGGCGACCGACAGCATCAGCCTGCAATCCTTCGTGCTGTTCCTCATTATCTTCGTGTGGACGCCCCCGCACTTCTGGGCGCTCGCTCTGCTCAGGACCAAGGACTACGCGCAGGCCGGGGTGCCGATGCTGCCTGTGGTCAGCGGCCCTGACGCCACCAGGCGCCAGATCCTGATCTACAGCCTGATCCTCGCGCCCCTCGGCATGGTGCCCGCCATCATCGGCCTCGGCGGCACGCTCTATTCGGCTATCGCTTCGGTGCTCAGCGCGCTGTTCGTGGTGTTCGCTTACGATTGCTACCGTGAGAGGGAAGGGGACAAGGCCGACCGCGCCGCGAAGAACCTGTTTGGCTATTCCGTCCTCTACCTCTTCCTCCTGTTCGCCGCGCTCCTCGTCGAGCAGGCCTTCACCATCGGCGGCATCGCCCTGCCGCTCCCCTGGACGTCGTAATGCATGATGCGGAACAAGAACGAAAACGCCGCCAACGCATGCGATCCCTGGCTATCGCCTGGATCCTCGCCGCGCTCGTTGTGCTGTTCTTCATCGTCACCATCGTCAGGCTCGGCGGACATGTGGCCGACCGGCCGCTGTGATTCTCAACAGGCATCATGACCGAGCCCGCAAACGACAACAGCAGGCAACAGAAGCGCCACGGCGTGGTGGCGCTCGCTTGCGTTGGCATCGTTGCGGCGATGGTCGGCCTCTCCTTCGCCTCCGTCCCGCTCTACCGCCTGTTCTGTCAGGCGACCGGCTATGGCGGCGTGCCGCAGCGGGCCGAGCGCGCGCCAGGCGAGGTGCTCGACCGCACCATCCGCGTCCGCTTCGACGGCAATGTCGATGGCGCGCTGCCTTGGACCTTTGCCCCCGATCAGCGCGTGATGGACGTGAAAATCGGCGAGGTGGCGCTCGCCTTCTTCAAGGCGACCAACAACACCTCGGCGCCGGTCAGCGGCACGGCCGTGTTCAACGTGGCGCCAGAGCTCGCCGGCCGCTACTTCACCAAGATTGAATGCTTCTGCTTCAAGAAGCAGACGCTCGCCGCCAATCAGAGCGTCGAGATGCCAGTGACCTTCTTCGTCGATCCCAAGATCGTCGAGGACGAGGACACTAAGAACATTACCGACATCACCTTGTCCTACACGTTCTATCGTAGCGACAACGACCCCGGCACGACCGCCGCGCCGCAAGGCTAGATTCTGGAGGAAGGGAAAGAACGATGGCCCAAGCCCACGCGAGACAACACGATTATCATCTCGTCAATCCGAGTCCGTGGCCGATCGTGGGCGCAGTCGCGGCCTTCACCCTCGCCATCGGCGCGCTCCTGTTTTTCGTGTCCAAGAAGGCCGGCACGCCGCACCTCTGGTACGTGATCCCCGGCTTCCTGCTCGTGATCTTCACCATGTTCGGCTGGTGGCGGGACGTGATCAGGGAGGCGCACGAGGGTTACGAGACCCCGGTCGTGCAGCTCCACCTCCGCTATGGCATGATCCTGTTCATCGCCTCTGAGGTGATGTTCTTCGTCGCCTGGTTCTGGGCCTATTTCGACGCGGCGCTCTATCCCGACAGCGCCATCACCTACGCCAAGACGCAAGTGCTCGGCGGCCAGTGGCCGCCGGTGCCGAGCGCCGATACCGACATAGCAGGGCTCGGCTGGTTCGCTCACACCTTCAACCCGTGGGGCCTGCCCCTCGTCAACACTCTGATCCTGCTTACCTCTGGCACGACGGTGACCTGGGCGCACCATGCCTTGCTGCATAACGACCGCAAGGGCTTGGTGCGAGGGCTGCTCTGCACCATCGTCCTCGGCATCCTGTTCACCACCTGCCAAGCCTACGAGTATTCCCACGCGGGATTTGCCTTCGCCAACCACATCTACGGATCGGTGTTCTTCATGGCGACCGGCTTCCACGGCTTCCACGTGATTGTCGGCACCATCTTCCTGACGGTGATGCTGATCAGGGCGATGCGCGGCGACTTCACGCCGAAGCAGCATTTCGGCTTTGAGGCGGCGGCCTGGTACTGGCATTTCGTCGACGTAGTGTGGCTGTTCCTGTTCACCTGCATCTATGTGTGGGGCGCCGGCAGCCACTATCCTGCGGAATAGCGGCGGCTCCGCTGTGTTTGGAGGAGCGGCCGCGCGGCCGCCCCTTCGTTTTCAAGGAACTAAGATGGTCCGAGAGACCGAGCAGGTGCCTTCGCTAGGCTCGACGATTTTGGCGGGGATTCTCGGCCGCTGCCCCTCCTGCCATCACGGCAAGCTCTTCGCCGGTTACCTCGCACTCGCCCCACGCTGCGATGTTTGCGGGCTTGACTATCGCTTCGCCGATTCGGGCGATGGGCCTGCCGTGTTCGTGATCCTGGTCACGGGATTCGTCGTGGTCGGCCTCGCGCTCATCGTGGAGATTCTCTATTCGCCGCCTTATTGGCTGCACGCGGCGCTGTGGGGCCCTCTCGCCATCATCCTGCCGCTCGTCCTGCTCCGGTCCTTCAAGGGCGTGCTGATCGCGCTTCAGTTCAGACATAAGGCCGAAGAGGGGAAGCTCGCCTCGGAGTAGCGCGCGATGCGAAGCAAGGGCCTCATAGACTTCACCGTGGTCGCTCTTGCCATGCTCGCCGTGCTGATCGGGCTTGGCGTGTGGCAATTGAAGCGGCTGCATTGGAAGGAAGGGCTGATAGCCGCCATAAATGCGCGCACGAAGGGCGATCCGATCAGCCTCGATCGGGCGATCGCTCTGGCGAAGGAGGGACGCGACCCGACCTACTACCGCGTCCACGTCGAGGGCCGCTTCGACAATAGTAAAGAGCGCTATCTGTTCTCCCAGTCGATCTCCGACGGCACGCCGGGCTGGCATGTAATCACCCCGTTCAGGACGACCCAGGGAGAGCTGGTGCTCGTCGATCGCGGCTTCGTCCCCGATAACCTCAAGGATCTGTCAACCCGCGCCTCTGGACAGATCGAGGGCGTGACGACGGTCACGGGGATCGTGCGCGCGCCCGATACCCAGCGCTTATTCACGCCTAACAACGAGCCTGCGGCCAATCGCTGGTTCTGGCGCGACCTGAACGGCTTGGTCTCCTCGATGTTTCCGACCGCGACGCTCGATGTGCCTCCGTTTTTCATCGAGGCCGAGAAGAGCGACGTTCCCGGCGGCTGGCCAGAGGGCGGACAGACGCGGCTCGAGCTCCCCAACAATCACCTGCAATACGCCATCACCTGGTTCGCGCTCGCCGCAGCCCTTATCGTGATCTATGGCTTTTACGTGCGGAGCTTTTACCGGCGGGAACAGCCCTAAGTTTAAGGCCTTGGCTCTTGTTGCGGGCGAGCGCGCCTGACGGTAGGTTCCCGTCCAAAACCCCCGCCTTTAGCCAAGAGGCCCGTTTTGAAGTTCGTCTCGACGCGCGGCCAAGCGCCCGCGCTTTCCTTCGAGGGTGCGCTCCTTGCCGCGCTTGCCCGCGATGGCGGGCTCTATATGCCTGAAGCTTGGCCGAAGCTTTCGCCCGACGCGATCGCCGGCCTCGCCGGACTCGACTATGCCGACGCGGCTTATCGGGTGATGCGGCCTTACCTCGAAGGCGATCCTTGCCTTGCCGATATCGAGCCGGTGCTGGAAGAGGCCTATGGCAGCTTCCATCACCCGGCGGTGGCTCCGTTGCGCCAGATCGCGCCGAACAGCTTTATTCTCGAGCTGTTCCACGGCCCAACGCTCGCCTTCAAGGACCTCGCTATGCAGGTGGTAGCGCGGCTCATGAACCGCGCGCTGTTGCGCAAGGGCGCGCATGCCACCGTGATCGGCGCAACCTCGGGCGACACCGGCGCTGCCGCAATCGAGGCGTTTCGCGGACTAGAGACGATCGACATTTTCATCGTGCACCCCAAGGGGCGCGTGAGCGACGTCCAGCGCCGGCAGATGACGACCGCAGCCGAGCGCAACGTGCACAACATCGCGCTGGAAGGCACGTTCGACGACTGCCAGGGGATCGTGAAGTCCCTGTTGGGCGACAGCGCGCTCCGCGGCCGCCTTGGGCTGACCGGCATCAACTCGATCAACTTCGCGCGCATCCTCGCCCAAGTCCCATACTACTTCACCGCTGGCGTAGGCCTTGGCGCACCTCATCGGGCCGTGGCCTTCACCGTGCCCACTGGAAATTTCGGTGATATTTTCGCGGGTTACGCGGCGAGAGAGATGGGCCTACCCGTCGCGCGCCTCGTTATCGCCACGAACCTCAATGACAGTCTTCCCCGCGCGCTTGCCTCGGGTGTTTACGAGCCTAAGGGCGTGGTCGCCACTTCTAGCCCGAGCATGGACATTCAGCTTGCAAGCAATTTCGAGCGCCTGCTGTTCGAGCTTTCAGGCCAGGACGCGCAGCGGGTGAAAGCGCTCATGGACGAGCTTCGCAAGACCAAGACGTTCCGCCTCAACGAGAGCGAGCTTGGCCAGCTGCGCTCCCTGTTCTCTGCGCACTCGGTGGGTGAGCACGACACCGAGATGACCGTTCGCGGACTGTTCGAGGAAACCGGAGTGCTTGCCGATCCGCATACCGCCGTGGCGGTAGCTGCTGCAGGTCATGAGGCAGGGCTCGGCTCCACGCCGATGGTCGTGCTCTCGACTGCCCATCCCGCCAAATTCCCGGACGCGGTAGAGCGTGCCACGGGTCGCGTGCCGGAGCAGCCCGAGCGCTTGCGGTTGCGGCTTGGCCAGACCGAGCGCTGCACCACGCTCCCCAACGACTTCGCCGCCGTCGCGGACTTCATCGAAAGCCACACCCGCACAGAGGGAAGGGGCATGAGCCCGCGCGGCCGTAAGGTAGAGGTGCGCGCGTGACCGTTGAGCGGTCAGAGCTTGCCAATGGCCTGACGGTGGCCAGCCACGCCATGTCCGAGGTCGAGACGGTCTCGCTTGGGCTATGGGTGGGGGCAGGGAGCCGCAGCGAGGAAACCATCGAGCATGGCGTCGCGCATTTCCTTGAGCACATGGCTTTCAAGGGCACCGCGCGACGGAGCGCACGCGACATCGCCGAGGAGATCGAGGCGGTCGGGGGCGAGCTCAATGCCGCGACTGGCGTCGACTCGACCGCCTATTATGCTCGCGTGATGCGCAAGGACGTTGCACTAGCGCTCGACATCCTGAGCGACATCATTCTCGCGCCGCGTTTCGACCGCAGCGAGCTGTCGCGCGAGCGCGACGTGATCCTGCAAGAGATCGCCGCCTCGCTCGATTCACCCGAGGACATTGCCTTCGACCTCGTGCAGGAGGCCGCCTTCCCAGGTCAGCCGGTAGGCCGGCCGATCCTCGGCACGGCAGACAGCGTGCGTAGCTTCAAGCGCGCCCATCTCGGCGGCTATCTCTCGGCCCATTATCACGGGCCCAACATGGTGCTCGCCGCAGCCGGCGCCGTAGATCACGCCACGCTGGTTATAGAGGCCGAGCGGAGGCTGGGCGCGCTAAACGAGGCGGTGACGCCGCAGCCGACCGGTGCATCCTATGGCGGCGGGGTAAGGCGCTCGGGCAAGTCCTTCGAGCAGACCCACCTGGTGCTCGCTTTCGAGGCGCCGGCCTACCGCCATCCCGACTATTTCACCGCGCAGATCTGCGCCGGCGCGCTCGGCGGCGGCATGTCCTCGCGCTTGTTCCAGGAAGTGCGCGAAAAGCGCGGGCTCTGCTACGCGATCTATGCCTTTTCGAGCGGGCTTGCCGATAGCGGCCTGTTCGCGATCCACGCCGCCGGAGGCCCCGACAAGGCGCACGAGCTGTTCGCAGTGATTCGCGACGAACTAGAGAAGGCGGCCGAGGACGGCTTCGGCGAAGACGAGATCGCTCGCGTCAAGGCCCAGCTGAAGATGGGCCTGCTGGCCGGACTCGAAAGCTCGGGTACGAGAGCCGAGCAGCTCGCCCGGCAAATCCTGATCCATGGCCGGCCGCTCTCGACACCTGAGCTGATCGAGAAGGTGGAGAGCGTCGAGGCCAAGGACGTGCAAGCCTTGGTTGAGCGGGTAATCTCCTCCCCGCTCAGTCTTGCCACGGTTGGGCCCATTCTCCATGTTGCAAGATTCGATAGGGTGGCGGAAAAATTCACGGTTCCCGCCACCAAGGCGGCCTGAAGGGTCCTCAGCCATGGCGTTGCTCAGAACCGCAACTCCGAGCGATCTTGGGCCGGTCATCGAATCCGACAGGGTTGTTTTGCGCACGCCGCAGATGTCGGACTATCCCGCATGGGCCGAACTTAGGGCCGCTAGCCGCGAATTTCTGACGCCGTGGGAGCCACTTTGGGCCAACGACGAGCTGTCGCGCGCCTCGTTCCGCCGCCGCGTCCGCCACTACCTGCGCGATTTGCGCGAAGATGTGGGCTACGCGCTTTTCATCTTCGCCGCCATGAGCGGTTCCCTGGTCGGCGGCCTGACCCTCTGCAACGTCCGCCGCGGCGTGACTCAATCCTGTACGCTCGGCTATTGGATAGGTGCCAAATACGCGCAGCAAGGCTATATGACGGCGGCCGTGCGCGCGGTAGTTCCCTTCGTGTTCGACTCGCTTGAGCTGCACCGGCTCGAGGCGGCCTGCCTGCCTAGCAATACGGCGTCGATCAAGCTTTTGGAGAGGACAGGGTTCAAGCGCGAAGGGCTTGCCCGCCGCTATTTGCGTATCAACGGCGTCTGGCAGGACCATCTTCTTTACGCGTTGCTCGACAGCGATCCACGCCGGTAGTCGCAGGATCGGATGGGCTGCGCAAAGACGAGGGAGGAATGGCGAAGCTGAACGCCTCACCGAGAGACGGAGCGGCAGCGCCTTTCCGGCGACAATGCCAATGTTGGGCGAGGAGCTTCGCCCACATCGTCTTCCTTGTTCTTCTGATCCTCCCCGCTGGCCTCGCCCGCGCCGTCGAGGCGGTCCAAGTCCAGCCCGATCAGGTGAAGGTCGACATCACCGCCAAGGGCGAGCTTTATGAAGGCCGCGGCGATCGCCTGCAGATCGAAACCGCTCCTGGCCCCGACGGCTATATCGGCCGCATCGCGGTGCAGGCCTCGACCCCCGGCACCAATCCCGCCTGGCTTGTCTTCGCCCTGTCTAATCCGACCTCGGAGCGCATCGTGCGCTGGCTGGTGGCGCCGCGCTACACGCTCGCCGATTCGCGAGTATTCTGGCCAGAGCTTGACGCCGCGCGCATCTCCGCGGTCACGCCCTCGCTTGGCTTCCGCCCTGAGCCGCTCAAGAGCGACCGCGCCGACATGTTCAGGCTCAACCTCGAGCCGGGGCAGACCATCACTTTCGCCGCCGAGATGAGCTCGGCCCAAGTGCCGCGGCTCACGCTGTGGGACCCCAACGCCTATCAGTCCAAGCAGCAGGACCGCATGCTGTTCAACGGCGTTCTGCTCGGCATCACGGGACTGCTTGCAATCTTTCTCACCGCGATCTTCGCCGCCAATCACAAGTCGATCTTCCCGGCGACCGCTCTCGTCGCCTGGGCCGCGCTCGCTTATTTCTGCGTCGATTTCGGCTTCTGGAACAAGCTGTTCCCGATCGGCCCCGACCGCGCCGCTCTCTACCGCGCCGCCGCCGAAGCAGGGCTTGCCGCGAGCCTTGTGCTCTTTCTCTACGCCTTCTTGCGCATCGGACTCTGGCACATCTGGATCAGGACGTTGTTCTGGTTCTGGATCGCGGCCCAGTTCAGCCTTATCTTCGTCGCCATCGTCGACCCTGCCTTTGCCTCGGGGTTGGCCCGAGCCTCAACCGTGGCAATTGCGGGCGTCGGCACTGCGCTGATCGCCTATCTTGCGCTGCGCGGCCAGGATCGCGCGCTCGCTCTGATTCCGAGCTGGCTGCTTCTGCTCGTATGGCTGTTCGGCGCAGCCATGATCGTGCTCGGCAAGCTTTCCGGCGACATCGTTATTTCCGGGCTTATCGCTGGGCTCGTGCTGATCCTGGTTCTGCTCGGCTTTACCGTTACGCAATTCGCCTTCCGCGTCGGCGGCGGTCCGCAACTCGGGCCGCTCAGCCTAGCGCAGGTCAAGTCTCTCGCCGTCGACGGCTCCGGCACGCACGTGTTCCAATGGCATGCAGGCCGCGACCAGATCACCATTGCCGCGGAAATCGAGAAAGAGCTTGGGCTCGATCCTGGCAGCCTCAACCTCGCGGTCGATGAGTTCCTGCAGCACATGCATGCCTCCGACCGTGAGCGCTTCCGGCTGATGCTGTGGTCCTTGCAGGAGAAGCTCGGCGGCGATTTGCAGACGGAGTTCAGGCTGAAGCGGCACGACGGTACTTATCTTTGGTACGATCTCCGAGCTCATGCGGCTCCGTGCGAGAATGCGCGGCTGCTCCGCTGCCTCGGCCTGCTACGGGACATCACAAGCGTGAAGCGCTCGCATGAGCGTCTGATGCACGACGCTGTGCATGACAGCCTGACCGGACTTCCCAACCGCGAGCTGTTCATGGATCGCCTCGGCGGTGCCATCACCCGCGCACGCGAAGGCCACTGCAACCGGCCGACCGTGATCTACATCGACATCGACCGGTTCAAGAACGTCAACAAGAGCTTCGGCCTCGTTATCGGCGACAGCATGCTGCTTACGCTCGGGCGAAGGCTTGGCCGCCATCTCAATCCGCAAGACACTCTTGCCAGGCTCGGCGGCGATCAATTCGCCATCCTGCTGATCTCGGACTCAGACCCGCAAGTCGTGGCGACGCTCGCCGAGCGGGTGAGGCGGGCGCTTAGGACCCCGATGAAGATCAGCGCCAAGGAAATCATGCTGACCGCCTCGATCGGCATCGTCGTCCATGACGGGACGCAAGAGACGGCACAAGATATGTTGCGCGAAGGCGAGATTGCCATGCTGCGGGCCAAGCGGAGCGGCCCCGATCGCATCGAGATTTTCGATCCAGCCATGCGGATCGAGGACGAGAACAAGCCCCCGGCGGAAAGCGATTTGCGCAAGGCGATGGAGCGGCAGCAAATCACCGTGCTGTACCAGCCGATCACGCGCCTCGCTTCAAACCAGCTTGCCGGCTTCGAGGCCCTGCTTCGCTGGGACCATCCCACCCGCGGTCAGCTCGGGGCCGAGGATTTCATCCCGCTTGCCGAAGAGGCGGGAATGATCGTCGAGCTCGGCAACTATGTGCTGCGTCAGGCGCTCGAGCAGGCAGCGAGTTGGCACAAGGTGCTACCGCGCGACCGCGATCCATTATTCGTCAGCGTCAATGTGTCGAGCCGCCAGCTCTTCCGCCAGGACATGGTGCAGGAAATCAGGCTGATGCTCGCGCGGGAGACCGTCCCGCGGGGAACGCTCAAGCTCGAAATTAGCGAGGCGCTCGTCATGGAGAATCCCGAGCGCGCTGTCGAAATCCTGACCTGGCTCAAGAGCTTCGGCGCAAACCTTGTGCTCGACGATTTCGGCACCGGCTATAGCTCGGTGAGCTATTTGCATCGCTTCCCTTGCGACACTATCAAAGTCGACCGCTCGCTGGTGCGGGATAGCGGGCTCAACGGCTCGGCCCCGCTCATCCTCCGCTCGGTCATCGCTCTTGCGCACGAGCTCGGCAAGGAAGTGGTGGCCGAAGGCGTGGAGACCCAGGCCGGCGCCGCCTATCTCCGCTCGATCGGCTGCGAATACGGCCAGGGCTACTATTACGGCGAGCCGATGCCGGCCAAAGACGTGGCCGGACTGCTCGCGGCACTCGCCAGCCATCGCAAGCGGAGAGAGCGCGAGCGCGCCCGCTCTTCGGCATCTCCGCAAGGTCTCGAAGTCAAGGTCGGAGGCGGCTCACCAATTCCGGCTCTGCCGCGGCCAGGCACCGCTTAGGACCTGCGGATTAAGCGTGGCCTGAATCGTTGACGAGGCGGATCGGGTCGATCCCGATCTTTCCGAGCGCTCGCTTGTATTTGCGGTCGACCTCAGGATCGAAAATGATCTCGGGGTCGGCCGGGCAATTGAGCCAGCCATTGTTCTGAATCTCGTTTTCGAGCTGACCCGGCGCCCAGCCGGCATAGCCAAGCGCAAGCAGAGCCTTGTCGGGGCCTGTGCCTTTGGCGATGTCGCGCAAGATGTCGATGGTCGCCGTGAGGCAGACGCTCTCGTCGATGGGCAACGTGCTCTCTGCCTTGAAGTAGTCGGCGCTGTGCAGCACGAAGCCGCGCCCGGTCTCAACCGGACCGCCAAGATGCACCGCCATCGCGGTGAGACCCGAGGGAAGCCTGATGCGCTCCTGCGGCGGCACGATGTTGAGCTGCTCGAGCAGCTCGGTGAAGCTGATATTCGGCGCGCGCTGATTGATGATGATGCCCATGGCGCCATCGGCAGAGTGCGCGCAGAGATAGATGACGGAGCGCGCAAAGCGCGGGTCGCCCATCGCCGGCATGGCGACGAGCAGCTGACCGTCGAGATAGGGGTCGCACTGGCGACGGTGTGGTGCGCTACGAGCTGACATGAGACAAGACTACTCCAGTTCTGCCCTGAGGGAAGGGGCAACGCGGAAATAAGGCCGAGCGAGGCATTTTCGCCGCACGGCTCACGAAAGAGTGAGACTTTGCGCCTTTGCTTGAGTCGCGCAACCCCGCCGCCAAAGATAGAGTCTCGCCTCCGAGACGAACCGATTGGTCATGATCATGGTATCTGCCTCAATTCAGCGCATCGCGGCGGCGCCTCTGCTCCGCCTCGCTCTTGGCGCGATGTTGCCCGTTGGTTTGTTGGGCGCAGCGCCAGCGGCGCTTTCGGACCAATCGCCCTGGGTCAGCTCCACCGATTCGAAAGTGCGACTCGTCTCTGGCGCGGTGGAGCTCGATGGTAAGCCGTGCCTTCTTGCCGGCGTGCAGCTTCGCATGAATGGCGGCTGGAAGACTTATTGGCGGAACCCCGGCGATTCCGGCGTGCCGCCGAGCTTCGATTTCACCGGCTCGAAGAATCTGAAGCTCGCCGAGGTGCTCTATCCCGCGCCGCATCGCTTCGCCGACGCTGACGGCACGGCGATCGGCTATGACGACGAGGTCGTATTTCCTGTGAGGATTACACCTGAGCGGGAGGGAGAGCCGATCGAGCTTAAACTTGCCTTGAGCTACGGGCTGTGCAAGACCCTGTGCATTCCCAACGATGTGAACCTCGGGCTTGAGCTTCCGGCAGATGTGGCGTCGCATTCCGGCGATGCGCCCTTGCTCGAAGCCTCGCTCGCCCGCGTGCCGAAGGCCTCCGCTCCGAACGCTCTGCCGCGCATCGAAGCGGTCACCGCAAATCTGGATGGCCAGCAGTCAGAGCTTCTGGTCGATGCTCTGTTCGCCCCTGATGCGACCGGGACCGATCTGTTCATTGATGCTGGCGAAACCTTCGTCCCAGTTCCGAAGCCGCTCGGGCCTTCAGCCTCCGGAAAGCAGCGCTTTGCCGTGACCTTCGCCTCGGCCCCGCAGGCTGCCGCCATCAAGGGAAAGTCGCTCAAGCTGGTCCTCGTCTCTGATGAGGGTTCGAGCGAGACCAGCTGGACGGCGCAGTAGCTCTCTTGGCCTTGCCTGGGCGAGCCGATATGGTGCCGCGGGCGACAGCCAACCGTTCAGGGAGAACAGCATGGCGATTAAAGTTGGAGACCGCCTGCCCGAGGCGACCTTCAGGGTCGCAGGTCCCGACGGACTCGAGATCTTGACCACCAAGGACGTGTTCGCCGGCAAGCGTGTCGTTCTATTCGCCGTGCCGGGTGCCTTCACCCCGACCTGCCATCTCAAGCATCTGCCTGGCTTCATCGAGAGCGCCGACGACTTCAAGAAGCACGGCGTTGACCGCGTGGTGTGCATCGCCGTGAACGACCCGTTCGTGCTCGCAGCCTGGGAGGAGAAGTCTGGCGGCAGGGAGAAGGTGCTGTTTCTGTCCGACGGCAATGCCGAGTTTACCAAGAAGATCGGCATGGATTTCGACGGCTCTGGCTTCGGCCTCGGCACGCGCTCCAAGCGCTATTCCGCGCTGGTCCAGGACGGTGTGGTCAAGATCCTCAATGTCGAGGAGTCGCCGGCTGTCGCCGAGGCGAGCACCGCCTCCAGAATCCTGCAAAGCCTCTAATCCGCAGCAGGCTTGCGGCGCGCTGGCAAGAACGGCGCCATGCCTTGGCGAGCGAGCTCGTCGGCGCGCTCGTTTTCGTCATGGCCGTGATGACCCCTGACCCAGTGCCAACGCACCTTGTGCCGCTCCGTGGCTTTCTCCAGGCGCTCCCATAGCTCAGCGTTCTTCACCGGCTTCTTATCAGCGGTGCGCCAGCCGTTCCGCTTCCAGCTTCTGATCCAGCTCGTGATGCCGCCGCGGAGATAGTTCGAGTCGGTATAAAGCTCGACCTCGGAAGGCGCTTTCAGCGCTTCGAGCGCCTCGATCGCAGCGGTCAGCTCCATGCGGTTGTTGGTCGTGAGAGGCTCGCCGCCAGAAAGTTCCTTGCGGTGCGGTCCGGACTGGAGAATTACGCCCCAGCCACCGGGCCCCGGATTGCCTGAGCAAGCTCCGTCGGTGTGGATGACGACCTTCGGCCTCTCAGCCATGCTCACTGCTCCTTGAGCCCGTAATCGCGATAGGACTTCACGCGCTGATGGAACCGGAGCTTGCGCAAATACTCGTTAGGGTCCTTGGTCTTGACCAGCGCGTTCTCGTCGGTGTTGAGCAGGTCGTAGGTGCGGGTCAACAGGAAGCGAAGCGCGGCGCCGCGCGCGAGCGTCGGCAGGCCCCTCAGCTCTGGCGTGCTCAGAGGCCGCACCTTCTCATAGGCCTGCAACAGCGCGCGCGCCTTGGTGACATTGAAGCTCGCGTCCTTCTCGAAGCACCAGGCGTTGAGACAGACGGCGACGTCATAGGCGAGCGTGTCGTTGCAGGCGAAATAGAAGTCGATCAGCCCCGAAACCTTGTTGCTGAGGAAGAACACATTGTCGGGGAACAGGTCGGCATGGATCACGCCTTGCGGCAGTTGGGACGGCCAGGCTCCCTCTAGATGTCTCAGCTCCTTGGCGATCTCGGTCGAGAGCCCCGGCGTCACCTCGTCGGCGCCCTTGCCGATCTCGCCAAATAGCGTTCGCCATCCCGGCAGCGACAGGCTGTTGGCTCGGTGCAGCGGGAAGTCGGCGCTCGCCACGTGAAAGCCTGCCAGCGCACGGCCGAGACCCGCGCAGTGTTCGATATCCGGCCTTCGTACCCATAGCCCTTCAAGGAAGGTGATCAGCGCGGCGGGGCGTCCCGCGAGTTCTTTCAGGTTTAGTCCTTCACGATCATGGACGGGAAGCGGGCATGTGATCCCGCGCGAGGCGAGATGCTCCATCAGCGCGAGGAAATAGGGCAGGTCTCCCCGGGAGACCCGCTTCTCGTAGAGCGTGAGGATGTAGGGACCGGTCTCGGTGTGAACCAGGTAGTTCGAGTTCTCAACGCCCTCGGCGATGCCCTTGAACGAAGTCAGCGCGCCGATGTCGTAGCTTGCGATGAAGGATTCGAGCTCCTCGTCGGAGACGTCGGTGTAGACGGCCATCTAGAGCGCCGGCATCTCTCTGAGCTCGCGCGGTAGTTTGAAGGCGATGGTTTCTTCTGCCGTGGTGACGGTATCGATTCTGGTGTTGAAGCGCGCCTTGAACGCGTCGATGATCTCGTCGACGAGCACCTCCGGCGCTGAGGCGCCGGCGGTGACGCCGAGGCGCTCGATGCCACCAAACAGCGCCCAGTCGATGTCCTTCGCGCACTGGACGAGCACGGCGTGGGGGCAGCCAGCCCGCTCGGCGACCTCCACCAGGCGGAGCGAGTTCGAGCTGTTGGGCGAGCCGACTACGATCATGCGCTCGCAGCGCGGTGCAATCCGTTTCACCGCGTCCTGGCGATTGGTGGTGGCGTAGCAAATGTCGTCCTTGCGCGGGATCACCACGCGTGGGAAGCGCTTCTTGAGCACACTCACGATCTCCTTGGTGTCGTCTACCGAGAGCGTGGTCTGGGTGATCACCGCGAGCTTGGCGGGATTCTTGGGCGTGAAGGAAAGGGCGTCGGAGATGGTCTCGATGAGATGCACGGCGCCTTTCGGCAATTGCCCCATGGTGCCGATCACCTCCGGATGACCGGCATGGCCGATCAGCAGGGTCTCGCGTCCTTCGCAGAAATGGCGTCCGGCCTCGACGTGAACCTTGGACACGAGCGGGCAGGTGGCATCGAGCACGAACAGGCGCCGCGACCGTGCAGCCTCGGGAACCGCCTTCGGCACGCCATGGGCCGAGAACACAACCGGCGAGTCGGTCTCCGGGATTTCGTCCAATTCCTCGACGAAGATCGCCCCCTTGGCCTTGAGGCTCTCGACCACGTGGCGGTTATGGACGATTGCATGGCGCACATAGACGGGAGCGCCATATTTGGCGAGGGCGAGCTCGACGATCTGGATGGCGCGCTCGACGCCGGCACAGAAGCCCCGCGGCGCAGCGAGATAGATCGTCAGCGGGGGACCGTTGGAACGCCTCCCATTGGCCTTAATCGTACCGTTCATCGTCGCCTCGGAGAGATGGTCGAGCTGGCTGGAAACGGGCTGGCAGCAAGGGATTCAAGTCTGGCCTTGTCGCGCTCAGGGACTACAGATAGTTTGACGCCCATTGGGGGATTTGGCAGCTCGCGACATCCAACGATCGAATTCTTGGTTGAGCCCGGCATATCAGGCGGGGAGGCCTGACATGTCAAGCCGAGGACAGACTAAGTTTAGGCGTGCCGACGCAGTTGTATTACTGCGCCGATGCTGCATTTCCGGGCTAATTTTCGCGCCTCTTTTTCTCTCAGCTTGCGCCGTATCGTCGTTCTCCAACCCTTTCCGCACAGGAAGCGAGGATACCTCCGCTTCCGCGGTTACTCCGGACAAGCTGCTCGAGACGGCAAAGGCCGATACCGGAACCGATCTCCCGGGCGGCATGAGCACCCACTGCCCGCAAGTGGTGGCGTGGCCGCGCGACCGGCTGCTCACCATCTATGAGCCAGGCCATGTCGGCGACCAGCTCGCCATCGTGCATCGCGGCGAAATCACCAAGATGGCGCGCGAGTGCCAGCTCTATTCCGATCGGGTGGTAGTGAAATACGGCTTTGCCGGACGGGTGCTGCTCGGGCCCAAGGGCGGGCCTGGAAGCGTGACGCTTCCGGTGAGCATCCGCGTCGCGGGCTCAGATCAGAAGACGCTTGCGACCGACAAGTTGAGCATCACCACCACCGTGCCGCAAGGCGACCCGGCCGGCTATTTCTCGATGGTGCGGGAGATTGCCTTCCCCATCCAGGTCGGCAGCAGACCGGAGGATTACAAAGTGTTTGTTGCCTTCGACCGCACCCAGGCAGGCGCTGGTTAGCGCGCGAAGTCGCGGCTTTCACCGCGTGTTTCTTTGCGGGCCAGCAACAATCGCCCCGCTCTTTCCACTTTGATGCCAAAAAACCGATCCAGCGCTCTGATAACGCTGGCATGCTAGGCGAGGCCCCGACTCGCGAGTGGCGGTCGGCCCACGCTCCAACGCGATCGCTAATTCGACCTCGTGCAGGGAACCGCACCGAGCAGTCCACAGTTGGGAAGTCATAGAGGGATTTGCAGCGCTTGTGAAAAAGAACAACGGCCTTTGCCTCACGGCAAGTCATGCGTCGTCTGCCTTGCTGCATTCGCTGCTCTCCCGCGGTCCTGTGGATAGCGTCAGTCTGTTGAGGGCGGAAGGAAAACGAGTCCTCCTCCCGCTCACGTGTGGGTCGAAGTAATTCGTCAGAGGGAGTGGTCGGTAGCAGACCAGCAAGTCTCATGGGGCAGCTCAAGCTTATCCTCCCAGCCGAAAAGGCTGCCAATCATCATCACGATAAGGGGAAACCCAGAAATCACTCGCTGACTGCCGCAGAGCTCGCAGTGGTTCAGCGGTTCGCCCCTCCAATTGCGGCGCGCAGGGATCTGCCGCGCGCTGAACCCCGAGAGACGGCGAGCATAGAGTGGCCTCAGATTGCAGAGCGACCGCCCGAACCGCCGGCTCCCAGTCCTGCTCCAGCATCGCCGCCTCCCGCGTCCGCCCCCGTCCCGGCACCGCCTCCTGCAATTACGCTCACCCCAGGCATGCGCGTGCTCATCGCCGGCCTGATCGTCGCGGCGCTGGTGCCGAATTTGATCCTCGGCGCAGTGTTCTTGTTCGGCGGTAGCAACCCGCCGGCGCCAACGGCAGAAGCGCCCGCTCCGGCAACAGAGGTGGCAAGGCTGCCGGCAGTTCTCACTACGCCTCCCACTCTCGAGGCTACGGCCGGCGACGAAATGCCGTTCCCGATTGCGCTCGACGGCACCGACGGCGTGCCCGCCCGCAGCGTCATCGCCATCAGCGGCCTTCCGCACGGGGCGAGTTTCTCCGATGGGCGTCCCTACGGCGAGACGGAATGGAACTTAAGGTCTGACCAGATCGGCGATCTGCGCCTCATCCTACCTGACACCGCGAATGGCGAGTCGAAATTGGCGATCAGGCTCATCGCGCCTGATAACACCGTCGTCGCCGACGCCGAGACCATCGTCAAGGTCACGCCCGCTTCAGCCGAGGAGGCAACTGCGTCGGATAGTGCCAACGCCGCACTTGCCGCTTTTCAGGAGAATGTCGGTGTAGAGGAGAGGATCACGCCCCATGAGGCCACGGTGGTCCCGTCAAGAGATGCGGCGACCGCACCGCCTGAAGAGACTGCCGAACCTCAGTCGAGCGATGCCGATCAGACCAGGTCGGCTGAAACCGACAACGACGAGAGCCCGGCAAACACGGTGCGGCCGTCTGCCTATGTCAATCTCAGGGACGGCGCGTCCTCGTCATCGCATATCATCGGCGTGGTGGCGAAGGGCATCAAACTCTCTGTCACCGAACGCAAGCGCGGATGGCTGCACGTGACCGATCCTGCAACCTCGAAAGACGGGTGGATCTACAGCGGCTATGTCGAGGGTGCCAAGAAGTCGCGGCCGCGCGCGAAACGAACCGTTCGCACCGAGCCGGAGCAAAAGCCGCAGTCGTCATCGTTCTGGTCGAATGTGGGCCAGTGGTTGGTCGGCAGTTCGCCCAAGACCTCTAATTGAGCTCGCTCTCGTAGCGTTCCCAGTTGACAAGTCTCGCGGCCATTTCCCGCATCATAGTCTCGCCTAAAAAGTCCCATGCGCCTTTTCTGGACGAAGCCCCTAAATGGCCCAAACATGGTCATGGGCGGATCGATTTATTGTCTTGTTTTTCCGTAACTTAGCCCGTGCGCGTCGAGCGCGCAGACCGGCTCGAGCCTTCGTCGGTCTCTTCCTCCCACAAAAATCGAATCAGGAGACGGGCACATCATGTTCAGAGTGCGTCACGTTGCTTTTTCATTGGCCATCCTCGGCGTCGCCGCTTCCTTGCCGATCGACTTTGCTCACGCCAGGGGCCAAGCTCTCTACCGGCACATCCATCACGCGTCAGCCGGGGGAAGGCCAGCGCGCTGGTGCGGATGGTGGATGAGAACCCAGAAGGGCGGAGGCCCTGAGATGAACCTCGCGCGGAACTGGGCCCGTTGGGGACGCCCGTCAGGCCCGCGCGTAGGCGCTGTCGTGGTCTGGCCCCACCGCGTCGGCATGATCACCGGACAGACCGCGGACGGAAGGTGGATCGTGCGGTCAGGCAATGACGGCGGACGGGTGCGCGAACGGCCCCGCTCCGTGGCCGGCGCAGTGTTTCGCATCTGACCACACATAAAGAAGCCCTGGTCGCCGAGTGCGAGCGGGGCTTCTTCTCAGATGATAAGGCTCAGTTCAGTCGCGATTTGAGCGCCTCGATGCCCTGCTTCACGAGCTTGTCAGCGGTCTCGGGCGTGAGGCTCTTTGCGATCAGGCTCTGCGCCGCAATCACCGCGGCATCGGCGGCGGCATTGCGCACTTCGCGCAAAGCCTCTGCCTGCGCGCGGGCGATCTTGTCCTCGGCAAGCTTCATGCGCCGCTCGAAATGCTCCTTCATCGAGCGCCGCGTCTCCTCGGCGAGGATCTCGGCCTCCTTGGTGGCAAGGCTGACGATCGCTTGCGCCTCCTTGGCCGCATCGCCCTCTTTGCGCTTGTAATCGGCAAGCACCTTCTCGGCCTCTTCGCGCAACCGCTTGGCCGCGGCGAGCTCTTTCGCGATCGTTGCCGCACGAGCGTCAAGCGCTGCGGCGACCTTCTTGTGCACGCCGAGATAGAGCACAAGCGCGAGGAAGATGAAGAACGAGATGGCGACCCAGAACTCTGGCTCGAAGATGAATTCCATCGCTTAGTCTTTCCGCGCGGCTTTCACCGCCTTGTCGATTTCGGCCTTTGGCAGCGCCGAGCCGATCAGCCGGCGCACGATGTCGGCTGCGACATCCGCCGCCACCGCGTTCACGTCTTTCATGGCCGAAGCCTTGGCGGCCTCGATGCGGGCCTCAGCCTCGGCGCTTTTCTTGGCGAGGTCTGCCTCTAGCTTGGCCCGCTCCTGCGCCGTCTCGTCCTTGAGCTTGGCGCGGCCCTCCTCGATGATGGCATGCGCCTTCTGCTTCGCTTCGGCTAGCGCCTGCTCATAGGCGGCGATGGCCTCCTCGGTCTTGCGGCGCAGCCTCTCGGCCTCGGCAAGGTCACCCGCGATATGCGCCGCACGCTTGTCGATCACCCCGCCGATGCGGGGCAGGGCGACATACACCATCAGCAGATAGAGAATGCCGAAGGTGATCAAAAGCCAGATGAGTTGCGGCGCCCAATCGAGCGGATTAAGCTGCGGCATGGTGGTCCTCGCGCGCGGCCGCGAACGCCTTCAAAGCTAGAACACGAACAGGATGATCAGCGCCACCACGAGGCCGAACAAGCCGGTGGCCTCTGCAAGGGCGAAGCCGAGCAGAAGATTGGCGAACTGCGTCGGGGCGGCGGAGGGGTTGCGCAAAGCGCCTTGCAGATAGTTGCCGAAGATCGTGCCGATGCCGACGCCGGCGCCGACAAGCGCGATCGAGGCGAGGCCCGCGCCGATCAATTTTGCTGCTGATGGATCCATTTCTCTCTCCCTTTGAAAACGATGTTGGCAGTTAGGTGTGAAGCTAGTGATGCATGTGAAGCGCGTCGTTGAGATAGATGCAGGTGAGAATGGCGAACACATAGGCCTGGAGAAACGCGACCAGGATCTCAAGCCCGGTGAACGCCACCATGAAGGCAAGTGGTGCCCAGCCGCCGAGCAGCCCTAGCGCCACGACGAACGCGCCGAATACTTTCAGCATGGTGTGGCCGGCCATCATATTGGCGAACAACCGCACCGACAGCGACAGCGGTCGCGTCAGATAGGAAATCACCTCGATGACCACGAGCAGCGGCAGCATGACGAGCGGCACGCCCTCGGGCACGAAGAATTTGAGGAATTTCGCGCCGTGCTTGATGAAGCCGATCAGCGTCACGCCGAGGAAAATGAAGGCGGCAAGCGCGAAGGTGACGATGATGTGGCTGGTCACCGTGAACGAGTAGGGCACCATGCCGAGCATGTTCAGCACGAGCACGAACATGAACAGCGTGAACACGAACGGGAAATATTTCATGCCGTCGGTGCCGGCATTGTCGCGCACCATATTGGCGACGAACTCGTAGGACAGCTCGGCAACCGACTGCACGCGCGAAGGCACAAGCGCGCGGTTGCGCATGGCGTAGACAGTGAACAGCGTGATGATCGTGCCGGCGATCACCATGAAAAGCGCCGAGTTGGTGAAGGAGGCGTCGAAGCCGAACAGCTCTAGCGGGATGAATCGCTTGATCTCGAATTGGTGCATGGGATTGGGCAGGCTGCCTCCGCCCGCTGCCCCATGCTCAGCTCCTCCTGCGGCGTATGCTTCGATCACTGTCAAACGCCTCTAATCGTCATCATCATCCACAACCTCCGGCGGCCCCTTGCCGGCTGGCGGCGCCTTGGCCTGCATCTCCTTGGCAGAGCGCACCACATTCATGATCCCCGCGGCGGCGCCCAAAATCAAAAACACCACCATCAGGAACGGCGCCAAGCCGAACAGCCGGTCGAGCGCCCAGCCGATGAAACCCCCGACGGCAACGCCCGCGACCAGCTCAGTCGCAAGCCTCAGAGCTTTGCCAAGCGCGGCCCCTCGTGCCTCTGGTACCGACTGTGGCGCCGCAGCGCGCTTTTCCTTGGCATTCGCCAGTTGCTGCCCAA
>Ga0126372_10000132_pt1 | contig 21193 bp, 11 predicted proteins | sample PanSoiMetaPlot_6_FD_92762 | JGI IMG/M metagenome (GOLD analysis project Ga0126372, IMG submission 92762) | Tropical forest soil microbial communities from Panama - MetaG Plot_6 | ecosystem: Environmental > Terrestrial > Soil > Tropical forest > Bulk soil | place: Panama | collected 2016-02-17
CGCGCACGCACAGGCGGTGCAACCCGTAACTCCATCGCAGACTGAGCAGAAGCCCGCAAACGCGAAAGCACAGGCAGAGAAACCTGCGAGTACGCCATCCACCCAGGAAGCAGATGAAGATGATGACGCGGGAATTTTCACTCCACAGCCCGCACCGCCGCTGCCGGCAGGCATGACAGGCTCGGATGCGAACGATCCGCGCGCCAAGCTGGCGCCGGGGCTTTATGACGCCGGGGAAGCTGCCATGGGCATCAAACACCTTCTGCTCTTCAAGAAGCCGGACGCCTTTCAACTCGGCGCGAGTGATCCTAACGATCCCAAGGTGCAAAGGATTGTTGGACAGCTGGGCATGGGAAATAATCCAAAAATCCCGAAGGCTGCACATTTAGAAATCGCGCAACTTGCTTTTGCTAACTCCGACCTCGCCTTCCAAGGCACGCACCTGTTCCAGGGGAATTTCTATGGTATGAACATATACGACATCTCGGATCCGGCAAACGTACAGTTGCTCACGTCGATGGTATGCCCGGGTGGACAAGGGGATGTATCGGTCTATAAAAATCTGATGTTCATGTCTGTGGAGATGCCCAATGGGCGGCTCGATTGTGGAACGCAGGGATTTCCGCCTGAGCCACCAGCGCCTGCCGGAGAAGCGAAAAGCAAGGACAAGAAGAAAATACCGGCAGCACAGAAGGACCGTTTTCGGGGCGTACGCATTTTTGACATTTCTGATATCCAGAATCCAAAACAGGTGGCGGCCGTGCAGACCTGTCGCGGATCACATACCCACACGCTGGTGATCGATCCTAATGATCCGGAGAGTGTTTATATCTATGTCTCGGGCACTTCGTTTGTGCGCCAGCCGGAAGAATTGACCGGATGCTCTGGTGAGAAAGCGGACAAAGACCCAAATACGGCCCTGTTTCGCATTGATGTAATCAAGGTTCCGTTGGCTGCGCCGCAGGAGGCTGCCATAGTGTCGAGTCCTCGTGTATTTATCGATTCCCGGACGGGCGCGATCAACGGCCTGAACAACGGCGGCACGCATGGCAAGAAAGGCCCAGTGAAGCCTTCCGATACTGACCAGTGCCATGACATAACCGTTTACTCGGCCATCGGGCTCGCGGCCGGTGCGTGCTCCGGAAATGGAATTCTGCTCGACGTCAAGGACCCCGTACATCCCAAGCGTGTCGATGCCGTTAACGATCCCAACTACTCCTACTGGCATTCGGCTTCCTTCTCGAATGATGGAAGTAAAGTCGTATTCACCGATGAGTGGGGCGGCGGCCTAGGGGCGCGGTGTCGTGCCAACGATCCCAACAAGTGGGGCGCGGATGCGATCTTTCGGCTCAATAACCACCAACTGACTTTCGCGACGTATTACAAAATGCCGGCCGCACAAGCCGATTCGGAGAACTGCGTGGCCCATAACGGCTCGCTGATTCCGGTTCCGGGGCGTGATATCGAAGTGCAGGCCTGGTACCAGGGCGGGATCTCGGTTATGGATTTCACCGATCCGGAGAAGCCGTTTGAGATTGCCTATTTCGATCGCGGTCCAATTGATTCGAAAACGCTGGTGCTCGGAGGCGAGTGGTCGGCGTACTGGTACAACGGGTACATCTACGGATCGGAAATCGATCGCGGTTTGGATGTGTTTGAATTAGCACCGACCAAATTCCTCACGCAGAACGAAATTGATGCCGCCAAGGCTGTCCAGTTTGATGAACTCAATGTGCAGAACCAACCAAAGATCGAGTGGCCGGCAAAGCTAGTCGTGGCGAAAGCCTACCTGGACCAGCTTACGCGATCACAGGGGTTGTCTGTTGGCCAGATCACAAAGCTGCAGAAAGCGATTCAAAGTGCTGAAACTTCGCATCTGGACAAGAAGACAGTCGCAAGGTTGAAAAAGATGACACCCTGGCTGGAAAAGAGTGCCACATCGGCGAAGAGCCCGGCCGATTCCATGCGGATGCATGAACTAGCAGACGTTCTGAAGCATCTCTCTTCGCTCGCTTAAGTTCCTCAACTTTGGTCTTTGTGCCTTGAGCCTTAGGCATTCGGGTCATACCGGATTTGCCGCACAGGCACCTGGAGGAACAGATGCGTCTGCGTCAGTGGGTCGCATCTGTACTAGACTCTCCTGAAACGGATTCAGGCCGAAGCCTCACACGGCTCGATTGTCACTTTGTGGCCGAGTCGGGTTAGCCGTTTGAGAAAATAGCGTGTGAGCTTTTCGCGGTTGAGGTGGTCGAAGTAATTCACCCCCAAGTCTTGAAAGTGACATTTGCGACGGCATGGCAGCAGTTTTTCTACCTGAAACATTTAACAATTTCGGACCAAGCCGCCTGCTATAATGTAGCATCAAACGATGCATTGGATAGTTACCATGCACTATCTGTTGCCCCCATTTTGTGGTCTCCTCACTCATGATCTTGCGGATTGCGAAAGAGCGAAACAAAGCTAGCAGCGTCCATAAAGAAGCTGTTTGGCTCCTGTTCCTGACGGTGCGCATCATGTTCTCGCGCGGCACAGTCGCCGAGCCGCGAGCTTCCGTGTTCGGCAGCAAGGTCGATGCGGTATTTGTGGCGCTCGACAAAAAAGGTTCGCCAAACTGTACTTTAGCCGTGGTTCGACAGGGCAAGGTTATCTACGAAAGCGGCTATGGCGTGGCCAATCTCGACTACAATCCGCCGATCACTTCGTCGAACTTGTATATTGCATCGACTTTAAGGCAGTCCACGGTATTTTCCTTTGCGCTTCTCGCAAGGCAAGGAAAACTACCGCTCGATGAAGCGATCACAGATTATTTTCCCATTCCGGCGGCGGTCTACGGTTCGACAACCGTACGGCAGCTCATTTATCACACCAGTGGGGTACAGGATTACTTCACGCTCTCAGATATTGTCGGATCCGGCGACGACCGATTCACACAGGAAGACCTGCCTGACCTGCTTGGGAGACTGCAACAGCTGAACTTCCTGCCTGGAGACCAATTTCTTTACAGAAACTCTGGCTATGTCCTGCTCACGGTCCTTGTCGAGCGTCTGTCTGGAAAGTCTTTTCGGGAGTCTGCCGCTCAGAGCATCTTCCAACCTCTCGGTATGGAACACACTGTTTTCCGAGCTGATGTGACGGTCATCGTGCCTAATCGCGCCACCGGAGACTCCTTTAAAAACGGCGCCTATAACTTTCACGCCGCCGCCTTTACTCATCCCGGTTCCGGTGGTCTCCTGCCCACGATGAACGACCTGTTTCTATGGGAACAGAACTTCTATCACAACAAACTGGGGAAGAGGACATCTTCTCTCCTGAGAGAAATTCAAACTCCAGGCCAGCTCACTAGCGCCAAAGCATTGACCTACGCTTTCGGATTGGAGATGTCAGAGTGTCGTGGGCTGAAGATGGTAGAACATGCGGGAGCGTCATTTGGATACCGAGCACCGATGATCCGCTTTGCGGCCCAGGAGTTTTCGGTAATCTGCCTGTGCAATTCGGATGCGATTCAGGTAAGCCCAGACCAATTTGCTCGGCAGGTGGCCGATGTCTGTCTCGCCAGCGGCTTCGAACAAGCACCAGCCACTGGAGCAAGCGCCACTTCCGCTCACCAAGCTGAGGGTACCACAGAATACAAAGCCGTCTCTGTCTCCGAACGTGACCTGCCAACCCGGCTGGGAGCTTTCGAAGAAAAGAAGATGGCACAATTTGGAAAACATACTTGAAGGAAGGAAAACTCTACGCAGAGTTTGCCACTGTGAATTTTGAGCTTCAGCCTGTGACGCGCAGCCGATTTCGGGCGACTGGGCCACTTCCGGTCTGGATTGATTTTCCGGAGACTGATACTGCCTGCAAGAGCATTTCCGTAACCGTTAAGGGAGGTGTGAGGCCGCTCGACCGACAAAATTAACACGATTTTGCCGTCTAGCCACGAATTGTCCACGTACGCCGGCGAATGTTACAGGAATGAGCTGTATGTCACGTGCAGGTTCTTTATGAGGGCGCGGATCTGAAACTGAAGGTCCGAAACCAAGGGTCGATTTCAATCACCCCGTTGACGACTGACCAGTTCAGTGAACTAGGAGATCGACTGAATTTTGAACGTGAGGGTTCCGGAAAGATCTCACAATTTAGACTCAACACTGGCCAGATTACAAATATCCGTTTCGTAGAGAAGCGATGAACAGACGGGCGCCGTCACCCCTTACTGTCAAGGATTCCGGAATTCTATTCGGTAGGAGATAGACAGCAATTGCAGTAAAGTGCGGATGGTTCCGCACAAAATGGACGTACATGGAGTTAGCGAGTGCCGAAAATCAACCCGGAAAAACCAAACACAGACGGTAATCCCAAAGGCATCTCCACTGAATTGCGAAAGCCATGGACGACGAGCTTAGAGACTCGCTTTTCCGAAGCCGCGCCGAACCTCAGCGGCAGTCGGCAACGGCTGATTCGCGAAATTCTCGATCACCCGGAGGACACGTATTTCCTTTCTTCCCGTGCCTTGGCGAAGCGGTACGAGTTGGATCCCACCACGATTGTGCGCACAATCCAGGCCTTGGGCTACAAGCGTTATGGAGAATTTGCGGCCGACTTGCGATCGCATTTCGTGTCTCGGATCACGCCGTACGCTCTCATGAAGTCCGCAGTGCGCGAGAAGCGCAGCGTCGCGAATCAGATTGAGCACACGCTCGAGGTGGATATGCAAAATCTGAACGCATTGCGCACCCAGTTGGATGTGAAGCGAGTGCTGCAAATTGCCAAACGGATTGACCGGGCCCGCCGCGTCTTAGTCGTGGGCGTTGATTTTGCGGCTCCTCTTTCGAATCTACTGGCCTATGGATTGGTTTCAATCGGCTACGACGCGGAGGCGCCTGTCGGCTCAGCAGGCAACTTGCGCCAGAAAGTGCTTCTCTTGGGTCCGAAAGACCTGCTCGTCGCGATTAGTTTTGGACGCTGCCTTCAAGATACCGTCGATGCAGTAATTTGTGCGCATGACAACCGTGTGCCAACGTTTGGTTTGACTGACAGTGAAAGAAGTCCGATTGCTCGTTTTTCCGACTCCGCTTGGATCATGTCTATAGCCAGCCCATCTTTCCACGGGTCCTATGTCGCTGTAGTTTCCGCTATCAACGCACTGCTGGTAGCCTGCTCGCAACTTCACCCTCAACGTTCTCTGTCAGTATTACGCCGCAAAGAACAGGAATTCCGCTCACGTTGGTACACACCGGTCGGCAAATCGGGAAATCGGAACTCCGACAAACATAGTTAGCAGGCCCGCATTATTTCGAACCGTTCCAGCCAGGACCGCGTAAGACCCGGCCAGCTTGCGCTCCGATCAGCTTGTCATCTTCGTATTCAAGTTGGCCGTTAACCAAAACATACTTCACGCCGACCGAAATCTGAGCCGGATTTTCATAGGTGGCCTTATCAATGATAGTCGCTGGATCAAAAACAGTGATATCGGCGAAAAATCCTTCCTTCAAAAGACCACGGTCTCTCAGGCGTTCACGTTGCGCGGGTAGCGAGGTAATTTTGCGGATTCCCTGTTCGAGTGGGAGCAGATGCTCATCGCGCACGTAATGGCCGATAAAACGCGGCATCGACCCAAATGCGCGAGGATGAGAGTGAGGCTCAAACAGTGGGCCGTCCAATGAAAGCTCACTCGCATCGAGACCGATGCTCGTCCAGGGCTGCTTCAATCCGTAGCGCAAATCATCTTCACTAGCGATGAAATACAGCGCTCCAGTCTGGGCTCTATCGGCGAGCACCAAATCCATCAGAGCATCTAACGGATCTTTTCCTGGTGAAGACACGATTTGTGCAAGTGTCTGACCGTCATATTTCTTGAGATCAGTATTTACGATTCCGGACACGAGGACACCGGAAGCGCCGCCGCTGCCGAGATAGATGTTTTCCCAGTTGGGATGTTCGGTACCCATCTCCTGTCTGATCCTGGCTCGAATAGCTGGGTCTTTCAGTCGCTCGAGCAGCTTTGCAGTGCCACCATCGGCAACCCACGGCGGCAAGCTCGAAGCCAGCGCAGTTCCACCCGCGACGTATGGGTACATGTCCGCAGAGACGTCCTGTCCGGAATCTCGCGCCGCCTGGATCATAGCAACGATCCGTGGCATCGAGCCCCATCGTGGTTTCCCGATGACCTTCAGGTGAAAAATCTCGACCGGCAAATGACCTTGCCGGCCGATCCGCAAAGCCTCTTCAACTGCAGCCGTTTCGCTTTGGCCTTCGCTGCGCATATGTGTCGCATAGAGGCCTCCATATTGACCAGCGACTTTGGCCAGCTCGATCAATTCGTCAGTCTTGGCATAGTGGCCGGGAGGATAGATAAGTGCAGTCGATATGCCGAATGCGCCCTGCTCCATCGCCTCAGCTACCAGCGCCTTCATCTTTGCGAGTTCTTCGGGAGTGGGCGCGCGGTCCACATTCCCGAGAACCCCTTCCCTTATTTGCGCGGCACCGACGTAGGTTCCAATATTCACTGGAGTGCCAGTTTTTTCCAAGCGGCTGAAATAGCCATCAAGGGTGGTCCAGTCAACTTTCAAGTGATACCGATCAAGATCGGGTTGCAGTTGTGAAAGCGTGAGCACATCCTGAGGCGCCACGGAGGCTCCCTCTCCCGTTATCTCAGTCGTTATCCCCTGGGACAATTTGCTAAGTGAGCGGTTATCGATCAGCAGAGAGAATTCTGATTGCCCGAGCATGTCAATGAATCCGGGACAGACGACGAGACCGTTGGCATCAATCACCCGTGTGGCGGTAAAGCTGTCTAATTTCCCGATCTTCGCGATCCGGTCACCAATGATTGCCACATCTCCGGAGACCCACGCATTTCCTGAGCCATCGATGATGCGGCCGTTCTTTATGACGATGTCGTATGAGCTGTTCTGGCTTGATTGCACAAACAAAGAAGCTGCGCAGGCGAACGTAACTACAAGTGCGATGCAGGCGGCTTTGCTGCCGGACTTATCCATCGAATTCTCCGCTAGAGCTAGGTAACGACTATACCTGAGTGACCACTCCCGCCTTCCAATCCCTTGCTCGAACCGTGAGCCGATCCACAAGATCACGTTTCACGATATAGCCAAGACCTGTGCTGCGCGGTACACGAATGGTTCCATGTGAAGTAACTTCTACTTCAGGCTTGATGATGTCTTCCTGCCAGTAGCGTTGGCTGGCGGAAACATCTCCGGGCAGAGTGAAGTTGGGCAGCGTTGACATGGCGATATTGTGAGCGCGGCCAACGCCAGATTCCAGCATGCCACCGCACCAAACCGGTAACGAGTGTTGTTGGCAAACATCATGAACCTGACGCGCCGAACTGTGTCCGCCAACACGGCCCAGTTTGATATTGATAATGCGGCATGCGCCCACTTCGATTGCGGCCACGGCATGGGCGACATTGTTAATGCATTCGTCGAGGCAAATTGCCGTCTGTACCTGCGACTGGAGCTTGGCATGAGATTGGATATCGTCCCACTGCAGCGGCTGTTCGATCATTAATAAGTTGAATCGATCGAGTTTCTTAAGATGGTCAACATCTTTAAGCTCATATGCGGAATTTGCGTCCACGGAGAGCAGAATGTCAGGAAATTCTTTCCGCACTGCGGCCACAAAATCCAGGTCTTTGCCGGGCTTGATCTTCAGTTTGATTCTTTGATATCCGCTGCGAAGTTCTTCCTCCACTTTTTTGACCAGGGCTTGCGGGCTTTCACGAATGCCGAGGGAAACGCCACAAGCAATCTCGGCGAGAGTTCCGCCAAGCAGCTTTGCTAGGGGCATCCCCTTTAATGCCGCTTCGGCGTGCCAAACAGCATTCTCCACGCCCGCTTTTGCCATCTGGTGTCCGCGGATAGCAGACAACAATGGGGCAACAGCGAGTGCGCTACTCAAGTCCTTGCCAATCAGCTTGGGTACGATGAACTCCGAAATGATGTGCCATGCGGTATCGGTCGTCTCAGAGTTGTAAGAAGGACTCTCGACGGTAGTAACTTCTCCCCAACCGCTGATCCCATCTACCACCGCCTCCACCAGAAGGATTCGGCGATCCTGGGTTATACCAAAACTGGTTTCGAATGGTGCTTTGAGACGCATCCGAATTTCACGCAAGACTATGGTTTCGATTGTCATAAAGCTCCAAAAAAGCTGTTCCAGATTTTCCGCGTGTAGCTGCGCAATGTGTGCGCAGTAGCAAAAACCGGTCCTTGAACTATCGCCCCGGGTTGGGGGGACGAATGAGACAACTGCTCGAAAGTCAAGTTTAGGATGGGATACTGTTGCCAATCTCTGTAGTCGAAATGCCACCACTCGTACTCGTAAACGCTGAATCCTTCCATTTCCAAAGCGTTCCGAAGTACAGCGCGATCCCATCGTTGTAACGACGTTCCACCGGGATAAAACCGGTACGAACGCTCTGACATTTCGTCATAGGCACCGGTCATGGGCAACTCGCTACCCGTTTTCAGATCGTAGAGGGTCAGATCGACAGCGCAGCCCCGGTTGTGACGTGATCCTTCCTTAGGGTCCGCAACAAAGATTTTCTTGTCTTGCGGTGTCGCGTCCCAGAAAATGTTCGTGACATACCACGGTCGGTACGCGTCGTGGATGAGGAACCCGTATCCGAGCCGCCGAAGCTTTTGCGCCGCCCGGGCTAACGCCTCCGCTGCTGGCCTTTGCAGAAACGCCTTTGCCTGTTCGTACACAGGCGTGCCCAAAAAGTTGTTCGAGGTGGCGTAACGAATATCGAGCTTTATATTCGGGTCCACGGTTGTGAGATCCACGAGATCGGGAACGCGAAATGCTTTGTTCTCCTGGGGCGGCTTTTTAGCCAGCGCCTGACGCCGCAACTCCGCAATTGATTCCGTGGGATGAACTTGCGGCCCGGAGGCATCTTCGCGTCGTCTAAACACGACCGCACCGATCTTTACTTGCACCGCGCTTCCGGTGGCATCGCGTGTAAAGATCGCAGTCTCGCCGTTATACAAGCCGTGCGCCGGAAATTTGAATGTATCTGTGGACTGCTGCTCTAGCGGATCATACTCGAACCATTCAATGAGTACATGGAGTTTTCCGTCTTTCTCGAAAACGTAAAGAATGTCGTGATCCCAGCCATATTGCCCGATCAGTCCTGCAAATTCTACGGGCGAAGTTGAAGGCCGAGGCAGTTCCACTCGCTTCAGCAGCTTTTCACCACGGCGAATGCCGCCATCTACAGGAATGATCTTGGTATCGGGATCGATGTCGAGCCGACCATCGGCGACCAGCGCACCCCCGGACGAGCGCAATTGCGATTCGAAACCACCGCTGGCCGACAGCATGTGCAGCGTGCCCTCACGCTCCATCAGGTCCAGCGCATCCTCGCCTTCCCCGTAGCGACCTGCGAGCTTGCGAGCAAGCTCGGTAGATACTGGCGTTGTCGATTCGAACTGCCGAAATGGCCGTCCCGCTCGCATAGCCAACATCATCCGCAAGGCTTGCCGTGCGACAGCGTTGGTAACGGCGTTGGAGGCATCTATTGTCGTGACCGTTACCACGCCGAGCTTATCCTCGGGCATGCCAACCACTTCGGTTGCAAAACCGTAGATTGCGCCGCCGTGGTCGACGACACGGTGACCGTCCAGGTCTGAAACCGCAAACCCGAGGCCGTAGCCTTTCTTCTGTTCTGGCTTTGCGAATTGAGGCACCCACATCTGGCGCAAGGTTTCGCGCTTGAGCACTTGGGTGTTTTGGCCTCGGCCACCATTGAAAAGCACCATGAGGAATTGAGCCAAGTCGGTCACGGTCGAGTACATGCACCCGGCAGGCGCCAGCCCCAGCTCAAAGGTTGGAGCTGGAAACTTCAGCCCGTCATAGCTCCACATGTAGGCCTTTGCCAGATTTCCCTGTAACTCTGGCTCAGGCACAAAGACGCTCTCGCTCATTCCCATCGGAAGAAGAACAGCTTTTTTCAGGTATTCGGGGAAAGGTTGTTGATTCAACTCCTCAAGTGTGTAGCCAACCACGGCAATTCCTGCGTTGGAATATTTGACGCGGGTTCCGGGCTCGTACACTAGCTCTGTCGAATTCATGCTACGAACAGTTGCCTGCAACGTAGGCCGCGTAGGATCAAAATAGTTGCCGACCGGCGGCTCACGCAGCAGTCCGGAACGGTGGGACATCAACTCCCGCAAAGTAATCGGTCCTTTGAAGGTATTGTTGGGATGGAAGTCCGGGATATACTGATTCACCGGTGCATCCAGGTTGATCTTTCCTGTTTCCACCATCTGCATGATGCCGATGTCAGTAAACAATTTTGACACCGAGCCGACGCGATACACGGTGTGAGCTGTCGCCGGAGTCTTGTGTTCGGGATCCTCATATCCGAACCCCTGAGCCCATACGATCTGGTTGCCATCGACAAGCGCAATCGAAAATGCAGGAAGCTGTTTGTCCTCCATTTCGTGGAGGATCATGGCTTGGAGCCCGGCTGCTATGTTTGCGTAGTCACTTCGAGGCGCAAGGTTGGCCCGATTGTCGGCACGCGCAGCCGACGCGAGCAGGAAGGTAGCGACGCTCAGAGAAACCAGAAATCGTTGTGATCGAATCGTCATTCCCATGTGCACTCTGGCTTGCCCATATCACTCTTTCTCTTGCTGCGCTTTTTGCATGACACGAGTAAAGATAATTTCGGGAGCATCCGGCTCGAGAGGCGCCGCGATTGCATTAATATCTCCCTTCATATCGGTCAGGAACCGCAGCTTGCCTAGGTCCACGGCCCCGGTCGAATTCGGTGGAACCTCGAAAACGTCATAGTGGTAGTGGCGAAGCGCGAAGGACAGTTTGTTGAGCGTGGCCGTGAAGCCATCCCCTGCAGGTTGGATGGTGAGAATTCCATATCCGGGATTTTCGTATCGACCGCAGTAGTCTTTCAGTTCGTGAGAAGGATGCGTATTCAGCTTGCGTTCGGCGAGTTCTTTCTTAAGCTCCTCCTCTTCCGTGGCCTTTTGCTTCGCCTCACGTTCTGCAATGCGTTTGGCCCAGTCCACTGGTTCCAATCCGAGCAAATGATCGTAGAGGTAGTAGCTGATAATTTCCGGAACGGGATCGTCATCGAGCAGGTTAGTGAGAACAACTACGCCGAAATTCTCGTCCGGCAGCAGCGCCAATAGTGAGTAGAAACCGTCAATTCCGCCGTTGTGCCACCAGAGTGGGTGACCACGATAAGACGAAATCACCCAGCCCATGGCATAGCTTCGGGGCCCGATTTCCTTGGAAGGCGGTCCTGCTGGCATCGCTACTTGCGGAGTGTGGCTAAGAGCGAGATTCGCTTCGGAAACAATTTGGCGATCACCAACTTTACCCTTACCAAGTTGGAAGATCGCATACCGCGCCATGTCCTCGACATTCGAATTAATGGAGCCCGCGGGTCCAATGCTGTTAATCGCGTGAAAGGGTATTTGTGCTACCGCGCCCGTTTGTTCGTCCTTGTGGTAAGGCTGAGCGAAATCAGAACTCTTCTGGCTGTCGAAAACTGAGAAGTCGCTGGAATTCATCTGCAATGGTGCGAAGATGTGCTGGCGCACAAAATCTTCCCAACTTTGTCCGGAAATCTTTCCCACCAGATAGCCGGCGGTCATGACCAGCATGTTGTTGTAGCTATAACCGCTGCGAAAATCGTGATTGGACTGCAGGAATCGCAGCTGGTGCACCAGTTCTTCACGGTTGAAATCTGAGCTATACCAGATCAAATCGTGGCCAGCCATACCCACGCGGTGCGAAATCAGATCGCGCGGGCTCATGCGCTCACTGGCCACGGGATCGTACATCTGGAATTCGGGGAGGTACTGCCGAACCGGCTTGTCCCAGTCGAGCTTGCCTTCGTCGTTCAGTATTCCCATGGAAAGCGAGGTGAACGATTTGGAAATCGAACCAATGGCAAAGATGGTCTTGCATGTGACCGGCAGGTTGTCTTTGACGTCGCGCAGGCCGAAACCATGTGAATAGATCACCTGTCCGTTCTGTACGACTCCAATGGCTAGGCCCGGGACTTTCCACTTCTGCATCTGGGCAGCAATAAATTGATTGAGATCGCCCGGAATGCCGGTGCTGCGCGGGGGGGACACAACCTGCGCGTCGGCTAGCACACTAGCGGTTAACGTCAGCAGCAGCGCAAAAGAAGATGTCCGCCTTCGCATCATTTCCCTCATCCTTTTCTCCAAATTAAAGAAGCAGGAGCGCCAGTGAGGACAACTCCGATTTCAATTGCGGCGCGAACTGCCTGGGCGAGGATAGTATTAAACACCGCTCCGCCAACAGTGGCGGAAGGCGGGGTCCACGGATTGCCCGGAGCGTGGTACCTAGCCGAGTGCACCGTTTGAAAGTGTGTCCGGCTGCTAAAGCCTAGCAAAAGCCCAGCAATAGCTACGATGCCTAAGAGCTTGACTCGGGTCCCGACGTTCTGCAAATCGGCACTCCGCGTTCCGACGATATTTACCGCGGCGATGATGCCAATCATTGCGAGCGATACAAGTTTCAAACTCCAAGGCGCAACTGGAAAAATATCTCTCAGGTAATTGCTGAAAGCGACGGCGAGCGTCGCAATCGAGCCGGTGACGACAAGGAACAGAATCCAGCCAAACAGAAATGCAGGCCGTCCGAAGCAGTCTCGAATATAAACGTACCAGCCTCCGGCCTGCGGATGCGGCGCACTCCATTCACCGTATGTCAAGGCGCCCAGTAACGACAGTACTCCGCCGCGAAGCCATCCGCAAAGCGCGAGCGAGAGGGAGTTCCCGACCGCCTTCAGTAACAGCTCCGGCACCAGAAAGATTCCCGAGCCAATAACTGTGCCGATAATTAGCAGCACCAGATCGCGGAGTGGCAACACTCGCGCTAGTTCGCGGCCACCAGATAAGCTCATCGTAAGTCGCGCTGGGAGGGAGAAGTCACCATGTATTCAGGCGCTGACACAGAAGTGTCCTTTTTAGGGGTAAGGCCCTCGATTTGTCAATCGAAAACGCAACACATGATGTTTTTGATTGACACCATGCATCACGTGGTGTAGGGTGCAGTTCGATCAAGAAGGACGATCTTTTGACTAACAAAGCTCGGCGAAACAGCGTTGTTTTTTCCCGGCAAAGTCCGTCCCCGCCGTAAAATGAACATCGCCTTGCGCAAAAAAGTTCAGTCTACCGGCCCGATCGATTGGTTTCGGGTGCTTGGGCTGCTTTCTGCTGGCGCGCTCTGTTGCGTTTCTGGATGGTCCCAAGTTCCAAAAGCCAGGAAACCCGCCACCCCATCCAGCGTTTCCACCAGCACTCCACAAGAAATACCGCATGAGATGACGGCGAGCGACCTGGAAGCCTTTCTCGATGGCTTGGTTCCAATGCAGCTTCAACGTGAAGACATCGCCGGCGCTGTGATCGTGGTTGTGAAGAACGGGACTGTTCTGTTCAGTAAAGGGTATGGGTACGCCGACGTAAAGAAGAAGACTCCAGTCTCTCCTGCGGGCACGCTTTTCCGCCCGGGATCCATTTCTAAAACGTTCACGTGGACGGCAGTGATGCAGTTGGTTGAAAAAGGCAAATTAGACTTGGAGCGCGACGTGAATGACTACCTCGATTTTCAAGTACCGCACAGCTTCGGACGCCCGGTTACTGTGCGAAATCTAATGACTCATACTCCGGGTTTTGAGGAAGTCATCAAGGATCTCGCGGTTGACCGGCCCGATCAATTGCCTGAATTGCGTCCATTTGTAATCGATCACCAGCCTAAACAGATTTACGCTCCTGGAACGATTCCAGCATATTCAAACTACGGAGCCGATCTTGCCGGCTACATTGTGCAGCGCGTGTCCGGAGTTCCATTCGAACAATATATTCAGGAAAACATTTTTCGACCGCTGGGAATCCTGCATGCCACTTTTTGGCAACCTCTACCGGCAAGGCTCAAACCAATGATGTCGAACGGCTACGACGTGGCTACCGAAGAGCCGAAGCCCTTCGAATTGGTTCCTCCCCAGCCTGCGCCTGACGGGAGTCTCTCAATTACGGGCAGCGACATGGCTCCATTCATGATCGCTCATTTGCAAAACGGCAAGTATGGCACCAAGCGCATTCTGCAGCAGCAAACAGCCGAGTTGATGCATGCTCGTCAATTCGCAATGGATCGAGCAGTGAATGGCATGGCTTTAGGTTTTTACGAGGAGAATCGGAATGGCCACCACATCATCGGCCACGGCGGTGATTTGAATTATTTTCATAGCGACATGCACTTGGTGCTGGATAAAGGAGTCGGGTTCTTCGTTTCCTACAACAGTTCGGGAAAAGGCGAACTGGATGAACGTACTGCGCTGTGGCACAAGTTCCTCGACCGCTATTTCCCATTCTCAGAACCGACCACCGAAGCCGCGACTAAGCAGGTGCTCGACTCCGTGCGGGGGAAGTATCTCGCCAGCAGACGTGCGGAGACCACGATCCTGAGAGAGCTCTGGCTGGTGCTGGCCGAAGCTTCGGTATCACAAAATGCAGACGGCACGATTCAGGTCGATGAAATGAAGAATTTCAATGGTCAGCCAAAGCGCTGGCGCAGAATTGGCGACACCGCGTTCCGCGAGGCCGGCGGTCAGCAACTACTGATCTTCAAGCCCGACGCATCCGGGCAGATGCAGATGATCACCGAAGACCCGATCGAAATTCTCCAAAAAGTTTCCTGGAATAAAAACAAGACTGTGCTCTCGGTAGCTCTCGTCTTTGCTGCGCTGGTGTTCGCCCTCACGCTGGTGCTGTGGCCAGTAGGCGCTCTGTTACGACGTCATTACAATCGCCACCTCGAGTTGAGTCCCTCACAGCGCAGGCTGAGATTACTGGTAAAAGTCGCCTGTGGGGTGGACTTGGCTGCATTGTTGGCGTTCAGCGGACTAATGGCCTACGGATTTTCTCATCTGTCCATGTTTAGTGATCGATTTGATCCCTGGCTGCGTGTTTTGCAGCTGGTTTTTGTTTTAGGTGTTATCGGAACCGTTGCGCTGTTGGGCGGCACTTATCGGCTGTGGCGAATCTCGGCAAAGGGACTCTGGAGCACGATCTACAGTGGCGGACTGGTTTTGGCGTCTCTCATCTTTCTGTGGTTTGTAGCGGCCAGTAGAATCCTGCAAGCTAGTTTGAAGTACTAGAACTGCCGATTTTGGTCCTTATGACATGGAAAATTCCTGGCATCGAGGAGACTCGGAAGGTGAGCTCACTTCTTACTCATAGGCAGCGGACGCTCCACGTGCTCGGCAGCACCCTATTAATGCTGCTGAGCGTGAACGTGTTTGGCCAAAAACCTAAGACCAACCCTCTAGCTCCAAAGGCGGAGCGACGGCCGCAAGCTGCGGAACAAATCCCCTCGGGCACCCACCAGCTTACTGAAAGTGATTTGGAAGCCTTTCTCGCGGGCATGATGCCATTACAACTTGAGCGAGAGGACATTGCTGGTGCAGTCATTGCAGTCGTCAAAGATGGCAGGCCCTTCTTCGCTAAAGGATACGGGTACTCCAATGTCGAAAAGAGAACGCCTGTATTGCCGGACGCTACCCTGTTCCGTCCCGGATCCATTTCAAAATTGTTCAACTGGACATCGATCATGCAGCAGGTCGAGCGAGGCAAGCTCGATCTGGACCGCGATGTGAACGACTATATCGACTTCAAAATACCTCCGGCATTTGGGAAGCCGATCACGTTGCGGAACATCATGACCCACACTCCCGGGTTCGAAGAGACCATCCAGGAGCTTTTTGTCCGCGATGCGTCACAGCTCAAACCTTTAGATGAGTACTTGCAGGAACATCTCCCGGCCAGAATCTTTCCACCCGGAACCACACCGGCGTACTCCAACTATGCTACGGCACTCGCTGGTTACATACTTCAGAGGGTGTCGGGCGAGTCCTTCGACGATTACATCGATCATCATATCTTTCAGCCCTTACAAATGTTGCATTGCACCACTCGTCAGCCGCTGCCGGACACTTTGAAGCCTCTGATGTCGAATGGCTACGACCTTGGGTCGGAGCCGGCAAAGCCATTCGAATGGGTAGAAGCCGCGCCAGCTGGAAGCTCCTCGGTCACAGCCACGGACATGCAGCATTTCATGATCGCTCATCTTCAGAACGGGCAATACGAAGGAACACAAATACTGCGACCGGAGACAGCGCGGCTAATGCACTCGCGTCAGCTAACGATCGTGCCCGATATGAACGGCATGGCGCTGGGTTTCTACGAGGAAGCCAGAAACGGCCACAGAATCATTGGTCACGCGGGCGACACGCAATACTTCCATAGCGACTTGCATTTGATCCCGGACGCCGGTGTCGGGCTTTTTATCTCTTACAACAGCGCTGGGAAAGGGGAATCCAGAGCCCGCGAGGCCGTGTGGCATGCTTTTCTGGACCGCTATTATCCCTATGATCCTCCGCGTGCTCAGACCCCTTCCACTGCCACAGCAGACGCGCAAATGGTTTCGGGCAGACACATTACTAGTCGGCGTTCGCAAACAACCATCTTCAAAGTATTCACGGTTTTAGGCGAATCGAAAATATCTTCCGATTCTGATGGTACGATCAAGCTCGATGACCTGAAAGACCTGAACGGAAAACCGAAGAAGCTGCAGGAAATCGGCCCGCTCATCTTTCGCGCCGTTAACGGCCAGGATCGAGTTGCCTTTAAGCGAGACAACTCAGGGCGTTTAGTCCTGGTGACTGATTTTCCGGTTTTCGTGTTCGAACCTTCTCCCTGGAATCAGAACAGCAGCTTCAATTTGCCCCTGATCATCAGCGCCCTAGTGGTCATGCTCCTGACCTTAGTTCTGTGGCCCGTTGCAGCTCTTATAAGGCGGCACTACGGGCAAGAATTGAACGTCAGCCCTCGGCTACGCCGGCTTCGGCTACTCGTCCGGCTGGCATGCTTGTTCAATCTCCTTTTCTTGTTCGGCTTCGCCTTGTTCTTTACGATGGCAGAAAAGGACATCGGGCTACTGAACCCACGCTTCAATCCTTTGCTCCGGATTATTCAGATCGTGGGCTGGATCGGAGTATTGGGAACGTTGGCTGCTCTATATAACGCCCTCCGCTCCTGGCAGGAGCAAGGAAGGTGGATCTGGAGCAAGCTCGCCGACAGCCTCATCGCCCTGGCATGCGTCGCATTCGTATGGTTCGTGTTTACCTGGAATTTGCTGCATTGGAGTTTGCGCTATTGAGCTGTGCGCCAGATAGAGGGGTATAAGAAGGTCCCGAAATGTCTCGGCCGACTACGCTTGAGCGAACGGTTGCAGCGAGCATTTTGCCTGATGCACCGAATAGTGCAGAATGTTACGCAAAATCATCATTCAGTGAAATTCCCCTTGCAAGTACACGTATGCTGGGTGTATGAACGTGTGATCCAAGCGGGGCACTAACCGTCGCCAAGACCTGCCCGAACCAGAGGTCACGATGTCCACATGGAATTGCGATCACATCAGTAGAGGGAACTATTCCTATCGAAAGCCTGCCGTCGTTGTCCCTGTAGTGTTCCTGTGCCTTTCACTTTGGTGCATCCCGTCAGGGGCGCAGACCGCGGCCACAGGGGGATTGAAGGGCACTATCACTGACCCGAGCGCCAGCGTTGTTCCAAGCGTTTCGGTCAAAGTGATCAGTCGTACTACGGGGCAGGCCCGCACGGTAAGGACGCAGGGCAACGGAAGCTATCTGGTTCCGCTGCTTCCACCGGGCGACTACAAGGTGGAAGCCTCCGCGAATGGTTTCAAGTCCCTGGTGATAGAGAGCGTTGCGATTCACGTGACGGAAACTGCGACGCTGGACATTCGATTAGAAATTGGCACGGTCGCCGAAACGATTACCGTGGCGGACGTCGGGGAGCTCGTGGAGACAACCTCGAGCGCGCTCGGCAATGTCACTGATCAACGTATGGTTGAAAACCTCCCCCTGGTGACTCGAAATTACATGCAGATTCTCGGGCTCTCTCCAGGCGTCTCTGCTGAGATCACCGACGCATCCAGTATTGGTCGGGGCAACGTCGGTCTCGAATATTCGACGTCCGGCAATATCTTGAACGACAACAATTTTCAGATGAATGGTTCGGAAGTGAACGACCTCATGGGTTCCGGAGGAATTAGCGGTGGTGTTCCGGTTCCCAATCCGGATTCGATCCAGGAGTTCAAAGTCCAGACCGGACAATATGACGCGTCGTACGGCCGAAACGCCGGCGCGAATGTTGACGTAGTTACGAAATCGGGGACTAACGAGTTTCACGGGAATGTTTGGGAGTACTTTCGAAATACCGACTTGAATGCGAACAATTATTTTCTGAAGCAAGAACATCAGCCGCGAGGGGTACTAAACCAAAACCAGTTCGGCGGCACGTTCGGTGGGCCGATTAAGAAGAACAAGGTCTTCTTCTTTGTCTCCTATCAGGGCACCCGAGAAAAGGACGGTTTGGACGTCACGGGGGGATGCCTGAGCGGCGGCAGCCTTCCCATCGGTTTGACGAACAACACCAGTGATCGTACCGCGACGGCGCTGGCAAACACGTTTGGCATCTCGTCCCCATCCTTGATCTCACAAACCGCGCTGGCGGTGCTGAATGCAAAACTGCCGAACGGCCAGTTCGTCATTCCTGCTCCACAAAGCGCAAATGGAACGGCCACCTTTAGTTCCCCGTGCCCGTACACGGATGATCAGTTCGTGAGCAATATGGACTATTACCAGAACCAGAAGAGTCATTTCGCCGCCAAGTTCTTTTTCATGGACAGCGATCAGACAAGCGCCTTTCCTCAGAACAACATTGGACTGACCACCGTCACGGTCCCCGGATTTCCTCAACAGTCGACCAATCGATTTCGGGACTTCTCTCTTACGCACACGTATGCATTCAACGATCACCTACTTAATCAGGCTGTACTCGGATATCACCGCACGGAAGGCATCTTAAGCCAAACTTATGCCAATACTACGTTCACTAACAACGCTGGCTGTAGCACAGGCACTTCGAGAACAATAACGTTGTCAAGTATCTGCGTGCCCGCCCCGTCTTTTGACAACAGCTATCCGCAGATCCTCGTGCAGGGAGCCTTCAACTTGGGCGGCAATGGCCAGGGGGTCTCCTTATTCCAGAATTTCTACAATTTCCATGACTCTGTGGCCTATGTTCGTGGAAAGCATTCGCTGCATTTTGGAGGTGGAATTGATCGCGGGCAGATTAACGAGCCCAATTTTCATTTCCTTGCTGCTCTTGGGTATTTGACATTTAACGATTTCCTGCTGGGGAATCCCTTCGTCAGTGTTGATGTCCCGGGCTTGTTCGGGCGCCAGTGGCGCGCGTGGAACGGCGATCTGTACATGCAGGATGATTACAAGGTGCTCTCACGGCTGACCCTGAACCTGGGTTTCCGTTACGAGCGGCAGGGACAACTAGGCGAAAATCTAGGACGAGCATCTACTTTCAACATTGCCGCTGCCAATCCTAATCCGCCCGCCGTGGGAACGCTACAAGGATATGTGGTCTCGTCAAATTTCCCTGGCACACTTCCTGTTGGACCGGATGGCAGCAAACCAACACAAGCCGAAACTAATACCGCTTTAAACAACGATGGGCAAAATGGATGGGAACCGCGAATCGGCTTCGCGTGGCAACTGCCTGGAACAAACCGCTTGGTTCTGCGTGGAGGGTACGGTACCTATATTACGCGCACGACCGGGCAGCCGTTCTTTCAATTACTTGCCAGCCCCCCTTTCGGGCTGATCCGGCAATCATTTTCCCCGACCATTGCCAATGCGTTCGCGAATTTCCCCGCCCTTCCCTTTTTCCCACCGTATTCTCCAGACACGAGCCTGACGCCAACCATTTTTCCGCCAGACTTTAGGCCGCCAATCATCCAGCAATACAGCATGGGTCTGCAGACAGCCCTCTCCCGAAATACCATGCTGGACGTCACCTATCATGGAGCGCGCGGATCGAGGTTAGTTCAGGTGCGCGCCTGGGATCAGGCAGTGGACGCTACCGTCACGCCAATCCGGGGCCAAACGGAGAACACCCTGGCAAATCTTCCCCTGCGTCAACCAATTGAGGGATTCAATTCATCCGCGGCGACCACTGTCGAGACAAAGGGTGCATCATGGTACAACGCCTTGGGTGTCAGTCTGAACAAGCGGTTCAGCTACGGCCTGCAATTTTTGGTTTCGTATACCTGGGCCTCAGCACTTGAGACCAATCCCGGATATGTGAATGGCTTGTTGGATGGTGGTGTACTGCAAGGCAACCAAAGCAATCGTTCCAATTACGGGTTCGATTCCTTTATTCGTCCACAGCGCCTGGTCGTCAGCTATGTTTATGATCTGCCTTCTCCGCAAAATCATTTTTCCGCACTTGGCCGGCTTCTATCGGGATGGTCGGCGGAAGGCGTAACTACGTTTCAAAGCGGACAGCGACTCACTATCCTCGAAAGTAACGAAGCGAATGCATTCGGCATCATTGGCACCGATCAAGATCTGGCTCAAGTTTCCGGTTGCAGTACCAGTCAACTTGTGACAAAAGGTTCCGTGACCAGCCGGCTCAATGGCTTTTTTAATGCCTCTTGCTTCACTGCACCGCCAATCATCGGAGCTGACGGCGTCGCAACAGCATTCGGCAACGGTGGTATCGGCAATGTTGCCGGCCCGGCTCAGCAGGACTTTGACATATCGATCATTAAGAAGATTCCGTTCGGACACAGCGAGGCCAGGGGCCTCGAGTTCAGGGCGGAGTTCTTCAACGCCTTTAACACGCCATCTTTCGGGCTCCCGTCAATTTTGGATGCGGGATCGGTTTGCCTGGTCGGAGTAGACTGCCTTACTGCCACCAAAGGTGTGGTGGGGTTCAACCCAGATCCATCGTTTGGAGTAATCTCGACGACGAACGTCGCTCCACGCATTATCCAGTTTGCGCTGAAGTTCTATTTCTGATTACTTACCATGTATGGGTCCCTAGTCTAGTGTCTCATAAGTGTCTCTACCTATAGGGCCGTTTGGCTCATACTCTAGAGACCATGCCTCGCGCTGCTGCTCCCCCTCTGCCCTTGACCGAACTTGATCGGGAGGAGTTGCTTCAGGTCAGCAAATTGCGAAGCACTCCGCAATCGGTCGCACTCCGGGTACAAATCGTTCTGCGTGCCGCGCAAGGAGTAGCCAATAAAG
>Ga0126372_10000133_pt1 | contig 21134 bp, 19 predicted proteins | sample PanSoiMetaPlot_6_FD_92762 | JGI IMG/M metagenome (GOLD analysis project Ga0126372, IMG submission 92762) | Tropical forest soil microbial communities from Panama - MetaG Plot_6 | ecosystem: Environmental > Terrestrial > Soil > Tropical forest > Bulk soil | place: Panama | collected 2016-02-17
CAGCCGCTCTATCGCTCTCTCGGCGGGCCGGAGGCGACGCTTCTGCCCGTGCCGATGATGAACATCGTCAATGGCGGCGCGCATGCCGACAACCCGATCGATTTCCAGGAATTCATGATTGTACCGGTCGGAGCGCCGAGCATCGCTGAGGCGGTGCGCATGGGCGCGGAGGTATTCCATGCGCTGCGCGGCGCGCTCAAGAAGGCGGGCTACATCACTGCAGTCGGCGACGAGGGCGGGTTTGCCCCCAATCTCGCCTCGACGCGGGCAGCGCTCGACTTCGTCATGGCGGCAATCTCTGCTGCCGACTACCGGCCCGGCGAGGACATCTATCTTGCGCTCGACGTGGCGGCGACCGAGCTGTTCCACGACGGCCGCTACGTCCTCGAAGGCGAGAAGCGGAGCCTGACCTCGGCGGAGATGACGGCCTACTACGCCGAGCTCGTCGCGAACTATCCGATCTTCTCGATCGAGGACGGCATGGCCGAGGACGATTGGGAGGGATGGAAGGGCCTCACCAACGCTCTCGGCAATCGCGTTCAGCTCGTCGGCGACGACCTTTTCGTCACCAATGTCGCGCGGCTGGAGCAGGGGATCGACAAGGGCATCGCCAACGCGATCCTCGTCAAGGTGAACCAGATCGGCACCTTGACTGAGACACTCGATGCCGTGCGCGTGGCGCAACAGGCGGGCTATGCCGCGGTAATGTCGCACCGCTCCGGCGAAACCGAGGACGCAACCATCGCCGATTTGGCGGTTGCCACCAATTGCGGGCAGATCAAGACCGGGTCGCTCGCGCGCTCAGACCGTGTGGCGAAATACAACCAGCTCATGCGCATCGAGGAGGAGCTGGGCGGGAAGGCGCGCTACGCCGGGCGCTCGGTGCTGAAGCGCTGAGTCGGTAACGACCGGTTAACGCCAACAGGCGATCCTATCGAGCCCTGTCATTGCCCGGATCGATCGGGCAGCCAGCAATCCCTGCGTCTGTAGGTTAGTCGAGGCGTCGGTCATTACTGGATTCCCGCTTTCGCAGGAATGACGCGGGCGGGGGAAGCGATGCGGTATACGGCGTTCATCTTTCCGTTGCTCGCCTGCGCGGCAGGCGGCTATCTCGGCTACAACCTGCAAACTGGCGAGCACGGTCTTGAGGCGCGCGCCGATCTCGAGCGCCGCAAGGAAGTGCTGTCTGGGGAACTAGCCGGCTTGAAAGAGGTGAGGAACCGGCTCGAGCGTGACGTCGCGCTGCTGAGGCCCGAAAGTCTCGATCCCGACATGCTTGATGAGCGTGCCCGCGCGATCCTGAACCTCGCCCATCCCGACGACCTCGTGATGCTCAAGCGGCGTCAGCCCGCTCCTGACCCGAGCGCAACCATCGCTATGCCTCCCAAACGCTAAGTGCTGCTTATGCACATCTGATTTCCGGCTTCTGCCGGAATGAGATAGTGCTGCGCGTCATTATCTTCCTTGAACCGCGAAGCACGTGCTAGCGTTTGTCAAGGGTGGGGCGCCTTAAGGAGATCAGACTTGAATAGCCCAAGCCTCACGCCCGGAGCTGCAAATCTCTGGCTCGGCGACGGCAAAGCCGAGGCGATCCCCGGCGGCAAGGCGGTCCTCACGCCCGAGCAGGAGCTATCCGCCTATCGGCTGATGTTGCTCATTCGCCGCTTCGAGGAAAAGGCCGGCCAGCTCTACGGCATGGGCTTCATCGGCGGCTTCTGTCACCTCTATATCGGCCAGGAGGCTGTCGTCGTCGGCATGCAGATGGCGATCGAGCCCGGAGACCAAGTCATCACCGCCTATCGCGATCATGGCCATATGCTCGCGACCGGCATGGAGCCTAAGGGCGTGATGGCTGAGCTTACCGGACGCCGCCATGGCTACGCCAAAGGCAAAGGCGGCTCCATGCACATGTTCTCGGTCGAGAGGAATTTCTACGGCGGGCACGGCATCGTGGGCGCGCCTGCGCCGCTCGGCACCGGTATCGCCTTCGCCAACAAATATCGAGCTAACGACCGCGTCTGCCTTACTTATTTCGGCGAGGGTGCCACCAATCAGGGCCAGGTCTATGAGAGCTTCAACATGGCCTCTCTGTGGAAGCTGCCGGTCCTCTACATCATCGAGAATAACCACTACGCCATGGGGACCCATGTCGGGCGCGCGAGCGCGCACGCAGAAGAGCTTTATAGCCGCGGATCGGTGTTCGGCATTCCCGGCGAGCAGGTCGACGGTATGGACATCGCGGCAGTGAAAGACGCCGGCGAGCGCGCGGTGGCGCGTGCACGGCGCGGCGAGGGGCCGAAGATCCTCGAGATGCGCACCTATCGCTACCGCGGCCATTCCATGTCAGACCCGGCGAAATACCGAACGCGCGAGGAAGTGCAGGGCGTGCGTGAGCAGCGCGATCCGATCGACCTCATGCGCAAGAGGATCATCGAAGAGGGCCACGCGAGCGAGGACCAGTTGAAGGACATCGACCGGGAGGTCCGGGCGGTGATCAACGAGGCGGCCGAATTTGCCCAGCAAGATCCCGAGCCCGACACGTCAGAGCTTTACGCTGATGTAACAGCTTAGTCAGTTTACATAACGGACTGATGGCGACCGAAATTCTAATGCCAGCACTCTCCCCAACTATGGAGGAGGGCAAACTCGTCAAGTGGCATGTCGGCGAGGGCGATTCCGTGCGCGCTGGCGACGTCATTGCCGAGATCGAGACCGACAAGGCAACCATGGAGGTCGAGGCCATTGACGATGGCCAGGTGGAAAAGATTCTCGTCGCTGAAGGGACCGAGCATGTGCCGGTGAACCAACCGATCGCCGTGCTTCTGACCGACGGCCAGGGGACTTCCACCTTCCCCCACCGGGGAGCGGCAGGCGCTGGACCTTCAAAGCCAAACGAATCCGTCGCTGCACCGGCTTTGCCGGCCACAGACCTCGGCGAAGCGCGTCCCGCCCTGGAGAAGGCGCCAGCCGGACCGCAAGTCGCGTTGGAAGAGCCGGAGCCCGAGGCCGAGGTTCCGCCCGGCACTGAGACCGTCTCGATGACCGTGCGCGAAGCGCTGCGCGACGCCATGGCCGAAGAGATGCGGCGCGATCCAGAGGTGTTCGTCATGGGCGAGGAGGTCGCCGAATATCAAGGCGCGTACAAAGTCACCCAAGGACTGCTCGACGAGTTCGGGGCGAGGCGTGTGGTCGACACGCCGATCACCGAATATGGCTTTGCCGGCGTCGGCGTCGGTGCGGCTTTCGCGGGCTTGAAGCCCATCATCGAGTTCATGACCTGGAACTTCGCCATGCAGGCAATCGACCACATCGTCAACTCTGCCGCCAAGACGCTCTATATGTCTGGCGGCAAGATGCGCTGCCCGATCGTGTTCCGAGGGCCTAACGGCGCTGCGGCGCGCGTGGCGGCACAGCATAGCCAGGACTACTCATCCTGGTATGCGCAAGTGCCCGGCTTGAAGGTGATTGCCCCGTACACAGCGGCCGACGCAAAGGGGCTATTGAAAGCTGCCATCCGCGATCCGAGCCCCGTGATCTTCCTGGAGAATGAGATCCTTTACGGCCAGAGCTTCGAGGTGCCGAAGCTCGATAATTTCGTGCTGCCCATCGGCAAGGCGCGGATCGCCCGTGCAGGCAAGGACGTCACGATCGTTTCTTATTCACGGGGCATGGCTTACGCACTCGACGCAGCGAAGCGCCTCGCCGAAGAAGGCATCGAGGCCGAGGTCATCGACCTCCGAACGCTCCGCCCGCTTGACATCGACAACGTCATTGCCTCGGTGGAGAAGACGAACCGCATCGTCACGGTAGAGGAGGGATGGCCGATCTGTTCCATAGGATCGGAGGTCTGCGCGCAGGTGACGGGTGAGGCCTTCGACTATCTCGATGCGCCGCCTGCCAAGGTCACCGGCGCCGACGTGCCCATGCCTTACGCCGCCAATCTCGAAAAGCTTGCGCTGCCCGCGGTCGATCAGGTGATCGCCGCGGTCAAATCCGTCTGCTATCGGGCGTGACGCGGCATGATCGAGGTCGCCATGAATTGGAAAACGGGAGGGTGCCACTGCGGCATGGTTCGCTTCGCGGTGCTCGCGCCGGACGAGATCGAGGTCAAGGAATGCAACTGCTCGGTCTGCCGCATGACGGGCTTCATCCATCTCATCGTGGAGGCGGACCGCTTCCGCCTGCTCTCTGGTGAGGACAAGCTCACCACCTTCAGGTTCAATACCGGGACAGCGAAGCACCATTTTTGCTCGCTGTGCGGTATCAAGAGCTTCTACGTGCCGCGCTCGAAACCTGACGGGTTCAGCGTGAATGTCCGCTGCCTCGACCCCGGCCAGGTCACCATCGCGCGTACCACTCTGTTCGACGGGCAGCATTGGGAGGAGCAGATGGAGGCGCTTGCCGAGGTAGAGGCTCACGCACCATGAGCACTCAGATCCTCATGCCGGCGCTGTCGCCAACCATGGAAACCGGCACGGTCGTCAAATGGCATGTCAAGGAAGGTGACACCGTGAGAAGCGGCGACGTCATCGCCGAGATTGAGACCGACAAGGCGACCATGGAGGTCGAGGCGGTCGACGAGGGCACGATCGGCAAGATTCTCGTGGCGGAGGGCGCCGAGCAGGTTCCAGTCAACCAGCCCATCGCGCTTCTCTTGGAAGAGGGCGAGACGGGCGATGGTTCGGCCGCCGAGACCTCATCCTTCGAGACGCGGCCTCCGGCCGCTCCTCAGGATGAGGAAGGTAGGCCTCACCCTGAGGAGGGCGCGAGAGCTCCCGTCTCGATGGGTGAGGCTCGACAAGGAGACGGAGAGCAGGCGGCGGCGGAGAAGGTCATGGACGAGATCGCCGCGCAAATCAGGGGAAACGGCAGGGAACGCGTCTTCGCGTCTCCCTTGGCGCGGCGTTTAGCGCGTGAGCGGAGCATCGATATTCAAACCATCAACGGCTCCGGACCATACGGCCGCATTGTCAAGGCCGACATCGAGCGGGCGGCGGCCACACCGCGAGCCAGTCAGCAAGAGCTCGTCAGGCGGCAAGAAGTACCTGCCGCGCAAGGCATGTCGGACAGCCAAGTACTCGCGCTCTACGCGCCTGACTCATACGAGCTTGTCCCGCTCGACGCGATGCGAAAATTCATCGCCGAGCGGCTTACGCTGTCGAAGCAGACCATCCCGCATTTCTATCTCGCTATAGATTGCGAGCTCGACGCGGTGCTAGCTGCTCGCGCCAGACTTAACGGCATGGCGCCGCAAGATGGGCCGCGCGCCTTCAAGCTCTCGGTCAATGACTTCATCATCAAGGCCTTCGCCATGGCGCTTCAGGCGGTGCCTGGCGCCAACGCCACCTGGACGGAGTCTGGACTCTTGCGTCATCGCGCTTCCAACATCGCGGTTGCGGTGGCGCTCGAAGGCGGTGGACTGCATACGCCGGTTATCCGCAACGCGGAGGTGAAAAGCCTGTCGGAGATTTCCAACGAAATGCGCGATCTTGCCGCCCGCGCCCGCTCCAAGCGTCTCGCGCCCCACGAATATCAAGGCGGCTCGACCACCATCTCTAATCTCGGCATGTACGGCATCCATCGCTTCGATGCGGTGATCAATCCGCCGCAGGCATCAATCCTGGCCGTCGGGCTGGGCGAAAAGCGCGCGATCGTGAAAGACGACGCGCTCAAAATCGCCACGATGATGAGCGTCACGCTCTCGGTCGACCACCGCGTCATCGACGGTGCACTTGGCGCCGAGCTTCTTGCCGTCTTCAAGGCCTATATCGAAGACCCCGTGATCATGTTGGTCTGAGGGTTTAAAGGGGAGGGCCATGCAGCGGGCCTATGCGCGGCTTATCCTCACGCTCGTCATTGCCGGCGCGCTGTCGTGCCTGGCCGGACTCCTGTTCGGGCAAATCATCGCGAGAGTGCCGTGCCAGGGGGAGGGGCTCGCCTGCAACATCGATGAGGCGGTCGGAGCCTATGCCGTGCTGATCTATGCCGTGCTCGGCCCGATCATTTTTGCCGTAACGCTCGGCATCGCGCGAAACCGCAGAGCTCTTGCCGGCGCGACGAGCGTGCTGATCGCGCCGCTCCTCGTCTTCTTCGGCGTCGCTTCAATCGAGACGTGGCGCTATGTCGGTTTCGATGCCTACAGCGAATGGCGGAAATTCCTGGTGACGTTCATGCCGCCTATTCTCGCCGTGCTCGTGCAATCGCTCATCCTGCGACCTGTAACTGGCTCGGACCGCAAGTTGGACCAGTTTCCAGAGAAAAATAATACCGACGGCGGATCGATCCCTTTCCCCACCGAGTGAGTTTCACACCCATGTTTGCAGCGATGGTTCAAGCATCTTTGCGATGAGCGAGACCCGTTTCGATCTCACCGTCATCGGCGCGGGACCCGGCGGCTATGTCGCCGCCATTCGCGCCGCGCAGCTTGGGCTAAACACCGCGATCGTCGAGCGCGAGCATCTCGGCGGCATCTGCCTTAACTGGGGCTGCATCCCGACCAAGGCGCTGCTCCGAACATCGGAGCTTTATCACACGATGAAGCGGGCCGCGGAGTTCGGGCTTGCCGCAGATAGTGTGCGCTTTGATCTGCCTAGCGTGGTGGAGCGAAGCCGCAAAGTGGCTGAGCGTCTATCTAACGGCGTCGCCTATTTGATGCGCAAGAACAAGATCACGGTGATCGATGCAACGGCGCGTCTGAAAGGCGCTGGACGCATCGCGGTGGCGAACAAAAGCGGGCAAGCGCTGCCCGACATTGACGCCAAGCACATCATCATCGCGACGGGTGCCCGCGCTCGCGCCTTGCCCGGGCTCGAGCCGGACGGGAAGCTGATCTGGACTTACAAAGAGGCGATGGTGCCCGACAGCTTTCCCAAGTCTCTGCTCATTGTTGGCTCAGGCGCGATCGGCATCGAGTTTGCGAGCTTCTACCGCTCGCTCGGAGCGGAGGTGACTGTGGTCGAGATTCTCGATCGCATCCTGCCCGCCGAAGACGCCGAAATCTCGACGCTCGCGCGCAAGGCCTTCGCCAAGCAAGGCATTGCCATCCACACCGGCACCTTAGTCGAGCGGCTTGTCAAAGGCGAGGGCAGCGTCACCGCGATGCTGGAGAGGCCGGGCGGCGAAGCTAGCGAGATCACCGTCGAGCGCGTCATCCTCGCTATCGGCATCACCGGCAATGTCGAAGCGATCGGGCTCGAAGAGCAAGGGGTCAAAATCGAGAAGGGCCATATCGTCGTCGACGAATGGTGCAGCACCAGGGCGCCGGGTCTTTATGCCATCGGCGATGTGGTCGGTCCGCCCTGGCTTGCGCATAAGGCGAGCCACGAGGGCATCATCTGCGTCGAGAAGATCGCTGGCATTGAACGTGTGCATCCGCTGGACAAGACTAACATTCCGGGCTGCACCTATAGCTCACCGCAAGTGGCAAGCATCGGTCTGACCGAGGATGCCGCGCGCGCCGGAGGCTACGAGCTCAAAATAGGCCGCTTCCCATATTCGGCTAACGGCAAGGCCATCGCGCTCGGCGAGACGGAGGGAATGGTGAAGACCATTTTCGACGCCAAGACCGGCGCGCTGCTCGGGGCGCACCTGATCGGCGCCGAGGCTACCGAGCTCATCCAAGGCTTCGGCATTGCCAAGACGCTCGAAACCACCGAGGCCGAATTGATCGCGTCCATCTTCCCCCACCCGACATTGTCGGAGATGATGGGCGAATCGGTGCTCGATGCCTTCGGCCGCGCGCTTCACATCTAGCCCGCGCGGCGAGGCGAGCGCCGAGAAAGGGGAACGAAATCATGAGCCTTATCATCTTTCTACTGGTCGGCCTGATCGCCGGCGCGCTTGCCTCTTACATTCTAGGGCGCCAGCAGGACCTGCTGGTCAACCTCCTGATCGGTATTATCGGCGCGGTGGTGGGCGGCCTTCTCGCCGGCCTGCTCGGGCTTGGCGCCTCCAACATGATCGGCGAAATCATCATCGCCACGGTGGGCGCCATCATCTGCATTCTCGTCTGGCAGCGCATGCGGTGAGGATTCTACGCATCTACAATGAGAGCCGTTAAGGCCTATATGGATCATCGTTACTATTGACGGCGTTAGGCCATGTGCGGCGCGTCTGATCGGGAGGTCTCGATGAACAACGCCCAGACTTTGTTGTCCATGCCGGGTGTCGGGTTTATCGGCATGCTCATCATCGGCATAATTGCCGGGTACATCGCGGAGAAGGTCACGGCCAGCAATCATGGCCTTCTCACCAATCTGCTGGTCGGCATCGCCGGGTCTTTCGTCGGCGGCACGCTCGCCAATGCCTTGAACATCGCGTTCTATGGCTGGCTCGGCAATTTGATCGTTGCGAGCATCGGCGCCATTCTCGTCTTGTGGATTTGGCGGAGCATCAGAGGCCCTGCCCGGCCTGCGACCTGAGCGTTGAGGTTTGATGGTCTTGTTGGTCGATAATGTGAGTGCCGCGCGGCCGCGCCACCCCGAGAAGGCGCGGCTGCCCGACACGCCTGTGCTGCCGAAGCCGCCCTGGATCCGCGTCAAGGCGCCCGGCGCGCGCGCCTTCGATGCGACGCGTTCGACGCTGCGGGCGCATCGTCTCCACACGGTCTGCGAGGAGGCTGCCTGTCCCAATATCAGCGAATGCTGGGGCAACCGGCACGCGACTGTGATGATCATGGGCGATACCTGCACGCGGGCTTGCGCTTTCTGCAATGTGCGCACCGGCAGGCCCGGCGCACTCGATCAAGGAGAGCCTGAGCGCGTGGGCGCTGCGATCGCCGAACTCGGGCTCACGCATGTGGTCGTGACCTCGGTTGATCGCGACGATCTTGCTGACGGTGGCGCTGCTCATTTCGCTGCAACCATCCGCGCGATCAGAGCTGCAACCCCTACGGCCACCATCGAGGTGTTGACGCCCGACTTCCTGCGCAAGAAAGGCGCGCTCGAAATCGTGGTTGAGGCCAAGCCCGACGTGTTCAACCACAATGTCGAGACGGTGCCCGCGCTCTACCGGTACATCAGGCCCGGTGCCGACTACCGACACTCGCTTGCATTGCTCGCGTGCGCCAAGGAGCTCGATGGCCGGCTGTTCACCAAGTCCGGCATGATGGTGGGCCTCGGGGAGAGGCGCGACCAAGTCGCCGGGGTCATGGACGATCTGCGCGCCGCGAATGTCGATTTCCTTACCATCGGCCAGTATCTGCAGCCGACCCGGAAACATGCGGCCATTGACCGCTTTGTCACGCCAGAGGAATTCGACGCCTATGGCCGCGCGGCCCACGAGAAAGGCTTTCTGCTCGTGGCTTCGAGCCCTCTGACCCGGTCGTCCTACCATGCCGCCGAAGACTTCGCGCGGCTGAAAGCGCTGCGCCAGGCCTCGCTTAACGCCTAGGCGCTTATCGGCTAGTTCATCGCTCATGCACGTTTACGAGATCAAGCATCCTGTCGCGCATTCGGCGGACGAAATGTTCGCATTGGTCGCGCGCGTCGAGGACTATCCCAAGTTCCTGCCGCTCTGCGAGGAGCTCATTGTGAAACGCCGTGAGCAGATCGACGGGAAAGAGGTGATGGTCGCCGCCATGACCGTGGGCTACGGCATGATCCACGAGACCTTCACCACGCGCGTCCATCTCGACCGCGCCACCCGCACCATCCTCGTCGAATATCTCGACGGGCCTTTCACCTTCCTGGAGAACCGCTGGCACATTGTGTCGCGCGGCGCAGATGCCTCGGAGGTTGAGTTCTACATCGCCTACGCGTTCCGTTCGCGCCTGTTCGAACGGCTCGTGGGAGGCCTGTTCGCGAGGGCAGTCGAGCGATACACGAGCGCCTTTGAGGCTCGCGCCGATGAGATCTACGGGACGCGCGCGCCGGCGTTCGCCTCACAGCAGTGAACGCAGCAGGGCAAGCGCCCGCTTCACGCTCTTTCGTCTGATTTCCGCCCTTCCGAGGTCGCCGAACAGGACGCGCTCGTGATGGATCGTCTCGTCGCGTCGCAACGCTGCGAAGTGAACGAGCCCGACCGGTTTTTCAGGCGTTCCGCCGTCGGGCCCGGCTATCCCGGTCACCGACATGGCAAGACTTGCATGCGAATGAGTTAGAGCCCCTCCAGCCATGGCACGTGCAACGTCTTCGCTCACGGCGCCGTGCCGCTCGATCAGCCAAAAAGGAACGCCGAGCATCTCACTCTTCGCCGCATTGGAGTAGGTGACGAAGCCGCGCTCGAATACGTCCGATGAGCCCGGGATGGCGGTGAGGGTCGCGGCGAGCAGCCCTCCGGTGCACGACTCTGCCGTCACCACGGTCTCGCCGCGGGCGCGGGCGGCCTCGAGTAGCTCTGCGGCCTGCGCGATGAGACGCGGGCCAATCTCGATCCTCTCGCTCATGGCAGGCTGACCGTCGCGGTCGCCATTGCCGCAATCCCTTCGCCGCGGCCGATCGAGCCCAAGCCTTCGTTGGTGGTGGCCTTGATGCTGACCTGGCCTGTGTCGAGTCCGAGTATCTTGGCGATCTGCGCACGCATCGCTTCGCGGTAAGGGCCTATGCGCGGCGCCTCGCACAGCAGCGTGACATCGACATGCACGATCTCGCCGCCACGTTCCTTCACTTTGTTCGCGGCATGCTTGAGAAAAATTTCGGAAGCAATGCCGCGCCAGCGCGCATCAGACGGCGGGAAGTGGACGCCGATATCGCCTTCGGCGATGGCGCCGAGCAGCGCATCGGTCAGCGCATGCAGACCGACATCTGCGTCACTGTGGCCGATGAGCTTCTTCGCGTGCGGAATGCTGACGCCGCACAGCACCACGGCATTGCCAGGACCGAAGGCATGCACGTCGTAGCCCGTCGCGACGCGAATCTTGCCCGCTCGAACCTCGCGAGGCCGCAGCAACTCATCTGCAATGCGCAGGTCCTCGGTAGTGGTGAGCTTGCGGTTCTGCTCTGAGCCCTCGACGAGAGCCACATCGAGCCCGAACCATTCGGCGACGCCCGCATCGTCAGTGAAGTCGCGGCCACGCTCTCTCGCCGCCGCACGATGGGCTGCTAGGATTGCATCGAAGCGGAATCCTTGCGGCGTCTGCGCGCGCCAGAGTTCATCGCGCTTGATCGTTTCGGTAACTCGGCCTTGGCTTGCACGCTTCAATGTGTCGGTGACGGGAAGACAGGGCAGGGCGCCGTCATGCACGGTGAGACTCGTGATGACGCGCGTGATGATCGACTGATCGACGAACGGCCTCGCCGCATCGTGGATCAATACCGAGCGTGGCGCTTTGCTGGTCAAAGCCTCAAGGCCGGCGCGAACCGAATCTTGCCGCGTGGCTCCGCCAGTCACTGCCTCTCGCAAGTGTTCCGCGAAAGGACGGCTTGCTTCGGCATAGAGTTCCGCATCGTCCTGATGGATCACGACGAGGATCTCGTCGACCTTTGGATGCGAAGCAAACGCGCCGATCGCACGTGTGATCATCGGCACGCCGCCGATGGGGCGATATTGCTTTGGGCAGCCGCTTTCGGTTGCTCTGGCCCCACGACCAGCAGCTACGATCAACCCCGCTACGCTCACGATCGCGCCCTTTCTGGTGAACTAAGCCGCTGAATCATAGGGAAGACCAGCCCCTCGTGGAAATGCTGCACTGCGGCAACACAAGTATTGCCCTGGCGCAAATTCCCTCGTATCGTGCTGCCCAATTATGGATCATACGGGCTGTTTGCATAAACTTTGTGCATATCTGGGTCAGACGACAATAAAAGCCACCAAAGGATACACCTCTTGAGCGGCTCGACCAAAAGGCCCAGCCTTCGTCGCAGTCCCCAACCGCTGCAAATCCAGGCTGAGGCGTTGCTCGGTGCACTTCCGCATCCGCTCCTCGTCATCGGTGAGGGGCTCAAGATCGACCACGTCAACACCGCCGCAGAGGACTTCTTCCAGATGAGCGCGGCTGTGCTTTGCCGGCGCGAGCTCACCGACGTCGTCGCTTTCGGCAGCCCACTCATTGCTCTTGTGGAGCAGGTGCAACGAAACGGCACTACCGTCAATGAGTATGGCGTCGATCTCGGCTCGTTCCGCTTCGAGGCGCCCAAACTCGTCGACCTCTACGGCGGGCCCGTGGCCGAAATGCCCGGAAGCGTTCTCATCATGCTTCAGCAGCGCAGCATGGCACAGATGATCGAGCGCCAGCTTACCCATCGCGGGGCAGCGCGTTCGGTGTCGGGGCTTGCAGCAGTGCTCGCGCATGAGATCAAGAATCCGCTGTCGGGCATCAGAGGCGCGGCGCAGCTTCTCGAGAGCGAGCGCACCGACGGCGACCGCACTTTGACCCGGCTCATCTGCGCCGAGTCAGACCGTATCTGCAAGCTTGTCGACCGCATGGAGATCTTCGGCGACGAGCGGCCCATCCAGCGCGAGGCGGTTAACATCCACGACGTGCTCGATCACGTGAAGCAGATTGCGCGTACCGGCTTTGCCCGTCAGATCAAGATCGTCGAGAATTACGATCCGTCGCTGCCTCCGGTGCCTGGAAGCCGCGACAAGCTGATCCAGGTATTCCTCAACCTCGTCAAGAACGCGGCAGAGGCGATCGGCGAAGACAGGGCCGACGGGCAGATCACGCTCACCACTTCGTTCCGGCCTGGAGTGCGCCTCTCGGTGCCGGGGAGCCAGGCGCGCGTCAGCCTGCCGCTCGAGATCGCAGTCGAGGATAATGGCGCGGGCGTGCCCACCGAGCTCATGCCGCATCTGTTCGATCCCTTCATCACCACCAAGCCATCGGGCACTGGGCTTGGACTTGCCCTCGTCGCCAAGATTATCGGCGACCATGGCGGCATCATCGAATGCGACTCGCGTCCGCGCTTCACCGTCTTCCGCACGCTGATGCCGATGGCGGACAGCGAAGCGCCGCAAGAGGGGCAGGCTTAGCAAGGCATGGCTAAAGGCAACATTCTCATCGCCGACGACGACGCCGCGATCCGCACCGTGCTGAACCAAGCTCTAGCGCGGGCGGGCTATGCGCCGCGCGCCACCGGCAACGCCGCGACTCTGTGGCGCTGGATCAGCTCGGGGGAGGGCGACCTCGTCATTACCGACGTGTTGATGCCGGACGAGAGCGCCTTCGATCTCATTCCACGCGTCAAGAAGCTAAGGCCCGACCTGCCGATCATCGTGATGAGCGCGCAGAACACCTTCATGACCGCGATCACAGCGGCTGAGCGTGGCGCTTACGAATATCTGCCGAAGCCTTTCGACCTCAACGAGCTCGTCGCCGTCGTCGGCCGCGCGCTCGCCGAGCCGCGGCGCAAGGCGCAGCGGCTCTCGGGTGAGACCCATGAAGGACTGCCGCTGATCGGACGCTGCCCGGCGATGCAGGACATCTATCGCGTGCTTGCCCGTCTGACGCAGACCGACCTCACGGTGATGATCACGGGCGAGTCGGGCACCGGCAAGGAGCTTGTCGCCCGCGCGCTGCACGAATACGGCAAGCGCCGCAACGGACCGTTCGTCGCCATTAACATGGCAGCGATCCCGCGCGAGCTGATCGAGTCCGAGCTGTTCGGCCACGAGAAGGGAGCGTTCACAGGGGCACAGAACCGCCACATCGGACGCTTCGAGCAGGCCGAAGGCGGGACGCTGTTTCTCGATGAGATCGGCGACATGCCGATGGAGGCGCAGACGCGTCTCCTGCGCGTGCTTCAGGAAGGCGAATACACGACGGTTGGCGGTCGCACCCCGATCAGGACCAATGTTCGGATCATCGCCGCCACCAACCGCGATCTTCAGCAGCAGATCGATCAGGGCCTGTTCCGCGAAGATTTGTTTTACCGGCTGAACGTCGTGCCGCTCAGGGTGCCACCCTTGCGCGAGCGGCTCGAGGACATTCCCGATCTCGTTCGCCATTTCCTCGGCATCGCCGAGAAGGAGGGGCTGCCGCCGAAGAGCTTCGAGCCGGCGGCCATCGAAAGGCTCAAGCGCTATCACTGGCCGGGAAATGTGCGCGAGCTCGAAAATCTCGTGCGCCGGTTGTCGGCAATTTATGCGCAAGACATCGTCACCGTGGAGATGGTCGAGAGTGAGCTCGCCACGGCAGCTCGTGCGCCGTTTCCTGACGCCGCCGAGCCGTCCGGAGACCTCTCGGACTCGGTCGAGCGCTTCCTCTCTGACTATTTCGTAAGCTTCGGCCAGGAGCTGCCGCCATCGGGGCTCTATACCCGGGTACTGCGCAAGGTCGAGTTCCCGCTGATCACCGCTGCGCTTGCGGCTACGCGCGGCAATCAGATCCGCGCCGCAGACCTGCTCGGTCTCAATCGCAACACACTCCGCAAGAAGATCCGAGACCTCGGCATCAAGGTCATCAGGACCCCGGGAACCTGATCTGGCTTTGGCCTAACTCACTCATTTCGTGGGAGTATCATTTAGGCCGTGCGCTTTGCGTGCGGGATGCCTACATTGTTGCCCGGAGCCCACATGTCGCCAAAGCGCCACATTGTGATCTTATTGCATCATATCCGGCGGACCCTCCCAAATCGAAAGGATGACAAGATCCTTTGGGGAGCGCAGGGGGACACGGGTGCCTAGCGTTTTCCAATCCTTGCAGCGAGCAGCCAGGCGCCTAACCCTTAGGCGCCCGAGCACGACGGAGCCTTCTGAGAAAAAACAGCCGGACCAAGCCGTCGCCTCGCGCGATTCCGTCCGCCCGCGTAGTCGCCTGCCTTTCAAGCTCGGGCTGGTCACCATGGTGCTCTCGCTGTGCTCGGGCCTTGCCACCTACGTGATCCTGAGCGGGCTCACCCCCATTGTGCCCACCAATCTTGTGGTGGTGGTGGTGCTGCTCATCAACCTCGTCCTCGTGCTGGCGATGTTGGGCATCATCGCCTGGCAGGTGACTGGGCTGTGGCTCGCCAAGCGCAAGCAAGTCGCGGGCGCGCAGCTGCACACCCGCATCGTCGGGCTGTTCAGTGTGATTGCGGTCGTGCCGGCGATTCTGCTTGCCGTGTTCGCCAGCATCTCGCTCGATCAGGACCTCGACCGCTGGTTCTCGACCCGCACCAAGTCGATCATCCAGAACTCGATCGACGTGGCGACTGCCTACCTCCAGGAGCACGGCGAGGTGATCCGCGCCGATACGGTCGGCATGGCCAAGGACATCGACGAGGCGGTCGACTTGGTGAAGTCGCAGCCGCAAGGCTTCGGCAACTTTCTTAGCGCCCAGGCTGCCATTAGGGCGCTGCCGATGGCCTATCTTATCGACGGCCAGGGCAAGGTCCTTGCGACCGCCGCATCACTCCCTGAGTTTCCCTATCGCGCGCCGCCGCAAGAAGCGATGAACATAGCTAAGAGCGGGCAGGTGATCGTTATTGCGCCCGGCCAGACCAACATGGTCGGCGCCATCAAGAGCCTGCAGAACTTCAACGACACCTACCTTTATGTCATCCGCCCCGTGAACGCACGCGTGCTGCAACAGCTCCGCGCCACGAGGGCCAGCGTCGCCGAGTATCAGCTGCTCGAGCAGCGACGCGCCGGCGTGCAGGTCGCGTTTGGCCTGATGTATGTGGCGATTGCGCTTACGCTGCTGCTTTCGGCCATCTGGATCGGTATGTGGTTTGCGAACCGCCTGGTGGCGCCGATCCGCGAGTTGATGGGCGCGGCGCAGGAAATTTCGCATGGCAATTTGGGCGTGGAGGTTGGCGTCGATCCCGCCGGCGGCGATCTCGCCGTGCTCGGCTCAACCTTCAACACCATGACCTCCGAGCTGAAGAGCCAGCGCGACGAGTTGGTCGGCGCCAATACTGCGCTCGATGAGCGACGGCGCTTCATGGAAGCGGTATTGTCTGGCGTGACCGCCGGCGTCGTGGGCGTCGATAGCGATGGCATCATCACGCTCGTCAATCGGTCGGCCGAGACACTGCTCGGAGTCAAGGAGGCCAGTCTCGTCGGCAAGCCGCTCGCCAAAGTGGTGCCCGAATTCGGACCGGTGCTCAAGCGCGCCCAGAAGCAGGGGAGGCGGCTCGTCACCGACCAGATCGCGCTTCGGCGTGCGGGCTCTGAGCGCAATTTCGCCGTGCGCGTTACCAGCGAAGGAACCGGCCAGGCGGCGCAGGGCTACGTGGTGACCTTCGACGATATGACCGAGCTTGTCAGCGCGCAGCGAAGCACCGCCTGGGCCGACGTCGCACGGCGCATCGCGCACGAGATCAAGAACCCGCTTACTCCGATCCAGCTTTCGGCCGAGCGCATCCGCCGCAAATACGGCGATTCCATCACCAAGGACCGTGAGGTGTTCGACCAATGCACCGATACCATTATTCGCCAAGTGTCGGATATCGGACGCATGGTCGATGAATTCTCGGCCTTCGCGCGCATGCCTAAGCCGCAGATGGAGCCGCACGACGTGCGCGAGATCGTGCGCGAGGCCGTGTTCCTGTTCCAGGTCAGCCGGCCTGAGATCAAGTTCGAGCTCGATCTCCCGGACAAGCCGGTCATTGCCTTGGCGGATCGCCGCCTCCTAACCCAGGCCGTCACCAATCTCGTCAAGAACGCGAGCGAGGCGATCGACACGGCCGTAGAGGGCGATCCTGCCCGCGCCGGCTCAGGCCATATCGTGGCCAAGGTGCGCACCAAGGGCGACCGCCTGCAAATCACTGTCATCGACAATGGCTGTGGTCTGCCTAAGGAGAACCGCGAGCGCCTGGTCGAGCCCTATATGACCACGCGCGAGAAAGGTACGGGGCTTGGGCTAGCGATCGTGCAACGCATTACCGAGCAGCATGGCGGCACGCTTACGCTTGCCGACGCGCCGCGACGGAACGGGAAGATCGAAGGGGCTTCAGTGCGTATGGACTTGCCGTTAGGCGAGAAGGACGAGGCACTGGCAGGCGATACGGCGCCCGCAGCGTCCGAGCCCGCGCAAGCCGACACGGCAGAGGCCGCCGAGAATGAAGAAGAGGGAGTGACCCATGGCGTCTGACATCCTGGTGGTCGATGACGAAGCCGATATCAGGGAGCTGATCTCCGGCATTCTCGAAGACGAAGGTCATGGAACGCGCCTCGCCAAGGACAGCGACGAGACGCTGAAGGCCATCGAGGAGCGGCGCCCATCGCTCGTGATTCTCGATATCTGGCTGCAAGGCTCGCGGCTCGACGGGCTCGAATTGCTCGACCGCATGAAAAAGGCGCATCCCGATCTGCCGGTCATCATCATCAGCGGCCATGGCAACATCGAGACTGCGGTGGCTGCGATCAAGCGCGGTGCCTACGACTATATCGAGAAGCCGTTCAAAGCCGACCGGCTGGTCCTCATCACTGCCCGCGCGCTCGAGGCCTCGCGGCTTAGACGCGAGAACCGCGAGCTTCGTGAGCGCAGCACCTACTCGTTCGAGATGATCGGCCGCTCGCCGGCCATCAATCAGCTGCGCCAGGCGATTGACAAAGTGGCGCCGACCAATAGCCGTGTGCTCATCACGGGGCCGTCAGGCTGCGGCAAGGAGCTCGCCGCGCGCGTGATGCACGCGAAGTCTGCGCGCGCCGATGGACCCTTTGTCGTGCTGAATGCCGCTGCCATGGTGCCCGACCGCATGGAGCTTGAGTTGTTCGGCACTGAGGAGGGTGCAAGCACCGGTCCGCGCAAGGTTGGCGCTCTCGAAGAGGCGCATAACGGTACGCTCTATATCGACGAGGTTGCCGACATGCCGCTCGAGACGCAGGCAAAGATCCTGCGCGTGCTGGTCGAGCAGCGGTTCCAGCGGCTGGGCGGCGGACCGAAGGTGCATGTCGATGTGCGCGTGGTCTCCTCGACCAGCCACGACCTGCAGAAGGAGATGTCTGCCGGGCGCCTGCGCGAGGACCTTTATCACCGCCTCAATGTGGTGCCCATCAAGGTGCCAGGCCTCTCCGATCGGCGCGAGGATGTGCCGGAGCTCGTGCGCTATTTCGTGCAAACCATCTCGGTCGCCTCGGGCCTTCCGCAGAGGCGCATAGGCGAGGACGCGATGGCCGTGCTGCAATCGCACGATTGGCCGGGCAATGTACGCCAGCTGCGCAACAATATCGAGCGGCTGATGATTCTCGTCGGCGGCGATCCTGAATCGATCATCACCGCCGACATGCTGCCAGAGGAGATCATCTCGCCAGTGCCGCTGTCGCCTAACGGGGCAGGGGGAGAGCATCTGATGTCGCTTCCCTTGCGCGACGCGCGCGAGATTTTCGAGCGCGAATATCTGCTCGCCCAGGTCAACCGCTTCGGTGGCAACATTTCGCGCACGGCCGAATTCGTCGGCATGGAGCGCTCGGCATTGCACCGCAAATTGCGCGCGCTCGGCGTCAATTCCAATGAGCGAAGCCCGGTTTTGCGCTAGTTCCACGGGGCAGAGATGGTTTTTGGGAAGTCTCGCCGAGATTTGGACGTATCAGACCACTTGCGGAATTGCCGTTTAATCGCGTCTAATGCATTCGGGGCGGCCGGGCAGGGTGATTTTCCGGCCCCTTCAATAGCGTAAGCGTGGACCAAAGGGACGGGGAAGCCCATGGCGACAGAGCGCGCGCAAAGTCTTCAAGACACATTTCTCAATCATGTTCGCAAGAACAAGACACCACTGACGATTTTTCTCGTGAACGGCGTAAAGCTTCAGGGCGTTGTGACTTGGTTCGACAATTTCTGTGTTCTCCTGCGCCGGGATGGACATTCGCAGCTCGTCTACAAGCATGCAATCTCGACGATCATGCCGGGTCAGCCCATCCAGCTCGCGGAGATCACCGAGGCGGAAGGTGCCGCTGAATAATTGCGTCCCAAAGACCGTAAGGAGCTAAAGAGCAAGAATGGGCGGTCTCACCCGGAGATCAGCGCCGCGCACGCGGCAGCTCGCGTCAGGACGATCGTGCTCGCGCCCATGCTCGACAAGTCGCGAGGAAAAAGGGCGATGGCGCCGTCCGGCCACAGCGCTTCCTTGCGTTCCCCGCAAGCGCGGCTTGGAGAAGCGATAGGGCTTGCCGCCGCGATCGATCTCGACGTCAAGGCGAGTGGCCTCGTGCTCGTGCCGAATCCTCAGCCTGCCACGTTGTTCGGCTCTGGCAAGGTCGAGGAACTCAAAGGCCTCGTGCGCGCCGAAGAAGCGGGTCTCGTGATCGTCGATCATCCGCTCACGCCGGTACAGCAGCGCAACCTCGAAACGGCGTGGAACACGAAGGTGCTCGACCGCACCGGTCTCATCCTTGAGATCTTCGGGCAAAGGGCGCACACGCGGGAAGGGCGCCTTCAAGTCGAGCTTGCCCATCTCACCTATCAGAAGAGCCGGCTGGTGCGATCTTGGACCCACCTTGAGCGTCAGCGTGGCGGCTTCGGCTTTCTCGGCGGACCGGGCGAGACGCAGATCGAGACCGACCGCCGCATCATCGGCGAGCGCATCGGCGTGATCCGCAAGGAGCTCGAGCACGTGAAGCGCACGCGCGCGCTTCATCGCGAATCGCGCCAGCGCGTGCCGTATCCCGCGGTGGCCCTGGTCGGCTACACCAATGCCGGCAAGTCGACGCTGTTCAATGCACTCACCGGCGCGTCGGTGTTCGCCGAGGATACGCTGTTCGCTACCCTCGACCCGACCATCCGCGCCTTGGGCTTGCCCGGCGGGTCGAAGGCGGTCTTGTCCGACACAGTGGGCTTCATCTCCAATCTGCCAACTCAGCTCGTCGCCGCGTTCCGCGCCACGCTCGAAGAGGTGCTCGAAGCCGATCTCATTTTGCATGTTCGCGACATCGCCGATCATGCAAGCTTGAGCCAACGTGCCGACGTTATCGCGGTACTGGAAGGGCTTGGTATAGAAGTCGAGGCAGAGCCGGAGCGGGTCATCGAGGTGTGGAACAAGGCCGACCTTCTAGATGAGGCAGCTTTGAAGCGCATTGGCGGCGAGGCGAGGCGTGCCGGCGCTGTCTTGGTATCTGCGGTTACAGGCTCCGGACTCGACGCTTTGCGCGCCGCGATCGAGAAGAAGCTCAACCGTTCCCGCGAAACCATCGAAATCAGGCTCAAGCCCGACGAGGGCTCTCTGTCGAACTGGATCTACGAGAATTGCGAAGTGGTGGCACGCTCGGCCCTAGACGAGGGGATCACCGCCTTGCGTATTCGCGTGCCGCCGGAGAAACGCGACAGGCTCGCTCGGCTCGCCGGTCCCGCGCGGCTCAGGCTCGCCGCAGAGTAGCTCTACTCCTTAGACTCGGCGGCCTTGGCCTCGTCCCAGAGGCGATCCATCTCCTCGAGCGTGGAGTTGCGGCCTTCCGCGGCAAGGGCGGCCTCTATGCTCTTGAAGCGGCGGGTGAACTTCGCATTTGCGTCGCGCAGGCTCGCTTCAGGATCGATCCCGAGATGCCGCGCGATGTTTGCCATCACGAAGAGCAGGTCGCCGAACTCCTCACCGATTTCCTTCGCTGGCGGCTTTCCCGCGTCGTTGCCGCTTGAGTCGATTGCCGCTTTCAGCTCGGCAATCTCCTCTTCGGCCTTTGCGAAAACCGGCGCGAGGCTCCCCCAATCGAAGCCGACTTCCGCCGCACGCTTCTGTAGCTTCACCGCGCGCATGAGAGCAGGGACCGCCAGTGGCACATCGTCGAGGCGTGATCCGCCCCCACGTGCACCCCATTCTGCCTTCTCCTCAGCTTTGATGCGCTGCCACAGGTCTGCGTTCACGAACTCATCTCTAAGACTCGGATCGACAAATACGTGCGGGTGGCGGCGGATCATCTTCCGGGTGATCGCGTCAACCACGTCGCCGAAGTCGAAGCGTTTTTGCTCGGAAGCCATCTGCGCGTGATAGACGACCTGAAGCAGAAGATCCCCAAGCTCCTCCTTGAGCGCATCGAGGCTCTCGCGCGCGATCGCGTCGGCGACTTCGTACGCTTCTTCAACCGTATAGGGGGCGATGGTCGCGAAGCTTTGCTTCACGTCCCACGGACAGCCGGCAACGGGATCGCGCAGGCGCGCCATGACGGCGAGGAGATCCTCGAGCGTGTGCAGCCTCGGACCCTCGTCAGCCATTTTGAGCATCGTACAGGGGTTGGGGCAACGATGCGGGCAATCTGGTAAAATTCACAAGGTATGTCAGCACGTTGGCAGCGTGCCCTCATTTTCTGTCTGATATTCCTCGATTCGCATAAGGTATATTATGGAA
>Ga0126372_10000135_pt1 | contig 20816 bp, 16 predicted proteins | sample PanSoiMetaPlot_6_FD_92762 | JGI IMG/M metagenome (GOLD analysis project Ga0126372, IMG submission 92762) | Tropical forest soil microbial communities from Panama - MetaG Plot_6 | ecosystem: Environmental > Terrestrial > Soil > Tropical forest > Bulk soil | place: Panama | collected 2016-02-17
CAGGAATTCGGTTTCTTCCAACAGGCAGCGGTGAAAAGGCCACCGAACGCCGCTGTGACCTAAGCCATCGGTTCATCTTTGATCGCATGGTTTGCCTTCTTGACTGAAGGCGACTCCTTCCCCTGAAGCGCGTCAAGGTGGACACGCCGCGGTCGAGCGCACACAAATTCCTTCTCTCTGCCAGACATAAGTCCTTTCGCGTCTGCAGGTTTTTGGTTGGCTTGCTCCATGCAAGTCCATAGATCGGCTGACGAAGAGGGGCCGGCGATGAGATCTACAAAACTCAGAGAGTCAAAACCAGACGGAATCCTCGTATTGATGTTGCTGGCAACCGCGGCTTCGGCACAGATTACGCATAAGGTCGAGCCGCCGAGACGCAAAATTCTAGTTAGCAATGCCGATCGCAAGCTGGCAGTTCTCGAAGACGGGAACATCCTCAAGATCTTTCCCGTGGCGGTTGGAGCCAGCGTCACACCGAGTCCAGCAGGCGCCTTCCAAATCGTAAATCGCCTGGTCAATCCAGGTTATTTCCATCCGGGAATAGTCATTCCGCCGGGGAAGACGAATCCCCTGGGGCCGCGTTGGATCGGTCTCAATAAGAAAGGCTACGGAATTCACGGAACGAACGAGCCCAGCTCGATTGGTAAGGCCGCATCGCATGGATGCATTCGCCTGCGCAACCGAGATATTCAAGAGCTGTTTGCGATGGTCAGGGTCGGTGACGAAGTCGGAATTCTCAGCGAACGCGGTCCACTGACGACGGAAATATTCGGTGGGCCTGAAGCTATTCCGGAGCACGAAGATGCGGTTTCCGGTGCCAGTGCAGCTGGCGGGGCGCAATAGGCGTCGGGCCATGGAGAACCCAGTTTTGGGAGGCAGGCTATGGATACGGCAATTACAGCGATGACGGTTGTGGCGGTGCTCATATTCTCCGTCGCGGTTGGAATTCTGGTCGAAGAGGTGATTTTCGGAGAAATCTGCCGCCTGTTCTTTGCTCGACCGAGGGTAGAGAGAGTCGAGTGGTGGACCAAGTCGCGGTAGGCACGAAAGGAGAATGAACATGCTGTTCCTTAAGAGCATGCTTATGGTGAGTGGTATTGCGATGATGATCGTGGCCGCCGGAATCCTGGGATATGACCTGTACCTACAAGCCCGATACCGGCGCGAATCGCAGGCGGGAGTCACACCGGCGGGGCCGCAGCCAAAAGTGGCTTGGCGCACCAGCATGGCGCTTGTCTTGCTGGCGTGGGGCCCGATCCTAATGGCTCTCAGTATTGTTGTAGTTCCAAGCGGGACCGCAGGTGTCCGCGTTAGTGAGACGAAAGGAACGCTGGCCGGTGCCCTCTATCCTGGGGTACATCTTGTGCCACCACTGATCGAGAGCGTTGTGCTGTTCGATACCCGAGACCAGTTGTTCACTACTGGTGCGCCCGAGGACGGCGCCAAGGGCGGGACAGAAACCGGGGCGAAATTCGAACCGTTGAAGCTGCAAGCCAAAGAAGGATTGACCCTGGCTCTGGCGATCACGGTGCGCTACCGTCTCGATTCCAAGCGATTGGATTTCATTCTGACCAACCTGCCGCAGCCGGTGGAAAAAGAGATTGTGCCGCAGGTGGTTGCCAGCGTATGGCGGGATTTGGTGCCGAACTATACGGTCAGGGAAGTCTTCGCTGTGAAACGAGAAGAAATTCGCAGGCGGGCATCAAGAGTGATTACCGAGCGGCTAGCTTCCGACGCCATCATCGTTAAGGAAGTCATGCTGCGTGATATTCAATTGCCGCCGGAATATGCAAAAGGATTGGAAGAACTCTTGCTAAAAGAGCAGGAGAGCGACCAGAAGGGTGTTGAAACGGATATTCAGCAGAAGCAAGTGAGAATTTCTGAACTCGAGGCCGAAGCGCAGAAAGCGCAGCGCGTGAAACAGGCTGAGGGCGAAGCACAGGTGCGAGTGCTCGAAGCCAAATCTGAGGCCGATGCCATCGAGTACACATTACCGCTGAAACAGAAGCAGATCGAGGAATCGCGACTCGAGGCCGAAGCCCGTAAAGAAGCGACGGTCAAAAATGCCGAAGCCATGGCACAGGCCAAAGTAATCGACAGCAATGCCGAGATGGATCGGAGAAAGATGCTGGCCGACGCGGAAGCGGATCGCATTCGGGTCACAGCAGCTGCCGATGCCGAACGTCTGAAGAGCGAGGCGGCGATCCTCAAGTCGAATCCGCTTCTCATCAATAAAATCGTGGCGGAACGTCTTTCCGATAAGCTGCAGATCATGATGGTTCCGGCGGACGGCAAGTTTTTCTTCGCCAATGATGTGTTGCGGAGCATGAGCAATGCCAATCACGTCAGCCAGTCGCAGCAGGCCGATGAGGATACGCCGGATCCTAAGTAGATTGTGCCGTTCGTGGCCCGATGGCAGGCCAACACATCCCTGAATATAAGGTCTGCCGCCGCGGGCTAACCAGATGAAAACCGGCGGATGATACTGGGTCGGAGGCAACCTTGTGAACCCGCCCGTTTATAATGGACGAAAGCCCCACATGAGCGATCGCCGGTTTGTGCGCACGGTTGTCCTGTCCCTCACCCTTCTGTGTTTGCTTGCGACAAGTTCCGCAGCCTCGAACTGGAGCGGCGCGGAAATGGAATTCACTGGCAAGATCGCTTCCATCACGGGCCCTGCAGCCGTTTCCTTGATCATTCGGAATCATTCATCGCTGGTCGAGAGCGATGTGACGGCGATCGCTGCCGAACTTCGTTCCGAGTTCGTAGGTGCGGGTTTACGCTTGGTCGCGGCGGACCAGGCAGCGGCCTCGGTCGAGGTAACACTTTCGGAAAACGTTCAGGGATACCTTTGGATCGCCAAAGTTCAGCAAGGAGCCAATACGCCGGTCGTCACCATGATAAAACTGCCGCGTGCGGGCCCTGCGGTAGCAGCCCGCAAGACCACACAGATGGCGATCGCGAAAATCCATCTCTGGTCGCAGGATGACCGGATTCTGGATGTGGGCGTAATTGATAGCCCGCCGCGTTTGATGATTCTGGAGCCCGAGAGGATTGTTTTGTACAGCCGGTTAAGCTCGGGCCAGTGGCAGCAAGACCAGGAGTTCCCCATCTCTCATGTTCGGCCATGGCCACGCGATCTGCGCGGGCGGCTTGTGCTGCGCAAGGATCACCTGTTCGACGCTTATCTTCCCGGTGTTGCCTGTGCGGCGAGTTCGGCTGGGACTCTTTCTGTCGACTGCAACCAGAGCGACGACCCGTGGCCGCTTGGGGGCGGTGCTTTCGCGTTGAATGCCTTCTTTTCCCCGACACGGAATTTCTTTACGGGAGTGCTTACGCCTGGTGTGGGGAAGCAAAACACAGTGACTGCGTTCTATTCAGCGGCGCCCATTGCTCGCGACAAGTATGCTCTGTGGGTGTTTGCCGCCAGCGACGGACAGATACACACGGTGGATGGCATCCGTGACCTGGCAGTCCCAACGACCGGCTGGGGAAGCGAGGTGGCCAGCGTTAAGAGCAGCTGCGGCACGGGCTGGCAGCTGCTGGCAACCAGCAATTCCGATGGCAATCGCCCAGACACCGTGCGGGCGTATCAATTTCCAGACCGCGATCCGGTTGCTGTGAGTGAAGCCGTCGACTTAGGCGGCCCAGTGGTTGCGCTCTGGACGGAGCAGTCAGGGAGCACGGCGTTAGCGGTCTCACGAAGTTTACGGACGGGACGATATGAAGCCTTTCGGCTGGCAATTAGTTGCGGCGAGTAGTCTCTCGCTTGCGCTGGCGCATGCGGAGATGCGGCCGCAATATGGCGGTACAGCACACATGCTGCTCGGGAGCGCGCCGAACTCGCTCGATCCCGTAAGTCCGCAAGCAGATCCATTTACAGCTGGAAAACTCCTGCACTTAATTTATGACACTTTAGTTTCGATCAACGACAGCGATAACATTCAACCTGAATTAGCTGTCTCCTGGGAGGTAGATAAAGATCGTAAGCACTGGCGCTTTCGTCTGCGGCCAGGGGTGAAATTTGAGGACGGTTCTCCGCTCACCGCCGATCTGGTAGCAACATCGCTCAGACAAGTGAATACCTGGAGTGTGTTTCCCGAGGGCGATTCTATTGAAATCGACTTGCAACAAGCGGACGATTTGCTGCCCGCAGAACTCTCACTCACAAAGAATGCAATCGTTAAACGCAATGAGAGTGCGCCCAGTGGGACGGGGCCATTTCGGGTAGGGAAGTGGGAATCGGGGAAAAGGCTGGTGCTGACTGCGAATGAGGAATACTGGGGAGGTAGGCCGTTCCTTAATTCGGTTGAAATTGAGTTCGGCAGCAGCTACCGCGATCAAGAGACGGCATTGGAACTAGGTAGAGCCGACCTGGTGGAGATAGCGACCGAGCAAGCGCGACGGCTAGAAACGGGAGCTCGGCACGTCTCTGAATCGGGACCACTCGAGCTGCTGGCGCTGGTGTTCGCGCACGAGGCTCAATCGACTAACGAATCCAAGCTGCGGCAAGCCCTGACACTATGCATCGACCGCATATCTATCAGGGATGTGCTCCTGGGAGGACAAGGCGATTTGGCCGCCGGAATTCTGCCCAATTGGATTACGGGATATGAATTCCTCTTTGCTACTGAAATGGATGTAAGGAAGGCGCAGGAGGCGCGAGGTGAGGTTAGCCAGGCGCCGGTATGGATGCTTGGCTACAATTCCCGAGATCCTATCAGCAAAGTAGTGGCCGAGAGAATTGCGCTGAATGCGCGCGACGTTGGCTTGCGTGTGCAGTTGGCTAGCGGAGCTAACGCAGACGTGCAACTGGTGCGGATTCGCTTGGAATCCATGAATCCCGGGATTGCTTTGAAAACTGCCGCCGTGCGGCTCGGCTTGCCCGAACCGAAACTCGAGGGCGTGAGCATGCAGCAAGTCTATGAGGCCGAAGCCGCTCTTCTACAAGGGCAAAAGATCATACCCTTGTTTCATGTACCAGTCGTTTACGGTGTTGGGGGTGCGGTGAAAGGATGGAAGGCGCGGCTCGATGGCAGCTGGCCGCTGACGGATGTCTGGTTGGGTCACTAGCGGCGCCGGCGCGCCATGATGGCCACCACGGGTGCGACGCTCGCTTGCACGGAGAGAAATTGAGTTTTCGGCGAAAGCTGTTATTGGTATTTTCTGCCACCATATTTGTCGTCGTAGCGGCAGTGGCAGGGATCGTGTCGGTGTTGACCGGAGCCGCGTTTGACCGACTCAATGGGGAACGTACCCTGGCGCTGGTCCGGCAATTTCAGCGGGCGTTCAAGCGGCGCGGCGACGATGTCGTCGAGCAGGTGGAAGCCATCGCAGCCGGGGATGCAGCGCGACGCATGGGCCTTGAGCTTAGCCGTCTACAACCCGATTACGGCACCTATGTCGGCGAGGCAAAGGGGATCGCGGACAGCCAGGGGTTGGATTTTCTTGAATTTGTCGATGCCCAAGGAAAAATCATTGCCTCTGCGCAATCGCCCGCCAAATTTGGATATAAAGATTCTTCTTTGAACTTAGCGGCTGTTTCCAAACACGCTTACCTCAAAGAAGAAGACTTGCCCCAAGGCTCCGCTCTCGGCCTGTTTGCGGTTCGGCCTGTTAGAGATGGAGAAGTGGCTTTGTACGTAGCGGGAGGCATACGGCTCGATAAGGAGTTTTTGAGGACGCTTGATTTGCCGGCCGGCATGCGCACGCTGCTATATCAGAACGTCGCTCCGGCTTTTTCAGCACAGTTCTTGATTGATCCTTCCGAGGGACCGCGGGTAGCCGAAAAGATTGCGCCGCTCATTCAGAAAGTAGTCGCGGACGGAAACGAGCACAGCGAGACGATCCGGTGGACGTCGAATCGAACCGACGACGAGATGATGCACGCGATTCCGCTGCCTGGCCAGGATGGCGCCATAGCAGGAGTGCTGCTCGTCGGCAGTTCCCGTCGCGAATATGTCGAGCTGAACCGGCGCGTGCGCGATGTGGCTATGCTGGTGGGGGGCATCGGAATCCTGTTCGCTATCTTTATGAGTAATTGGGCTGCGTGGCGAGTTACCCGTCCGGTGGAACAGCTTGCGGCGGCTGCCCGGTCTGTCGGAAGAGGAGAGCGCGAGGTGCGGATTGACGTCAGCTCTCACGACGAATTTGGTGAACTGGCAGATGCATTCAACCGCATGACCCGGGAATTAGGCGAGCAGAGCGACCGGCTGGTGCAGGCCGAGCGTGTCGCGGCTTGGCGGGAACTGGCGAGGAGGCTTGCCCATGAACTCAAGAACCCGCTGTTCCCGCTGCAACTCACAGTTGAGAATCTGGTGCGGGCACACGCCCACAGTCCACAGCTGTTCGAAGAAATGTTTGATGAAGGCACTAAGACTCTGCTGGCGGAGATCGCGAACCTAAAATCCACGGTTACGCGCTTCAGCGAATTTTCGAAAATGCCGGAGCCGCATTTCCAGCCGGTCGATGTGAATAACCTGATCGAACAAGTGGCGCGTGTCTTTCAAGCGCAACTCGAGTCGAGGGTAAGAATCGAGTGTCGACTTGAGCTGGAGCAAGGTCTTCCACTGATCGCTGCTGACTCAGATCTGCTTCACCGGGCAATCTCTAATCTGGTGCTGAATGGTATAGATGCTATGCCAACAGGCGGCACCATCACGCTGGCCAGTAATAGGAAAAATGGCAACGGGGTCTCTATCAAGGTGAGCGACACGGGGAGCGGGCTCTCTGCGGAAGAACGCAAAGCTCTGTTTACCCCTTACTACACGACGAAACAGAACGGGACCGGGCTGGGACTGGCCCTCGTGCAATCCATTGTCAGCGATCACCAGGGTAAAGTTGGTGTGCACAGCAGACCGGGACAGGGAACAACTTTCACGATTGAGTTGCCGCGCAATTGGGAGCGACTGAGTGCTGGACAGGGGAAATCGGCAGTTGAAAATTGAGGAGCCAGGGTGAGCGATAAGGCGCATCTGCTCATTGTCGATGACGAGGCGAATACGCTGGCGTCGCTTTCTCGCGCTTTCCGCCTTGCGGGACATGAGGCGACTCCCTGTGACAATGCATCGCGGGCACTTGAGCTGGCCAAATCGCAGCACTTCGATCTCATATTTTCCGATGTGGTGATGCCAGGCAAGGACGGTTTATCGCTGCTCAAGGACCTTAAAGCACAGGGGGTGACAACGCCGGTGGTAATGATGTCCGGGCAGGCCCACATTGAAATGGCGGTGCGCGCGACCCGCCTGGGTGCCCTGGATTTTCTTGAGAAGCCGATCTCGACAGAGAAACTGTTGTTGACGGTCGAAAACGCGATGCGGCTCGAGCGGCTGGAATCGGAAAACCGGCAACTGCGGCAGCGATTGGGTAAGCATGAGATGGTTTGGGCCGGCGAGGCGATGAAGAGAGTTAGGGCACAGGTGGAGCGGGTAGCGGCGAGCGAGACACGGGTTTGCATCCTCGGGGAAACCGGTACGGGAAAGGAATTGGTGGCTCGCACGCTGCACGGGCAAAGTGCAAGAGCGGCCGGCCCGTTTGTGACGCTCAACTGCGCAGCCGTTCCCGCCGAGCTCATTGAGTCAGAACTGTTCGGCCATGAAAAGGGCGCTTTCACGAACGCGGCGGCACGGCACCTGGGCAAGTTTGAACAGGCCGAGCACGGCACGATTCTTCTGGATGAGATCGGTGACATGCCGCTCGCAATGCAAGCGAAGTTGCTACGCGTCCTGGAGGAAAATGAGGTTGAGCGAGTGGGCGGTGAAAAACCGGTTCGCGTAGACGTCCGCGTCATTGTTGCAACGCACCGAGATCTGTCTGCATTGACTCGGGAAGGGAAGTTCCGTCAGGACCTTTTCCATCGGGTCTATGTTTTCCCGATTGTTCTTCCTCCCTTGCGCGAGCGCCGCGATGATATTCCCAAGCTGGTGGACTATTTCATTCAGCAGGTATGCGAACAAAACGGTTGGAAACCGATTCCGTTTACAGCCGAAGCGATCTCGGCATTAGAAAAACACCCGTGGCCGGGGAATGTCCGCGAACTGCGGAACGTCGTGGAACGCCTGATTCTGCTGGCAACGGAGGGAAAAGTCGACGCAGCGACTGTTGACTTGGCAATTCCACAGACTTCCACGACAACAGGCTTACCGATGACGGGCTCGGGAGCGCTATCGGATCGGGTCGCGGGTTTCGAGCGGGAAACGATTTTGGCGGAACTTAAGCGCAATCGCTTCCACATCACCAATACCGCCAAGATGCTTGATCTCGAGCGGAGTCATCTTTACAAAAAATGTGAGCAGCTGGGAATTGATCTGAGTGCGGTGAGGAAAGAACAGTAAGAAGCTCTTAGCCATCATCAGCTCTGCGGCAGGAGCACCTTGGAGAACGGGCCTCGAGGATGATATGAGGCCCGTCCGCCGACATTGCGAGCTACTTGACGATTTCCGGTTGCGTGGGCGGAGGCACATCGGCATGAGAAGAAGCGACAGCGGGAGCACCTGCCTTCGTGATTTTCACACCGGCGAGAATCTTTTCCAGACGGCGAAATACTTCTTCGCGGTCGACCAGATTGACCCCGTCTTCATTGCCATCCCAGGCTGTGGTTAGGCCGAGGGCGAATTCATAGCAAGCGCCATTTTCGAAGGTGTGATAGTACTTCGTGTCCACTTGCTTTGTGGATTCGCCACTAATGTTTTCCACCTCACGGAAATCCACGTCGCCGATCTCGACCTCGGAAGGCTGAGCGTCATTCTTGTTGTCCGGCTTGGATTCGGGAGTGGCAAATTGCGCGCATTCTCCCTCGCCCAGGCCTTTATGCACGTTGACTTGAAAAGAGGCCGACGCGAGATCGGTTCCGGGATAGGCGTCGTCTGGTAACTGGACCGAAACCGCGGCAAGTCCACCTGGTTGCACGAAATTCATAGTGTCCAAGCCAGAGTTGGAATTGAGGTCCTCTCCACTCTTTAAGATGTACTTCCTGGGATATGCGAAAGATACTCCGTAGGTATCATCCTTGTAAGTGACCACGGACGAGTGTTTCTTGGCCGTCTTTTTTGGGGCTGGTTTCCGCGCCACGAACTGGCTTACGAGGGGAGCGGGCGATACAGGTGGTGGGGCAATGGTTTGGCTCGAAACAGTTGGGGGTGACGAGGTTCGAACCGTGGACCCTGTCGGATTGCTCTTTTCCTTTGAGCATCCAATCGTGAGCAGCGAACCGGCAAGCAAGCCCGCGATCAAGAGATTGGACTTATTCCCACTCTGGCGGATGGACGATGGTGCGGCTGATACTTTCTGTTGGTAATCATTGGCATGTTTCATATCACTTCACCTCCGGCTGCATTGCAGCTGGAAGGATCGACTGCACGGCGTCAGCCGGAAAGTGTGCCGTTGATAAAAAGGGAGTTAGAAGCGGCGATGATGGATTTCAACGCGTCGCCCGGCCGACACTGTGTGTGAAGACACACAAATTAGAAGTCGCGCGAAGACATCGGATTCAGCTGGTGCAAGCTGGATTTTGCTAAGAACAACAGGAGGAAGCTGCCGCCCGAGAGTGCCATCATAATTTGACGATAGGGTCATTGCCCGTGTGTGGGGCATGCCAGGATTCCGAGCAATTACGATCAGACTACCAAACACCGCGATCCTCCAACGGCTGAGCGAATTTCCCCCAATGGGGTATGCCACCCCAACGGAGAAACAGCGCGCCTCTCTTTCCCACGACGCTGGCGGGAATGATTCTGGGTACATAAAAAGGGGCCACGTGCGATACGGATGCGCTGCCCCGCCCTAAAAGAGAAGAGCGAGGCATCCGAAAGCAACCACAGTTCTCACGATGATCGACATAAGCAACTCCAGAGTTCTGTTCCTTCCGTCACTAAAGCAGGATTAAACCACGACGGATGCCTTCGGTAACGGCTTCGGTGCGTGTCGATGTCCCGAGCTTTCCAAAGATCGACGCGATGTGAAACTTGACGGTATGTTCGGAAATGCCGAGCGTCGAGCCGATTTCGCGGTTGGTAAGGCCGGCCGTCATCATGTGCAAAACCTCAGTCTCCCGCGAAGTAAGCTCCTCTTCGCCGGGTTCTGGGTCAATCGTCTCCAGGGGCGGTCGCAGCCACCGTTCCGCCGTGTTCGCTTCCAAGGCAGTGAGCCCTGCAGCCACGGCATATATCGCTGCCACGAGTTGTTTGCGATCGCAGTCCCGTCGCAGTATGGCGATCGGTTCGGGAGGTAGTGTCTGCTCCATCGAACAGAGATCTGGATTTTCAGTCAGCACGACGATCCCCGTCCTCGATTGTGGAAGCGTGCTCATCCGAGATGCCAGGTCATCTTCGAGGTCAACAACGATGACGCCCGACGGATTGGAAGCGCCATGCAGACTTTCGCCAGTGAAATCGATTATCTTGAACTCTGCATCACGTGACAAAAGTGCACGCAATTCATCTCGGCGCTCGACCGATTCCGCCGCGATCATCACGCGTGTTTCTCGGGCTGCTGCTCCCGTAGGCATCATTGTTCGAAGCGGTCTCCCAGTGTGACCGAGATTTGTTTGGGTTCGCCACTTCGCACAAGGCTCAGCGTGACCGAGTCGCCGACTCGCTGTTCGCTGAAGATGCCGTGCAGTCTGGCGAGACGGGCGAGGGGTTTACCGGCGATCTCGGTGACGATATCTCCCAGCATCAAACCGGCGCGGGCTGCCGGTCCGTTATTCTGCAAGTGAACGATGAGCAGACCGTGGTGCGCCTCGCTCTTGAGTTTTGCGATTATGTCATCCGGCAAGGACACTGCTTGCAAAGCCACACCAAGGTACGGCTGAGCGATGTGGCCTTTAGCTAGAAGTTCGTCCACGACGCGCGTCACTGTGCTGGTCGGAACGGCGATCGGTGCGCCGCGCCTTAGCCCGGTGGTGTTCATGCCCACCACCTCTCCTTTGGTGTTGACCAGCGGTCCACCTGAGTATCCCCGGTACAGCGTGATGTCGGGTCGGATAAACCGGTCGATGTGACCTCCTCGCCAAGTCTGCCAGCCGTCCATCAAGCCAGAGATGATGCCTGAGCTCGCCGTCAAGTTCCCGCGCCGAGTTCGCGCCAAGGCCAAGACAAAATGCCCAACCCGCAATAGCCCCGCATCACCCCGCACGGCCGGAGGCTCGTCCTTGCTCTCAATGGTAAAGATGGCGAGGTCGGTGCTTGGGTCGCGTCCTTTTATACGCGCGCCGGCGGACTTTCCTCCGGGAAGCAAGGCCGTGACGGCATCTTGGGGGGCGGAGTGGTTCGCCGTGACCACAACACCTTGTTGCCACATGACTCCGCTGGTGGCATGCGTTTCGTTTGCTTGAAGGGCCACTACGGACTGGCCGGCTGCTTCGGTAACTAATGCCAGCTCATCGGAAAAATCTGCCCAAATTGCTCTGCCAGGTGATCCCATTGGTTCTCCTTGTTTCCTACTGCTCACAGCATGCGATAGTCGGAGAACAGAGCGCATCCGCCGAATGGGTAGGTGGCGGGAAGTGCGAAAACAGCCGGCAAAACGGACGCGTCAGAAACGGGTTCAACGAGCGGAGTCGGTTCGGCGAACGGAAATCACAGACGCCGTGTAGCGGTCACCATGCAGGAGGGAAATGCTGTATTCGATGGCGATGTTCTGCATATCGTAGGTCGTCTCCTTAATGACCAGAATTGGGCTGCCCGGTTGCGCCGCTAACACACGCGCTTCTTCTTCACCCGCGACCGTTGCGCCAATCAGTTCCTCGGCCCACTGCAACTTGCGCTGGTAGGTGTGTTCAAAGACGTGATACAGCGACTGGTTCTCCAGATCCTGCTTGTCGATACCAGAAAAAATACGTGCGGGAAGATAGCTGGTCACAATGGCTACTGGCTCGCCGTTGACAAAACGAAGGCGTCGAGCGCAGAAGACACGCTCTCCGGGAGTGAGCTTGAGAGCCTGGGCTACCTCGATGTCCGGCTCTAGCAGATGCATGCTGAGCAACTTGGCGGACGGCAACAAGCCACGGCGGCGCATCTCCTCGCTGAAACCGCGAAGTTGCTGGAAGTTCCATGGAACCCGTGCGGAGCCGATCACCGGTCTCTTTCCCTTGGCGATCACCAGCAAGCCCTCGGAGCGAAGTTTCTGAAAAGCCTGGCGGACGGGCATTTTGCTCACGCGGAGGAAGCGCGCGATGTCACCTTCAGAGCAGAAAGTCTGACCTTGTCGGAGCCTGTTCTTTTTTATGAGAGAGCGCACCTGATCGACAATCTGCTGGTAATAAGGAACGAAGCTGCGACTGTCGAGCGCGATACCTAGTTCCTCGACAACTACAGGAGGCGAAGATGAGGGTTCGGATGCGGCAACCATCTCGGACATACAAACATAGTATACAAAGAATACATGGCATTACAATCGGCTGTGTTTCCAGCCTTTACCCAAATGGGTAATTGTTCATACCATTAACAAAATAAGGAACTTTAAGTAATTACTGAATCGGCATCCCATCAGGACGAAAAACAGCAGATTTTATACTTGACAACATATATGCATATGCGGTTTTTATGTATGCGCTTAACTGTTTCTCTGGAGAGTTCACATGCAATTGCGTGCATTTTCGAACCGATGCGCGGCTCGTGTGCTGATCCTGTCAATCTCCATTCTCGCTGCAAGTGCCATCGCCGGGGCACAAGTCGAGTCGGCGAAAGTTGTCGGCACCGTGCGCGACAGTTCAGGTGCGATTGTGACGGGCGCCGAGGTCAGGGTCACGGAAGTCGAGACCAATGTCACTCACACGATCAAAACCAATGCCAACGGCGAGTATGTGGTCACGGAACTGAAACCCGGCGCGTACACCGTTGCGGTGGAGTATCCCGGTTTCAAGAAAGTCATCGAGGCGCCGTTCAAGCTGGATGTGAACCAAGTTGTGCGGGTGGACCTCACGCTGATGGTGGGATCGATTGCCGAGCAGGTCACGGTCACGGCGGCCGAACCTATGCTCGAATCCCAAACTTCGTCTATCGGACAGGTGGTCGAAGCCGAGCGCGTGCATGAACTGCCGCTGAACGGACGAAATTTCATACAACTGGCTTATCTGAGTCCCGGTGTGAACAAAGGGCCGGCCAGCACCGGCAGCACCGGAAACGTGCAGCAGGGCGACATTCCTGAAAATGAGCGGGGCAATGGCTCGATCCAGGTAAATGGGTTGTGGGCCACCAATAACAATTTCCTGCTAAACGGATTCGACAACAACGAGCAGCAGATTGGCTTCGAGTTGATCGAGCCGCCGGTGGATGCCATCCAGGAATTCAAAGTTCAGACCAACAATTTCGGCGCCGACATCGGCAGAGGTGGAGCGGTTGTCAACGTGGTGACCAAGGCGGGCACAAACAACTTTCATGGCAGTGCGTTCGAGTTCCTCCGTAATTCGACTATGGACGCCAAGAATTACTTCGACAGCGCTAGCGCGCCGATTCCCCCCTTTAAGCGCAACGAGTTTGGTGGATCACTGGGAGGTCCGATCATTCATGACCGGACATTTTTCTTCGTTGACTATCAAGGAAGGCGCATTCGGACGTCGGATACTTTTCTTTCCCCCGTGCCCGACCCGGCGGAGGTTGGCGGCAATTTTGCCGATCTTCTTCCCTTGAAGGTGATCGATCCGAAAACTGGCCTTCAGTTCATGGGCAACAACAACTCCAGTCCGAACCTCATTCCTTCCTGCCCGAGCCCGACCGGGGGCGCATGTTTGGATCCGGCGGCGCTGAACTTAGTCAAACTTTTCCCACAGCCGAACGTTCCCCGGTCGCAGGGCTTCCTATTCCTCTATAACCCGGTGGACAGCAACAATCAGGATTCATTTGATGTGCGCGTCGATCATCAGATCACGTCCAAGAACAGCCTGTTCACCGTGTTCAGCTACGGCAATGTGGACGATCACAAACCCGATCCGTTCCCCGGAATCGCTGGGGGAGGCTCGTTCACCGGAAACATCAATAACAAGTCACTGATGGCCGGCATCAGCGACGTGCATGCCTTCTCCAGCAACAGAATCAACGAATTCAAGATCGGCTACACGCGCTACCAGGTGCTGGCTCAACTGTTTTTTACGAATCAAGCTCTTGCCACACAGTTGGGCATACCCGGAATCAACCTCACAACCTTGCCGGGGAGCGGCGGGCTGCCGAATATCCAAATCAGCGGTCTGAACTCTATCGGCAACGGCGACTGGTTTCCCGAGGCCTTGCACGAGAACAATTATCAGCTGTTGGACTCCTTCACCTACATCCGCGGCCGTCATTCGATCAAGATGGGTGCGGATCTCCGCCGGCGTCACCACGGTTTTTTTCAGACGCAGAATACTCGCGGCGACATATCCTTTACCGGCCAGTTCACGAGCGCGGACCCAACGACCTATACGGTTCCGCTTGCTGATTTTTTGATCGGGTACGTGCAGAACCTGTTCCGCGATACGCAGTCGGGAACGTTCGGCATGCGTTGGTGGGAGTTCGGCATGTACGCCATGGACGATTACCGCGTCACCGACAAGCTGACGCTGAACCTTGGAGTGCGCTATGACGTCTACACACCCATGGTCGAAGATCGCAATCGCATGGCGAACTTTGATTTTCAGACAGGGCTTTTCGTGGCGCCCGGCATAACGCCGGGGGTGGGACGTTCGGCGGGTGTCGAGACGAACTGGAAGAATTTCTCACCTCGCCTGGGCTTTGCGTATTCGCCAGGCGGCGATAACAAGACGGTGGTGCGCGGCGGATTCGGCATGTTCTATGGTGTGCAGGCTGATCAGAACGACACCGAGCTCGCCTACAATCCTCTGCCCGGAGTTTATGGCAGCCAGTCACTGACGGCATCTCTGGGCCCGACGCCTGTGATGTTCTTGTCGCAAGGACCACCCCCGATTACATTTTCGACAGTTACAAATCCCAGCGGGCGCGCCAGCGCTGCCTTCTTTCACAACCCGACTACCTACGTCGAAGAGTGGAATCTGAACGTCGAGCGCGAGCTTGCCAAGAACATGGTGCTGCAGGTCGGATATGTGGGCACGCACGGCGTGGACTTGACCTACCTGCGAAATCTTAATCAGGCTTTGTATCCAAGCTGGACGAACTTTGCCGGGCCAACCGGGAACGAGGGCCGACCCTATGTGAACACGGTTCCAAACGTTGCGGCGATCCGCACCGAGGGCCACGATGTCGGGCTTATCAATCATGGCCTGCAGGTGCGATTTGAAAAGCGTTCTTCGCGTGGCTGGAGCATGCTGAACAGCTACACCTATCAGCACACAATCGGGGCGGCGACGGAGAGTGAAGCCCCCGATGGGGAGCCGCAAAACACATACAACATGCGCGCCGAGCGGGGTAACGTCCCTCCGGATTTCCGCCATCAGTTCACGTCGGCATGGTCGTACGAGCTGCCGCTCGGGCCCGGGAAGCGCTTCCTTTCTTCCAATGGTCCGCTGCATTGGGTTACGGGGGGCTGGCAGTTGAATGCCATCATCGCGCTCTATTCCGGACAGGGTTCACGCCCTTTCTGTCGTTTGATCCGACCAATACCGGTTCGGGAGGAGCGCGGCCGGATTTGGTGGGTAACCCCTATAATTTTTCGAGCTCGCCTTGTGGCAACCAGCAGACGGTCAATTGCTGGTATAACCCGGCGGCTTTCGCGATTCCCGGCATCGCGCCTGGCCAGCCAACACCACCGCCAGGAGTTGCGTTGGCAACCATGTTCGGTAATGCTACGCGCGGAAGCCTGCGTGGGCCGGCATTCTATAATACCGACTTCTCCATCTTCAAGGATTTCACTTTGAGAGAGCGGGCCAAGTTAGAGCTGCGCGGAGAGATCTTCAATCTGTTCAACACGCCGCAGTTTGCACTTCCGACCCCTCAAGTGGATACACCAACTGCCGGACAGATCACCAGCACTTTGCACGAATCGCGGCAGATTCAGCTGTCGGTCAATTTCACCTTTTAGAATCGGAAGCTCCTGTCTTCTTCCGTGAGAGGCAAGCGAATTCATGCCGCACGACTGCTGGGGACGGTTGAGGCAATTTAAGCGGTTGTGTTGGCACTTGGTTATGGCGGGATGCGCGCTGGCCGCGCCGAGTATGGCTGCTCAGGCCAAAGCGCCGGAGCAGCCGAGTATTTCGCATTTACCTCGAGTTCACCTCGACGGCACCTACTTCACGCGTAATGGACGGCGGTTTATTCCCGTGGGCGCACACTGGGTACCGGCTAAGGCCGCCATGCAGTGGCCGGTCGAGTGGGATCCCAAGGACATCGAAGCGGATTTCGCCAAAATGCACGAACTGGGATACAGCATTGTGCGTTTCGACATGGTATGGCCGTGGTTTGAGCCGCGCCCGGGCGATTACAATCCGGTTGCTTTTCAGCAGCTCGATTACCTTGTAACACTGGGTCATAAGTACCAGATTTACCTGCATCCCAGCTTGTTTATCGGGGGAGAGGTCGGCGAAGCATATTGGGATGTACCGTGGCGGCACGGACGGCACCCACATGCAGATCCGGAGATGCTGCGGCTGGAAACGAACCTCGCCACCGAGTTCGGACGGCGTTATGCGGATGAAAGCGCCGTCATCGCCTGGGATCTGACTGACGAACCACCCTTCTGGATCGTCGACGGATCCACTACGGATGCCATGGCGATCAACTGGACTCGCCTGATCGTGGATGGAATTCGCCAGTATGACAAACTGCATCCTATCGTGGTCGGTACCAGTGGGCAGGAAATCAGTCACGGTCCCTTTCGCGCCGATGATATTTCCCAGTTCGTGAATTTCTTCAGCGTGCACCCCTTCACACTTTATGCCCCGGAGCTGTTTCCGGATCGACTGCTCTCCGCGCGCGGAACTTACGGCGCTGCTTTTGAGATCACGCTCTCCGAAGGAGCAGGGCGGCCGGTGATGATCCACGAGATGGGCGCTTCCACTGCGCAGTTCGCACCGGAGCGGGTCGCTGCTTACGATCGCGCACAGATTTATTCCGGAATCGGGGCGGGAACGATTGGCGTGGATCTATGGTGTTACACGGATGCCGCACCCGAGCAGTTCCACAAAGTGCCATATCTCCGCACTCCTCAGGAAACCGGCTGGGGCATGACGACCTGGGATCGACAAGACAAGCCTCTGGCGCGAGAGTTCAAGAAAATCTCTCAGGTAGTGAGCCGGCTTGATCTGGCGGGCATGGTTCCTGCGCCAGCCGACATCGGCATTGTTATTCCCGATGAGTGGTCCAAACCGCATGGCGATTTTTCTCATTTTGGCCTGACCGGCCCCGCAGTGACGCCGTACGTCTCGGTAGCCGATGCCGACGCGATTCCAGGACGCGCCCAGCCTGACACAAGTGGCGCGAATCGATGGCTCATCAGTTCTTCTTTGACCGCATTCGTCTTGGCCCGCCGCGCCCACTTGAAAGCAGATTTTCCGCGCGAATACGACGACTGGGCGAAGCGTCCCATGCTTTTCCTGCCGTCACCGATTACCTCTACCGCCGACCCGTTTCTTACCCACGTGCACTCCGATTTTTATGAAAAGGCCAGGAAATACGTAGAAGGTGGTGGATTTCTGTACGCGTCGGTGGCGGCGGATGGCGCAATACCCGATATGGCGCAAATTTTCGGTGCGCGGCTGGTGGATCGCGCGCCAAGTTCGGAAGTGACGCTGAAAATGGTTGCTCCATTCGGGGACTTGAAACCCGGGGAGACGTTCCACTACGTCGTGCCCGATCAGAGTATCGGGTCTTGGGGAACCATTCTGCAGGTGACCTCAGGCAAGGTGATTGCGGTTGACCAGGACAATCAACCCGCGCTTGTCACGAACGAAACCGGACGCGGCAAGACTTTGCTGAGTGCCTATCCGCTTGAACATTACCTGGCGAATGTCCCCGCGGTTTTCGATCAGCCCGAAAACACACATCGCATTTACGAAGCATTTCGTGACTGGGCCGGCATAAAGCCGGCATTTCGCACGGATCAGCCATCGGTAGAGGTGTCCGCGCTCAATGCTGGTCATCGCGGGTACGTGGTGTTGGTCAATCACAGCCCCAAAACCCAGAATGTCACAGTGTTCACCAACATTCAGGTGCATTCGATCAATAGAATCCGACCTGACGGGACGCAGGCGGTGTCCATGCAGGGAGCCAGCTGGAAGATGGAAATCGCTCCATACGATGGAGGGATTGTGGAATGGAAATAGTGCCATATATCAGGCTTTCGACGTCGATAGTTGCGGAAAACGAAACCAGCGCTCGGGTGTCTCCGCGCTGGAGGGTTGGTCGGGACGGAGGAGATTGTGCTTTCTGAGTTGTCGGTCATCGAAGGCGAGTATCTTCGCGACATCCTGGATCAACCGCGCGCTCTCGGAAACACGCTGGCCGGCCTGGAAGAAAGCAAGAAATTGAAGGACTTGGCGGCACGTCTTCGACAAGGAAAATTCCGTACCGTGGTCTTGACGGGCATGGGCTCGTCTTTTCACGCGCTTCACCCGCTAGACCTGAAATTGATCGATGAGGGATTGGCCGCGATCATGGTAGAGACTTCCGAACTGGTCCATTACAAGAGCCGCCTGTTCGATCCGAGAACTCTCATCGTTGCCGTATCCCAATCGGGCCAGAGTGCGGAAGTTGTGCGGCTCCTTGAAATTAATGGCGGAAAAGCTGCGATCATTGCGATTACAAACACTCCGGGGAGCCCGCTCGATACCGAGGCAGACGCCACCATCCTCACCCAGGCGGGTAAAGAATTCTCGGTTTCATGCAAGACCTACGTGACCGCGCTGATGGCTTTGAAGTGGCTGGAAGATGTAATCTGCGAGCGCGACCTCGGTGGAACGCGAAAGGAATTGAAGGAGGCTGCCCCTGCGGTAGAGTCGTATCTGGTGGATTGGAAAGATCACGTGCAGAGCCTGTCGGTTCGGTTGGAGGGGATTCGGCACCTGTTCCTGGTGGGCCGAGGATCATCGCTGGCTGCCGTGGGTACGGGCGCGTTAATCGTGAAGGAATCCGATCATTTCCCTGCTGAGGGGATGAGCAGCGCGGCATTCCGACATGGACCGTTCGAAATGCTCGGTGAAGAGACTTTGGTGCTGGTTTTTTCCGGAGACAGCCAAACCGGGGATTTGAACCGGCGGCTACTGGAGGACATACGTGAGCAGCAGGGGCGAGCCGAGTTGGTGAGTGAGACTAGCGAATTTGCGGCTTGCGCGCTGGGACGTGCTCCGCGCTGTCTTCAGCCCATTCTGGAAATCCTGCCTGTGCAGATGATCACATTGGCCCTGGCGGCGCAGGCTGGGCGCGAGGCGGGACGGTTCGAACTGGCCGCCAAGGTCACGACTACGGAGTAATCGGGTGTCTCAAGCTATGCCCAGAAATCGCTACATGGTCTTCATTGTCTTCCTGACATTCTTCGTGATGTCGCTGTTGACGAACATTCTCGGGCCGATCGTGCCTGACATCATCAGCAGCTTCAAAGTCAGCCTGGCCGCGGCTGCCCTCCTGCCCTTTTCATTTTTTATTGCTTATGGAGTGATGTCGATTCCCGCGGGTTTTTGGGTTGAACGGTTCGGGGAAAAACCAGTCATGATTGCCGCCTTTTTGGCGGGAACTCTTGGATCGCTCAGTTTCGCGCTGCATCCGAGTTATCAAGTGGCGGTAGTGTCCCTGTTTGTGATGGGATCAGGGATGGCGGTTTTGCAGACCGCAATTAATCCGCTATTGCGAGTTGCAGGCGGGGAAGAGCACTTCGCGTTCAACTCGGCATTCGCGCAACTAGTCTTTGGGATCGCTTCCTTCATCAGTCCTTTCATTTACTCCTACCTGGTGCTAAATCTGGGTCATGGGACAAGCCGAAACCTGCTGTTGAACTTTCTCGGTAGAATCACACCCCCCACGCTCCCTTGGGCTTCGATGTACTGGATTTTTGCCTTATCCACGGTAGTCATGATGTTGGTCCTGTTTCTGAGCCGGTTTCCGCGGGTCGAACGCACGGAGGAAGAGTCAGCGGGGTCCTGGGAGATGTACGGTAGCCTGTTTCGCAGGCCGATGGTTTGGGCTTTCTTCGGTTGCGTGTTTGCGTACGTGGGCTCCGAGCAAGGCACGGCTGACTGGATTTCGAAATTCCTGTCCACTTATCACGGTTGGGATCCGCACACCACGGGGGCAGCGGCGGTTTCATGGTTTTGGGGGTTGCTGACCGCCGGCTGTTTCATCGGCATGGGCCTGCTGAAGCTATTCGATAGCCGGCACGTGCTGATTGGCGCTTGTCTTGGAGCAGTGATGTGCTTGACGGCCGCACTCGTTGGCCCATCGAGTGTTTCGCTAGTGGCATTTCCGGCGATCGGCCTGTTCGCCTCGGTAATGTGGCCGATACTTGTGTCGCTGGCGCTGAACTCGGTCTCCGAACATCATGGGTCGTTTGCGGGCATTCTGAGCACGGGAATCATGGGTGGGGCTGTCGTGCCTCTCATTATTGGGCGCATTGGCGACCGCTTTGGTCTGCGTGCCGGCGTCGCATTTCTGTATCTGACGTTTGGATGTGTCCTGAGCGTTGGTTTTTGGGCCAGGCCGATCATTACCAATGCGACGGTGAGCCTGAAGAAAGCTGCCGTTCAGCCAACCACATAGAGAGTCTTAGCGGAGGGCAGGTGATTGCTTCACGGTGGGGTTGCCTCAAGTTTCTTGCGTTGCTGATTTGTACCTGCAACTGCTTGCACGGCCAAACCGCGAGCAAAGCTGAGTCTATTCCTTACCTCAAACTCTCCGCCCCGCGGCAGGTACTACCCACGGCACAAGCTTGGGAGGGCAACG
>Ga0126372_10000138_pt1 | contig 20631 bp, 14 predicted proteins | sample PanSoiMetaPlot_6_FD_92762 | JGI IMG/M metagenome (GOLD analysis project Ga0126372, IMG submission 92762) | Tropical forest soil microbial communities from Panama - MetaG Plot_6 | ecosystem: Environmental > Terrestrial > Soil > Tropical forest > Bulk soil | place: Panama | collected 2016-02-17
GGCTTTGGCGGAATCGAAGGAACGGCCGGCCGGGTACATCCCGGGGAACCGGCTCGAAGCGCTGACGGACGCCCTCTTCGCCTTCGCGATGACGTTGCTGGTCATCAATATCGAACTGCCGGAAGGATTTCACCCCAAGACCAATCAGGAATTCCTGCACGGGCTTTCGGGCCTCTCCGACACGTTCGTGCGGCCGTTCGGCTGACTGCGATCCTCGGGTACGGCGAGATAGAAGCAGCTCGCTTTGGCCAGCTCTTCAGCCCCCGGCAGTTTAGGGCACGGCGCCGGCTCGAAGCTCGGCACCGTTGCAGTTTCCTCGGCGGTCGGTGCGGCTCGCGCCACAGCGAGTGAAGCGAGAAGAAGAGCGAGCAGGATGAGGCGCTTATGGGTCACAGCTGTGGCGCGGAGCGTTCCGGCTGGTGTAGCGAACCAAGGCGCCCCAGGTCGGCCTACGCCGAGATTGGCGATAAAGCACTCTCAATGTCCGCCATGCGTCAGAACCAGACTTAATCACTCCTCCTTCACGTAGACCTCGGCGCCGGCGGCGCGGAAAATTTGGCGCTCATCTCGTTGCAAGGAAGAGCAAGGTAGGAAAGATTCCTAGGCCCCTACGATCCGCCGCTGCGATTGGACTGGCCACTCACTCCTCCGCCACATAAACCTCGGCGCCGAGCGCACGGAACTTCGCGCTCATCTCGGCCATGCCGGCCTCCTTCTCGGCAAGCTTGGCGGCGTAGTCGCGCACCTGCTGCGTGATCTCCATCGAGCAGAATTTCGGCCCGCACATCGAGCAGAAATGGGCAAGCTTGTGCGCCTCCTTGGGCAGCGTCTCGTCGTGGAAGCTACGCGCGGTCTCGGGGTCGAGCGAGAGGTTAAACTGATCCTCCCAGCGGAAATTGAAGCGCGCGTCGGACAGAGCGTTGTCGCGGGCGACCGCGGCGGGGTGGCCCTTGGCGAGGTCTGCCGCGTGCGCCGCGATCTTGTAGGCGATCACGCCGGTCTTCACGTCGTCGCGGTCTGGCAGGCCGAGATGCTCCTTCGGCGTCACATAGCAAAGCATGGCCGTGCCGAACCAGCCGATCATGGCGGCGCCGATCGCGCTCGTGATGTGGTCGTAGGCGGGCGCGATATCGGTGACGAGCGGGCCTAGCGTATAGAACGGCGCCTCGCCGCACAGCTCGAGCTGCTTCTCGACATTGACCTTGATCTTGTGCATGGGGATGTGGCCGGGGCCTTCGACCATCACCTGGCAGTCATGATCCCAGGCGACACGCGTCAGCTCACCGAGCGTCTCGAGCTCGGCAAATTGCGCGCGGTCGTTGGCGTCGGCGATGGAGCCGGGACGCAGGCCGTCGCCGAGAGAAAACGACACGTCGTAGCGGCGCATGATCTCGCAGATCTCGGCGAAGCGCTCGTAGAGGAAGCTCTCCTTGTGGTGGGCGAGGCACCATTTGGCCATGATCGAGCCGCCGCGCGACACGATGCCGGTGACGCGACCGGCGGTGAGATGGATGTAGCCGAGCCGCACACCGGCATGGATGGTGAAGTAATCCACGCCCTGCTCGCATTGCTCGATCAGCGTGTCCTTGTAGCACTCCCAGTCGAGCTTGACGGGATCGCCGCCGACCTTCTCCAGCGCCTGATAGATCGGCACCGTGCCGATCGGCACCGGCGCATTCCGGATGATCCACTCGCGCGTGGTGTGGATGTTGCGGCCGGTGGAGAGGTCCATGACGGTGTCAGCGCCCCAGCGGATCGCCCACACCATCTTCTCCACCTCCTCCTCGACCGAGCTCGTCACGGCGGAGTTGCCGATATTGGCGTTGATCTTGGTGAGGAAGTTGCGGCCGATGATCATCGGCTCGGACTCGGGGTGATTGATATTGGCTGGGATGATGGCGCGGCCGCGCGCGACTTCGCTGCGCACGAATTCTGGCGTCACGAAGGGCGGCAACGATGCGCCGAAGCTCTCGCCGTCTTCGAGCACCTCTGCTTCCTCGGCCTGTCGAGCGCGGCCGATATTCTCGCGATGGGCGATATAGGCCATCTCCTTGGTGATGATCCCTGCCCGCGCCAGCTCGAGCTGCGTGACGGAATAACCGGGAATGCCGCGCAGCGGCTGCCGCGTACCGGCGAAGGCGCGGGCAACATGGCTCGGCGCGACATTGCCGTTATCCTCCGGCTTGACCACCCTCCCCTGGTAAGCCTCGGCGCCGCCGCGCGTTTCGACCCACGGCGCGCGCAAGGCGGTGAGCCCGCGCCTCACGTCGATCTCGACCGAAGGATCGCTGTAAGGGCCGGAGGTGTCGTAGACGCGGAACGTCTTTTTTTGGCCTACCGCTTCGGCACTTGAGGCCGATGCGCCGTCGGTCAGCGCGATCTCGCGGAGCGGGACGGCAAAATCGTCGTGGCCCTCCGGCGCGGAATAGACCTTGCGGCTTCCCGGCAATGCGCCGGTCGTCACCTTCGGCGCAGCGACGTCTTTGGCAGAGATCGGCTTGTTCATCGGCATGCTCCCATGCGTAGCGGGACGCCGAGGCAAACTGGCTCTAGGGGCAAGTTCCTGTCCCTTCGCCGGCATGACCCGGATCAGGTTCAAAGGGTCTCCGCCGGGCCTAACGAGGCAGCGGACTCTCAGCCCCTTTCCTGGGGCTCCCCTCGGACTGGAGCCAGTGTAGGCCTCATGGCGCTTGAGTCAAACGGCGGTCTATTTCTTGCGCCGCTTCCGGCTGGACTTGTTTCCGGCATCCTCGCGGGCGGCCTCGTTCCACACGGCCTCATAGCCCATAATCGAGAGGATGCCGCCGAGCACGATAGTGAAGGCTGCTCCGGCGATGACTCCGCCACGGCTCACTACGATGCGGTCGCCCATGGTCTGCACCACGGCGGGAGAGACGAGATTCATAATGCCGCGCAGGATGAACAGCCAGCCGAGTACGGTTACCACCACGCGCCAGTCTGACACCCAGAGATTATGCGCGTTCACGATGGCGAGCCCGGCGAGCAGTGCAAGCACGCCGGTGATGAAAATCAGCGCGCGGCTGCTGATGAACTCCTTCATCAGGCTCGAATAGGACTCTCCCTCGACGAACAGGCCGGCAATCATGCCGATGCCGATGATCAGCAGCACCGGCCCCATCAACCGCGCGATATATCTCGATGTGTTCATTTTGCCCTTCCTCCCGAAGCGACCTGTTAAGCTCGCCCGGCGGTTTAGCCGCCGAAAAGCGTCCAATGCCCCGCCTAGAGCTCAAGAGGCGGGGACCATCGTCCCCTCGCCGCATCAGGTTTGAATTTTGGACCAGGCTTAAGGGCGCCCAGTTTTCACGCGTTGTGGGGCATTTCGCCTTAGCGCCCTCGAACCCCCGAATGTTATGCCGAACCGATTGGAAGGCAAGTCGTTAGGGGCATGTGACAAGAAGAGTGGAAATGGCGGGAAAGACTTGCCGGCTAAGGCCCAGGAGGCTTTGCAATTTTTCGGGGAGGCGTGGCAATTGGCCTAACCGTTCAGGGCCAAGGGAATTGTTGCTCCTGAAACGTATCCAGTTTAAGCCTCGTCATCTTTCTGCCGTGCTTCACCTTGATTTGCGGGGCCCGAGCCCTGTAGAGGCCGGTTCTCCCCCGCCCAACCGAGGTAAACAAAGACGTGAATCAGGACGTTTCGACTGACACGCCCACACGCGCAAAAGGCCCGGCCATCTCCTTTCGCTGGATCGCGCTCGCCGTCCTGCTCGCGGCGACCCTCGGCGGCGTGCTGCTCTATTGGCGCCACGCGGAAATTTATCCCTCGACCGACAACGCTTATACCGGCGCAAACATCGTGCGCGTAGCCTCGCAGGTGTCGGGGCCGGTGATCCGCGTTTACGTCGCAGACGACGACAAGGTCGCTTCCGGCGATCCTCTATTCGACATCGATCCCACGCTTTACGACGCCGGGCTCCGCAACGCGCGCGCCCAGTTCGATGCCGCGGCCAATGCTGCCGGCACGGCGGCCGACGCGCTCAAATCCGCGGCGCAGAAATTGGAGGACAAGCGCGCGGCGCTCGAGGATGCGCTCGGCAAATATCGCAGCGCGAAGGATGCGCAGAAGCAAGGCAATGGGCCGTCAGACCAAGTCACCACCGCGCTCAAGGGCTGGCATGACGCGGTGCAAGCCTTCAACGATGCCCAAGGCGAATTCGCCAAGCAGCAAGACGCCAAGCTCACGGTGACGACGCCGACCACGCAGCTCAGAGGTGCGGCGGCCCAGCTCGACAAGGCCACCCACGATCGCGTGCAGACTCACGTCACCGCGCCTGGCAACGGCTGGGTGTCGAACGTCAACATTCGTGTAGGCTCGGTGGTGCAGGCCGGCACGCCGGCTCTCGCTCTAGTCGAAGACGGAGATTGGTGGGTCGACGCGAATTTCAAAGAGACCGATCTCGGCCGCATCAAGCCGGGCCAGAAGGCGACCATCAAGATCGACATGTATCCTGGTGCTACCTTTGACGGCATGGTCGAGAGCATCAGCCCGGGCTCTGGCGCCATCTTCTCGGTGCTGCCGCCGGAGAACGCGACCGGGAACTGGGTCAAGGTCACGCAGCGCTTCCCGGTGCGGATCAAGATCACGAGCCCGCCCGATCCCAATAGGCCGCTCCGCGCCGGCGCAAGCGCCACCGTCACCATCGACACGACATCGACGCCGCAAGAGACACCGACGCCGCAACAGACTCCGACACCGCAAGAGACACCGACGGCGCAAGACCAGAAATGAGTCTGGAGCAACCCGCGGGAAAAAAGGGGCGCAAGCGCAAGCCCGCTTCCAAGCCGCCGCGCATCATCGAGACGGCACCTCCACCGCCGCACCATCCCGACCGCCCGCCCATTCCCCTCGTCGTGGCTGTGGTGGTGACCGCAGTGCTCGAGGTGCTCGACATCACTATCGTCAATGTGGCGCTCCCGCACATGCTTGGCGCGTTCGGCGCGACCTCCGACCAGATTACCTGGGTGCTCACCTCGTACATCGTCTCGGCCGCGGTGGTGATGCCGCTTACCGGCTATCTCTCGACCTGGCTCGGGCGGAAGCGCCTCCTCCTTACCGCCATCACCGGCTTCGTCATATCGTCGGCTTTGTGCGGAATGGCCTGGAATCTTGAGACCATGGTGCTCTTCCGCCTTGCCCAAGGCATTTTCGGCGCGCCGCTCGTGCCGTTGAGCCAGGCCATCCTGCTCGATGTGTTCCCGCGCGAGCGGCACGGCCAGGCGCTCGCCATCTTCGGGCTCGGCATCATGGTGGCGCCAGTGTTCGGGCCGGTGCTGGGCGGCTGGCTGACCGAGACCTATTCATGGCGAACGGTGTTCTACATCAATGTCCCGCTCGGTCTGTTCGCGCTTCTGCTGTCGATCGGCTATCTGCCGCATAGAGCGATCAAGGATATCAAGACCGATTGGGTCGGCATGGGATTGCTCGTTCTGGCGGTGGGAGCGCTGCAATTCGTGCTCGACCAGGGCCAGATGCGCGATTGGTTCAACTCCAAGGCCATCCTGGTGGGCACTATCATCGCCGTGTTCGGCAGCGCGGTTTTCTTCATTAGGGGTTGGAACAAGCCCGATAACATCATCGATTTGTCGCTGCTGAAGGACCGCAATTTCGTGATGGGCACTCTCGCCATCACCGCCTACGGCATCAGCCTGTTTGGCTGGATGGCGCTCATGCCGCTGTTCAGCCAAAAGCTGCTCGGCTATCCGCCGTCGACCGCCGGAACGCTGTTCATTCCCCGCGCGCTCGTCAGCGCGTGCACTCTTGCCATCACCGGCAGCATTCTCATTCGCATCTTCGACGCGCGTTATCTTGTGGCTGCAGGACTCGTGTTGACCGCTCTCGGCACCATGCTCATGGCGCGGTTCTCGATGATGGTGGATTACTGGGGCATCGCCACGCCGGGTATCTGGGCAGGAATCGGAACTGGCCTGTTCTTCGTGCCGCTCACCGCCGCCGCCTTCGCCAGCATTCCCAAGGCACAATATGACGAGGCCTCAGGCGTGTACGCTCTGATGCGCGGCATCGGCGGGTCTGCCGGCATTGCCGTGGTGAGCTGGCTGTTCGTGCGTCAGACGCAGATCCACTGGGCCGAGCTCACCTCGCACATCACGCCTTTCAATCGCGACCTCGCCACCTATCTCGCCCAGCATGGGCTAACCCCCTACTCGCCGACGGCAGCCCCCCTCGTCACTCTGCAAATCGCCGAGCAGGCGCAGATGCTCGCATTCAACGACCTGTTCTGGTTCATCGGCCTCGTCACGCTCGCCATCATTCCGCTGATTTTCTTCATGAAGACGCCAGAGAAACTGGAGCTCGTGCCGGCGCATTAGGGGCCGGTCACGCTCGCTGTTGCGGTTGTCGAGGAACATGGGATCGGGCCCCGAGACTCGCTCCCGGAGCCCGATGCAGGATCTTTCAAATCACCAGCAGGCCTTGGCGCCGGACGTGCACACATAAGGCGAGACAACGCCTTGCCAGCACACCGTGTAGGATTTCGAGGTCACGATGTCAGGCTTGTAGATCATGTTCTCGCTCACGCTCGGGCGCCAATAGGGCTGCGGCGTCGCGCGCATGGCGCTGAGGGTTACGGTACCCAGCTTCTTTTCCGCCTTGTACTGCTTGACGTATTCGTCGAGCGCAAGCTGGGCGCGGCTTACCGCAGTCTCTTTGTCGAATCCATCGGCGGTGCCCGACAGGCCGACACAGCCCGCCTGTGCTGGAGCGCCTAGAGCCAAGCAGAAACCCGCCGCGATCAATGCTAGCGCTGAGCCGCGCCAATACGACGTCATCGGAACGCCTCCTTCACCCGGTGCGCAGATAGCCAAGGATATACCGGCCGCTGGTGCTTGGCAGTCCCTTTGCTGAACGTCGTGGAGGATCGCGCTCCGCTGTAGCCCTTGTGCAACACTCTCCTGTCATTTTGAAACTGGGAAAAAGATGGCGAGGCCTTGAACCGGGCCGACATCAGACCCGCGAAACGCGATAGAAAGCGCTATGGCCTCAAGCCTGGTTCTAGTCACCGGAGCGTCAAGCGGGATCGGGGCAGCGACCGCGCGACGCTTTGGCGCAAGCGGCGCGCGCGTGCTGCTGCTCGCCCGCAACCAAGAACGTCTCCGCGATGTGGCCAACGCGATTCGTAATGCTGGTGGAAGCGCGACGCCCTATGCCATTGACCTTGCCGATGCCGCCGCCATCGCCGAGCTGAGCGCGCGAGTCGAGCGTGAGGCAGGCACGCCTGACGTCCTCATCAACAACGCCGGTGTCGGGCGCTGGCTCCCGGTCGCTGAAACCACGGCCGAAGAGGCACTCGCCATGACCGCGGTGCCTTATCTTGCCGCATTCAATCTCACCCGCGCCTTCCTGCCCAAGATGCTCGTGCGCCGGAGCGGAGTAATCGCCTGCGTGACTTCTCCAGCGTCTTACCTTGTGTGGCCAAGCGCCGGCGCCTATACCGCGGCGCGTCACGCTCTTCTCGGCTTCACCGAATCGCTTCGCGCCGACCTGAAAGGCACCGGCATTTCGGTTACGCTGGTAGTGCTCGGCGTGGTCGAGAGCCCCTATTGGGAGCACAATCCGGGAAGCCGGGAGCGTGTGCCTGCGATGAATCCGATGATTGCGCGGCCGCTTGCAACCGATGAGGCAGCCGAGGCGATCTTCTCAGGCGTCGAGGGGGGAAAGCGTGTAGTGGTCAAGCCAGCGATCTTTCGCGCTCTGTTTGTGCTCAACGCCATCGCGCCACGTTTGGTGGCGACCCAGCTCCGCCGCACAGTACCTAAGTCCTCAGTCTGACTGTCTATGATCCATCCGCAACAGTTCCTCGCGGTGACGATCGCCGCCGCTGTTGCCAAACAAGCACGTGCCGACGGGCTTTGTGCGCCATTTGACGACGCTGCCCTTCCAGCCATGATCTCAGCCAAGATGTGGGAACCGCGCTATCGCCCCCACCGGCGCAAGCAATAGGGCTTGCGGGTCAGGGCCAAAGCCGCGAGTCTGTGCCGGACTCAGCCAAGAGGGAGTCGAAGCGATGATCGCCGCTCCCCGTAGTGTTGATGGCGACCGTCGTGTTCGCAGGAACTTATCTCGTCGCGTGGACCGTTTACTTCGCCGCGCCTCGATTCGCGGGCTTCGTGGCACGATCTTGAGGATAACTCCGCCTGTGGCCCTTCGTCGCGGCGACAAGCCCACTCAGTCCAGGCTTGAAACGCGGCCATGACGCTGCTGCAAGCTATCATCCTCGGGGTGGTCGAGGGCTTCACTGAGTTCCTGCCGATTTCTTCGACCGGGCATTTGATCCTGGCAAGCCGCCTCTTGGGGCTTGAGCAGACCGAATTCCAGAAGAGCTTCGAGATCGCCATCCAGCTCGGCGCCATCGCCTCGGTGGTCCTACTCTACTGGCGCAAGTTTCTCGACTTCGCCGTGCTCGCCCGCGTGATCACCGCCTTCATTCCGACCGGCGTCATCGGCTTTGCCCTCTATCACTTGGTGAAGACCTATCTGCTCGGCAGCGACGCCGTCGTGCTCTGGTCCCTTGGCCTTGGCGGTGTCGTGCTCATCGTCTTCGAGCTCTTGCACAAAGAGGCCGATGACGCCGTCGCCGATGTCGACGCGATCTCCTATAAACAGGCCGCGCTCATCGGCCTGTTCCAGTCCATCGCGATGATCCCTGGCGTGTCGCGCGCCGGAGCGACGATCGTTGGCGGCCTTATCTTGGGCCTGTCGCGCAGCACGATCGTGGAGTTCTCCTTCCTGCTTGCGGTGCCGACCATGCTCGCCGCCACGCTGTACGACCTCTACAAGAATGCCGCCACCTTCGCGCCGCAGGAGTTCGGAGTTCTGGCGGCAGGCTTCATCGCCTCGTTTCTTGTCGCCATCGTCGCCGTAAAATTCTTGCTCGCCTACGTCCGCACCAACACCTTCATTCCCTTCGGTATCTACCGCATCCTCGTCGCGCTCGCCTTCGCCTTTCTGTAAGGCAAATCTCCAGGCTAGTGCGCTCCCGCGAGCTCGCGTCTTTAGCTTGGAGCGCGGGATTCTGATACTGTGATGGCTTAAGCGCATTTTGCCCCTGAACAGCCGCTGAAGGGAGGGTTCAGACGCTGTTCAGGCCTGTCGTGCTAGGCTGATCCTGGTCGCAACTGGTCCCAGCCGGGAAACCATCCGCGCAGGAGGACGCATCATATCACGCAACCCCATTATGCCTTCGCCTAGCCTCTCTCTTGCAGCCGCAATCGCCCTCACTGCCGGACATGCCGCGGCTGGCGACAGTCAGACAACGCAGCCACGGAACGTTGGCCCTCAGGAGGCGAGCTTGAGCTTGGCGTTTGCGCTGGTCGCTGCACCTTCGAGCTGCATGGCGCGCGGTTCCCCTGCTACCGCGGCGGACGCGCCGAACTTCTTGAGTAGGTGCTTCATATACTTGCGGAAGCGGTAATGCTGGATCTCGAATCGGTGCCAAGGCGTGTCCTGCCAGCGCAGGCCGTGGCCGATGTCTGGGTGGGCGCGTGCTTTCAGCGCCCTGAACCATGAGGCGCGCTTCTCGTCCTGGGCTTTGGCCACGATGAAGCTTGCGATCAGCCGCGCCTGATAATCGGCGAGCTGCCAAACGCCGCCCTCTGCGGGCTCGAACAACCCAACGACGAAGAAATCATCGAGCGCGCGATGGAAGGTATGGATGAAGAGCTTGGACCGTCCCTGGTCATCGAGAATGTATGAGGCATCCATAAAGGGAAAGCTTGGTCTGAAACCGGTGGCCCAGATAAGGAGGTCGACCTCCTCCTCGCTTCCGTCTGTGAATATCACGCGCTTGCCGTCGAGCCGCTCGATTCCCGGTTTCGTCACGATGCGCCCGTGCACGATGTGGTCGAGATAGACGGTGCAGGCGGTAGGATGCGCCTCGAACAGCTTGTGGTCCGGCGCGGGCAAGCCGTAGCGCCAATGCGAGCCGATAATCACTCGCAATCCCCACCAATAGAACTTGCGCATCACCGCGCGCGGCAGCGGCCAGCGGCTGGTGAGATCGACGAAGGTGTCGGTCGGCTTGCCCATCACGATCTTGGGAAAGAAATAGTAGCTGCGGCGCATGGAATGCACCGCGCGCACAGCGTCTGACGCAGCATCGTCGAGAATATCGACCGCCGAATTGCCGGCGCCCACCACGAGCACGCGCTTGTCCTTGAGCTGCTCCTTGGATTTCACGTCGTGGGAATGGAGCGCCTCGCCGGTGAACTTTCCGGGATAAGAGGAGATGTTGGGCTCCCAATGGTGACCGTTGGAGACGACGAGGCCGGTATAGAGACGCGGCGCGCTCTCGCCTTCGATAGTAATGCGCCAGCCTTGGCCTGAACGTTCAGCCCTTGTCACGCGCTTGTTGAAGCTGATCAGAGGATAGAGCCCGAACTCGGTGGCGTAGGCACGGAGATAGTCTTGCGCCTGCGCGCGGCTCAGGTAGTGGGGCCACTCCTCGGGAAACTGGAAATCGGGATAGCGCGAGAGTTTCTTCGAGGAATTGAGGAAGGTCGAGCCGTAGACGACATGCGGGCTCTCGGGGTTCCAGATACCGCCGACATCCGATAATGCCTCGAAGCAGTCGAACGGGATACCCCGCTCTGCGAAAGTCTTGGCCACGGCGAGCCCGCAAGCCCCTCCGCCGATGACGCAGTAACGCTCCACGATCCCTCGCTCTGCCCGCTGCCGCGGGCATCTTTCATAGCTTTGGCGAGACCTAAGCATCCCCCGGAAGACGGTTCAACCCCGCCAGGGGGGGCCTGCCTTAGCCGCATCGATCTGTGTCAAATCGCTCCTAGCCCAGGCATTTCTTGGAATCGACTTGCACAGCGGGGGCTCTTTATTTGCCGGCGCTTTGCTTTATGGTCTGACGCCCCAAAAGGTGTCGGGGGAACTTCATGGACATCAAACGTGACGTCACGATCAAGAGCTGGGACGGCACGTGGACCTATCACCCCAAGGTGATAGTCACGCCAGAGAGTGCCGAGGACCTGGTCGAGATACTAACCGACGAGGTGCGCTTCCCCGCGCCGGTGCGGCCTGCGGGCTCCATGCATTCGACTGCGCGCATGAATGGCGACGACGGCGGCACCATGGTCGACATGACCAAGATGAACCGCATCCTCCATTTCACCGAGGACACCGTGACGGTCGAGGCGGGCGCAACCTATATCGTGGTGTCCGATGCGCTGAAGGATCGCGGTCTCCAGTTCCACGTCACCACCGAGATCGGCAACGTCACGCTAGGCGCGATGGCCACCGCCGCCACCAAGGACAGCTCTTTCCCGGGCGGCTTCGGCCAAGTCAGCTCCTATGTCACCGCGGTGCGGCTGGTTACGCCGCAAGGCAAGCTTCGCGAGATCAACGAGCGGGACGATCCTGAGGAGATGCAGATCATCCGCTCGAGCTACGGGCTGATGGGCGTGGTTTACGAGGTGACTATTAGGGTGAGGCCGACGACAGCGCTCTCGGTGCGCCACTACTCGCTCTCCCTCGACAATTTCCGGCGCTACTACCCGATCTACAAGGCGCGCGGATTCGCCGTGATGTATTACATCTTCCCTTACGTGAAGCGCGTGTTGGTCGAACTGCGCAAGGACAATCCCGAGACGAAGCCGACTTCGCGATATCGCTGGGTCTACCGCAACCGTTTCTGGCGTAAATACGGGCCCGCCGTCACGCTATGGATCGAAAGCACGACGAGCAATCGCAAGCTGCGCGCCTACGCCGACAAGGTGCACTTCTTCCTGCTGCGCCAGGCGCTCGTCTTCATCGTGCGCAGCGACTCTACCTGGCCGCACGCCCAGATCATCAACTACAAGCGCGATCCCGGGCCGAACAAATATCTGTTCAGCATGTGGTCGTTCCGCGAAGGCGGCTTCTTCGACGTTCTCGACGAGTATTGCCACTTCTGCATCGCCTATGAGGCCAAGACCGGCTACCGCTGCAATTTGCCGAGCGTAGGCTACGCCATTGCGCGCGATGTAGAAGCGCTGCTCTCCTATAGCTGGGAGGGAGCGACGCTCAGCATCGACCCAGCTTCGACCGGCGGGCCCGAGTGGGAGGAGTTCCTGCACCATTACAACGAGTTTTGCAGCGAGCGGCGCGGCGTACCTCTGTTCAACCAAACGCCGTTCTTGACGCGCGAGCAGGCGCGGCGCGCCTTCGGCGTGAGGCTTCAGCAATTCGCGGCGCGGCGCAAGGCGGCGGACCCAAAGGACCGCATGCTCGATTCTCATTTTCGCGAGCTGTTGAGCTGACACTCAACCCAAATCGAATCTTTCGCCAACTACCCCTGCATTGTTTTGGTGAACCAGCGGATGAGCGGAAAGGAGATGGCGCGGGGCAAAGAGCGCACGGTTTTCAGGAAGATAGAAACCTGCATCGGGAAGGCGATCTCATACGGCTTAGAACCAAGCTTCTCGAGGATCTTGCGCGCGCAACGCTCTTTGCTCATCACATAGAGCTTCTTCTTCGGGTCGTAGGAGGCGTTGAGCGGCGTATTGACAAAGCCAGGATTGATGATGGTGACGGCGACGGCGGTCTCCTCCAATTCGAGCTTGAGGCTCTCGGCGAGATTGATCACCGCTGCCTTGCTCGCGCCGTAGCTGCCGTTCTCGGGCCAACCGGCATAGCCGAAGAGGGAGCCCATGATGGCGATGTGCCCGGCCCTCCGCGCAAGCATCGACGGCAGCACTGCGGCGACAGCATTGATCACGCCGTCGACATTCAGCGCCATGGTACGGTGGAAGCCGTCGAGGTCGATATTGCGAATGTCGAACGGCGCATACATGCCGGCACCGAACAGAGCGAGATCGATCGGACCGAGCGTGCCTTCGATCTTGGCGACTGCCGCCTTCAGCTCTTCGGGCTTAAGTACATCCGCGGGAAAGGGCTTAATGCGATCACTCAATGCGGCGAGCTGATCAAGCATCTCGCTTGGACGCGCTGTCGCCGCAATCGTAACTCCGGCCGCAGCGAGGCGTCGCACGATCTCGCCGCAGATCGCGCCGGAGGCGCCGGTGATCCACGCCACCTTCCAGGGAAATTGCTGCGCCACGACCGAACCCTCCAGCAATGCAAGCGACGCCCGTCAAGACCTGGCAGCCTTCGCCAGCCGCGTGCGACCTTAGCATCGGCAGGAAGCGCTGCTAACCCACCCGCTCGGCGCGCGGGTCGCTTGTTCCCGGCGGCATGACGCGCGGGATCGGCTTCGGCTGCGGCGAGCACCGGATGGTCGAAAGATTCCATCCACGAGGCGACCATATCCACGAGCTTCTCTGCCGGTGCTATTGCTGGTCGGCATCCAGACATTGAGCCACGGGTCCTTGGCCACTGCCACTGGACTCCGCCTGGCCTCAAGCTCGGGCACCGCGCCCTTCTTGCCTCCCGTCACGGTATCAGGCACGACTCGCCACTATAGCCTTAGGCGCGAACACCGTCGCGAGCTCAGAATGGATGGGAGTGCGTCAATCCACGAAGGGATCGTGCACGAGGATGGTGTCCTCGCGCTTGGGGCTGGTCGAAAGCAGCGCCACCGGCGCGCCAATCAGCTCCTCGAGCCGCCGCACATATTTGATGCATTGGGCCGGTAGGTCGGCCCAGGAGCGGGCGCCACGCGTCGATTGTGTCCAGCCCTCCATGGTCTCGTAGACCGGCTCGACGCGGGCCTGCGCCCCTTGCGCCGCCGGTAGATGGTCAAGCGGCAAGCCGTCGAGGCGATAGCCAACGCAAATCTTGAGCTCAGGAAGCTGATCGAGCACGTCCAGCTTGGTCAGAGCGATGCCGTTTATACCGTCCACTTTGCGGGTCTGCCGCACGAGGCAGGCATCGAACCAGCCGCAGCGGCGCGCTCGCCCCGTGACCGTGCCGAACTCCTGGCCCCTCTCGCCGAGGAGCTTGCCGGTCTCATCCTTGAGCTCGGTCGGGAAAGGTCCTTCCCCTACCCGCGTGGTGTAGGCCTTGGTGATGCCCAGCACGTAGTTGATCGCGCCAGGCCCGAGCCCAGAGCCGGTCGCGGCTTGCGCCGCTACGGTGTTCGACGAGGTGACAAAGGGATAGGTGCCGTGGTCGATATCGAGCAGGGCGCCCTGCGCACCTTCGAAAAGGATGCGCTTGCCTTGCCGGCGCTTGACATCGAGCAGCGCCCACACCGTGTCGACATAAGGCAGGACCTTTGGTGCGATCGCAGTAAGCTCGCTGCACAGCGCGTCGGCGCTGATCTCAGGCTGGCCAAGCCCGCGGCGGAGCGGGTTGTGGTGACTAAGGATGCGTTCAATCTTCGGCTTGAGGCTCGGCAGGTCCTGCAAGTCCATCACGCGTATGGCGCGCCTGCCCACCTTGTCCTCATAGGCTGGACCGATCCCGCGCTTGGTCGTGCCGATGCGCCCCTGCCCGGCCTCAGTCTCGCGCAATGCGTCGAGCTCGCGATGCAGCGGCAGGATCAGCGTCGCGTTTTCGGCGATGCGGAGATTGTCGCGGCTGATCTTCACCCCGAGCTTCTCGATCTTGTCGATCTCGTCGGCGAGCGCCCAGGGGTCGATCACCACGCCGTTCCCGATCACCGAGAGCTTGCCCTTGCGCACCACGCCAGAGGGCAGAAGCGAAAGCTTGTAGGTGGTGCCGTCGACCACAAGCGTGTGGCCGGCATTATGACCGCCCTGGAAGCGCACCACGATATCGGCGCGCTCGGACAGCCAATCGACGATCTTGCCCTTACCCTCGTCGCCCCATTGCGAGCCGACGACCACGACGTTGGCCACTAATCTTGTCTCCTAAGACCTTGAAAGGAATCGCGGAAACGGCCCCGTGCGGAGGCGGGGCCGTGTGACCTTATAGCGGGTCGGCGCGGGCGAAGCGAGTGCCCTTATCGAGTGCTCGGCAAAGCGTCGGCCGTGGTCGGTTGGGATAGCGCTAGGCGGCTTTGGCGAGGCTCTGCTTCTCATGCGCGAAGGCCCAATCGAGCCAAGGCATGAGCGCTTCAAGGTCGCTCTTCTCCACCGTGGCGCCTGTCCAGATGCGCAAGCCGGGAGGAGCGTGCCGGTAGGCGGCGATGTCCTTGGCCACGTTCTCAGCGTCGAGCAGCGCCGCCATGCGCTTCGGAAACTCGTCGCGCGATTTCGGCGGCAAGGCCAGAACGTCCGGATCGATTAGCTTGAGACAGACCGACGTGTTCGAGCGCGTCTCGGGCACGCGGGCGAGAAAATCGACCCAAGCCGAGCGCCTGACCCAGTCGGCGATCACCGCGGCATTGGCATCGGAGCGAGCGATCGTGCCTTCGAGGCCGCCAACACTCTCCACCCAGGTGAGCGCATCGAGATAATCTTCGAGGCAGAGCATCGATGGCGTGTTGATGGTCGAGCCCTCGAACAGCTCTCGGTCGAGCTTACCGTTCCTCGTCATGCGGAACAGCTTCGGCAGTGGCCAGGGCGGCGTGTAGTTTTCCAAGCGCTCGACCGCCCGCGGGCTCAAAATCAGCATGCCGTGTTGCGCCTCGCCGCCCAGCACCTTCTGCCAGGAGAAGGTTGCGACATCGAGCTTCTCCCAATCGATCCATTGCGCGAACAGCGCGGAGGTCGCATCGCAGATGGTGAGCCCTGCGCGATCGCTTGCAATCCAATCCCCATTCGGCACCCTCACGCCTGAGGTCGTGCCGTTCCACGCGAACACGACGTCGTTATCGAAATCGACCTGGCTGGGGTCTGGCAGCTCACCATAGGGCGCGAGCAGAGCCCGAACATGCTTCAGCTTCAACTGCTCGACGATGTCGGTGACCCAAATCTGGCTGAAATGCTCCCAGGCGAGCACATCGACGCCGCGCGGCCCGAGCAGCGACCACAGCGCCATCTCGACCGCGCCGGTATCGGAGGCAGGCACGATCGCCACGAGGTAGTCCTGCGGCAGCTGAAGCAGCTCCCGGGTAAGGATTATGGCAAGTGCGAGTCTCGCCTCGGTATCGGGCTGGCGGTGATTGCGCCCGAGCAGCGCGCCTTTGAGCCCGGCGAACGACCAGCCGGGATGCTTGGTGCAAGGCCCTGAGGAGAAGCGCGGATTTTTGGGCCGGACGTTCGGTTTAGCGGGCGTTTTCATTTGTAGTCTTCGCTTGTCATTCCCGCGAAAGCAGGAATCCAACCAGCGACCTCGGTTCCTACTGGATTGCCCGGTCAAGCCGGGCAATGACGAGAAAAATCGGAGCTACGCTGCGGCGTCGGTCAGGGCGTGAACAATGTCCGAAACAACGGTCTTGACCAGCCGCTCGTCGTCCCCTTCCGCCATGACTCGAATCACGGGCTCGGTGCCCGACGGGCGGATGACGAGGCGCCCGGATTTGCCGAGCTTGGTCTTGCCGGCGCTGATCGCCCTTTGCACGCCCACATTGTCGAGCGGCGCACCGCCATTCTTGTAGCGCACGTTCTTCAGGACTTGCGGCAAGGGCTCGAAACGATTGCAGATCTCGCTCACCGGCTTGCCGCTCTGCGCCACCACGGCGAGGAGCTGAAGCGCGGTGACGAGGCCGTCACCCGTGGTCGAAAAGTCCGATAGCACGATATGGCCGGACTGCTCTCCGCCCACGTTGTAGCCATGCTCGCGCATGTGCTCCACCACATACCGGTCACCGACAGGGGTGCGGGCAAGGCTGAGATTGAGGCTCTCGAGATAACGCTCAAGCCCGAGATTGGACATCACCGTGGCGACGATGCCGCCGCCGGCGAGCCGCCCGCGCCGGAACCACGATTCGGCAATCACCGCCATGAGCTGATCGCCGTCGATGATGCGGCCTTTCTCGTCGACCATGACCACGCGGTCGGCGTCGCCGTCGAGCGCGATGCCGATATCGGCGCGCACCTCGTTGACCTTGCGGATCAGGTCGTCGGGCGAAGTCGAACCGCAGTCCTTGTTGATGTTCAAGCCGTTGGGATCGACGCCGATCTTGATGACTTCGGCGCCAAGTTCCCACAGAGCTTCGGGCGCAACTTTGTAGGCGGCGCCGTTGGCGCAATCGATCACCGCCCTGATGCCGTCGAAGCGGATGTTCTTGGGAAGCGTGCGCTTGGCGAATTCGATATAGCGCTCGCGCGCGCTGTCGATGCGGGTGGCACGGCCGATCTTCTCGGAAGCTGTCAGGAGCTCGGAGAAGTCTCCCTCCATCAGCTCCTCGATCGCCTCCTCTTTCTCGTCGGAGAGCTTGTAGCCATCGGGCCCGAACAGCTTGATGCCGTTATCGACGAAGGGATTATGCGAAGCCGAGATCATCACACCGAGATCGGCGCGCAGCGAGCGGGTCAACATGGCGACGGCAGGCGTCGGCATCGGGCCAAGCTGAAACACGTCCATGCCCACTGCGGTGAAGCCGGACACCAGCGCCGACTCGATCATGTAGCCGGACAGCCGCGTGTCCTTGCCGATCACCACGCGATGGCGATAGGAGCCGTTGGTGAAGAGCTTGCCCGCGGCCATGCCCACTTTGAGCGCCACCACCGAGGTCATCGGATGGGAATTGGCGCTGCCACGGATGCCATCCGTGCCAAAATACTTTCGAGCCATGACGGATTTCCCCCCGTCCACTCCCCCGGTCGGTGCCCGACCTTCGTCGAGGCCTTTCTGGCGCCTCATGGGATTATGCTCCTGCTCTAATACCTTCTCGTTCAAAAAATGTAAGCGAAAGTTACACTATTTGCGGCCGTACAGCTTGTGAATTTGCCTTAATTTTCAGTGCCGAACGTCGCAGCGCGCCAGACCGCTAGCCCTTGGCGGCTGCCCGCCACGTCATGCACCCTAAGAATCTGGATTCCTTGTGATGCAGCGGAGATGGCGACGGCCAAAGACCCGGGCTCGCGGCTTTTCGGCTGGTCGCCGCCGGAGATGCCTGCGATGAAGCGCTTGCGCGAGGCGCCGACCAGAAGCGGCACGCCGAGAGCATGGAACAGGCTGAGATTGGCAAGCAGGCGGAGCGTGTGCGCCATGGTCTTGCCAAAGCCAACACCTGGGTCGGCAGCGATCTTGGCATGGCTAATGCCGGCCGCTTCGGCGGCCTCAATGCACTGCTCGAGATAGTCGAACACTTCCAGCACCACGTCGGTATAGACGGGGTTGAGATGCATGGTCTTTGGCTCACCTTGCGCATGCATCAGGATGACGCTGACGCGCGTCTCCGCGGCCACGGCAACGCTTTGCGGATCGTAGGTAAACGCCGACACGTCGTTGAGGATGGCGGCCCCTGCCTTTGCCGCGGCTCGCGCCACCTCGGCTTTGCGGGTATCGACCGAGATGACGGCTTTGAGGCCTGACAGGCCCTCCAGCACTGGCACGACGCGGGCAAGCTCCTCTTCCTCCTCCACGGCATCCGAGCCTGGCCGGGTGGACTCGCCGCCGATATCGATGATGGCAGCGCCGGCATCCGCCAGCTCGGCAGCATGGAGGATCGCCTCCTCCTTTGTGTCGTAGAGGCCGCCGTCCGAGAACGAGTCTGGCGTGACATTGACGATGCCCATGATGAGCGGGCGATCGAGGCTGAGACCGGCAAAGGGAGGGCGCGCAGCGGTCACGCGTCCAAGCACTTTACTTAGATCGGCATCGTGGGACTGTGCCAGTGAGCGCGCCGCGACGAGCCGCGTCTTGCTCTTGCTGGGCGCGCCTTCGATCAGCTCGGCCGCCGCGAATGCGATCGGGCCGCCGGCGAGAGGCAACGCCAAGCCGCTTGCCACAGCCTCGTTTGCGGTGGCGCCGTAGAGGAGTCCAACCGGCCTGAGATAGAGCTTCGCATCAACCATTGCTCAGCCTTAGCACAGCTTAAGCAACAACCGTCATGGCCGGCCTTGTCCCGGCCATCCACGATTTAGGTCGCGGCACTGGGGGCAAATCGTGGATGACCGGCACCTCGGCCGGGCATGACGATTTTAGGATTGAGGCTTAGACCTAGGTCGGCTGTGGCTCTAGACCGCCTGCGTCGGGCTCAGGCTCCGGCGGCGCTTTCTTGCCGCGTCCCGCAGCAGGAACGGCAGAGGCAGGCCCTGGCCGCGTGGTGGTCTCGGCAGTGAACTCGCGTACCGGCGGCTTGCCTTTGAGCAAGTCCTTAATCTCCTCGCCGGATAGCGTCTCGTATTCGAGCAAGCCACGCGCGATCGTGTGCAGATCGTCGATATGCTCCGAGATGATCTTGCGCGCGTGCTCGAACGCCTCGTCGACTAAGCGGTGAATCTCCTCGTCGACCATGGTCTGGGTCTCGTCGGAGAGATTCTGCTGCCGCGCAATCGAGTGGCCGAGGAACACCTCCTCCTCGTTGTCGCCATAAGCGAGTGGCCCGAGCTTGTCGCTCATGCCGTATTGCGTGACCATGGCGCGGGCAAGCTGCGTCGCCATCTTGATATCGGCGGCGGCGCCCGAGGTGACCTTGTCGTAGCCGAACACGAGTTCTTCGGCGACACGTCCACCCATGGCCACGGTGATGTCGGCCTTGAGCTTGGCGCGCGTGTAGGAGAGCATGTCGCGCTCGGGCAAGCGCATCACCATGCCGAGCGCACGGCCGCGTGGGATGATGGTCGCCTTGTGCACCGGGTCTGACGCCGGCTGATGCAGCGCGACCAAGGCATGCCCGCCCTCGTGATAGGCGGTGAGCGTCTTCTCCTCCTCGGTCATCACCATGGAGCGGCGCTCGGCGCCCATCAGCACCTTGTCCTTGGCGTCCTCGAACTCGAGCTGCGTAACAAGGCGCTTGGAGCGGCGCGCGGCCAGCAGCGCAGCCTCGTTGACGAGGTTGGCTAGGTCGGCGCCTGAGAAGCCCGGCGTGCCGCGCGAGATCACGCGCAGGTCGACGTCTGGCGCAAGCGGCACTTTGCGCACATGCACCTTTAGGATCTTCTCGCGGCCGATGATGTCGGGACGCGGCACCACGACCTGACGGTCGAAGCGGCCGGGTCTCAGCAGCGCAGGATCGAGCACGTCGGGGCGGTTGGTCGCGGCGATCAGGATGATGCCTTCGTTGGCCTCGAAGCCGTCCATTTCGACCAGCAACTGGTTCAGCGTCTGCTCGCGCTCGTCGTTGCCGCCGCCAAGGCCTGCACCTCTGTGGCGGCCGACCGCGTCGATCTCGTCGATGAAGATGATGCAGGGCGCGTTCTTCTTGGCCTGATCGAACATGTCGCGGACGCGGCTCGCGCCGACGCCGACGAACATCTCGACGAAGTCAGAGCCCGAGATGGTGAAGAACGGCACATTGGCCTCGCCGGCGATGGCACGCGCTAAGAGGGTCTTGCCCGTGCCGGGAGGGCCAACCAGCAGCGCGCCGCGCGGGATGCGGCCGCCGAGCTTCTGGAATTTCTGCGGGTCGCGCAGGAACTCGACGATCTCCTGCAAATCCTCCTTGGCCTCGTCGACGCCTGCCACGTCATCGAAGGTCACGCGGCCATGGCGCTCGGTGAGCAGCTTAGCCTTGGACTTGCCGAAGCCCATGGCGCGCCCGCCGCCCGACTGCATCTGGCGCATGAAGAAGATCCACACGCCGATCAGCAGCAGCATCGGGAACCACGAGATGAAGATTTGCGCGAGGAAGCTCTGCTCCTCCTCGGGCTTCGCCTCCACCTTGACGCCGTACTTGACGAGGTCGCCGA
>Ga0126372_10000139_pt1 | contig 20629 bp, 15 predicted proteins | sample PanSoiMetaPlot_6_FD_92762 | JGI IMG/M metagenome (GOLD analysis project Ga0126372, IMG submission 92762) | Tropical forest soil microbial communities from Panama - MetaG Plot_6 | ecosystem: Environmental > Terrestrial > Soil > Tropical forest > Bulk soil | place: Panama | collected 2016-02-17
ACAAACCGCAGGAGGGAGAAGTAGTTTCCGTCGGCCGCGGTAAGTCGAATGACGAGGGGAAGATTTTCCCCTTGGTCGTCAAGGAAGGCGACCGCATCCTGTTCGGCAAATACTCCGGCACTGAAATCAAGATCGATGGCGAAGAATTTCTGATCATGCGTGAAGAAGAGGTTCTCGGCATCCTGAGTGGCGCAGCCAAGAAGGAAACCGCAGGCTCACGCCGCTAGTTGATTAGCCCCCGTCTCGGGCCTGGACGATCTCGACCGATCAAAAACCGAGGCGCAAAAAGAAATTCAGCAGGTAGACCCTGCGTAATTCAATAGGAGATTGAAGAATATGGCGAAACACATTGTTCACGGCGAGGAGTCACGGCAGGCGATTCTTCGCGGCGTCAACCTTCTGGCTGACGCTGTAAAAGTAACTCTCGGCCCCAAGGGCCGCAACGTAGTAATCGAGAAGAAGTACGGTTCGCCCACCATCACCAAGGACGGCGTAACCGTCGCGAAAGAAATTGAACTTCAGGACAACCTGGAGAACATGGGCGCCCAGATGGTGCGCGAAGTGGCCTCGAAGACCTCAGATGTTGCCGGTGACGGCACGACCACAGCCACTGTTCTGGCGCAAGCGATTTATCGCGAGGGCGTGAAAACCGTCGCGGCAGGGGCGAATCCGATGGCTCTGAAGCGCGGTATCGAGAAAGCGGTCAGCCTGGTTTGCGGTCAGACCGATCTCAAAACCGGGGAGCGCGGGAAAGGTGAGCTCGACAAGCTCTCGAAGCCCGTGTCCGGTGACATGATCGCGCAGGTCGGCACGATTTCCGCCAACAACGACGAGACGATCGGCAAGATCATCGCCGAGGCAATGAAGAAAGTCGGCAAGGACGGCGTGATTACGGTCGAAGAGTCCAAGACGCTGGAAACCCAGCTGGAAGTCGTCGAGGGCATGCAGTTCGACCGTGGTTATCTGTCGCCTTATTTCGTCACTGACCCGGAGCGCATGGAAGCAGTACTGGACAACGTGTACATCCTGATCAACGAAAAGAAGATCAGCTCCATGAAAGATCTTCTTCCCTTGCTCGAGCAGATCGCAAAGAGCGGCAAGCCGCTGCTGATCATCGCAGAGGACGTTGAGGGCGAAGCTCTGGCGACCCTGGTAGTCAACAAGCTGCGCGGTACGCTGCAGGTTTGCGGCGTGAAGGCGCCGGGCTTCGGCGATCGTCGCAAGGCCATGCTGCAGGACATCGCTACTCTGACCGGCGGAAAAGCTATCACCGAAGATCTGGGCCTGAAGCTCGAAGGCGTTCAGATCCAGGATCTGGGTCAAGCCAAGAAGATCACCATCGACAAGGACAACACCACAATCGTCGAAGGCAAAGGCAAGCATTCTGAGATCGAAGGCCGGGTGAAGGAAATCCGCGGCCAGATCGATAAGACCACCAGCGATTACGACCGCGAGAAGCTGCAGGAGCGGTTGGCCAAGCTGGTTGGTGGCGTTGCCGTGATCAAGGTGGGCGCCGCGACCGAAACCGAGATGAAGGAAAAGAAGGCTCGGGTGGAAGACGCGATGCACGCCACACGCGCCGCCGTCGAGGAAGGCATTGTCCCCGGTGGAGGCGTTGCTCTGAGCCGCTGCGTTCCTGCCCTGGATAAGCTCAAGGTCGAGGGAGACGAGCAGATTGGCGTCAATATCGTAAAGCGCGCTCTGCAGGAACCCTTGCGGCAGATCGCTGAGAACGCAGGTGAGGAAGGCGCCATCGTGCTCGGTAAAGTCAGCGATTCGAAGGATGCCAACTTCGGCTTCAACGCGCTCACCAACGACTACGAGGATCTGGTGAAGGCGGGCGTATTGGATCCGACCAAGGTCGTACGTACGGCGCTGACCAATGCCGGATCGATCTCTTCCCTAATGCTCACCACGGAAGCACTCGTGGCCGAAATTCCGAAGGAAGAGAAACCAGCTCCGGCCGCTCCTGGCGGACATGATATGTACTAAGAACGGGCGCGATTCCAGGCCCAGTTCATAGCAAAAATCAAGCCCCGCAGCGATGCGGGGCTTTTTTCTGTCATTTAACATTTCGTTTCGAAAGGAAGGAAGATTTGGCTAACAGCTAGGCAGCGTCGCGCTCCTGTATTTCCGCCTGCAGCAACTTTCGGCGACGGGCAAGCGCGCGTCCGAGTTGTGCAATTTCCTGCTCGTCCTGGGGATCGAATGGCGCGACTGATTGAGCAAGCTGGAAAAGCTCCTTTTCCTCGGGACTCATCTCGCGCCCAAACTCTCGCTCGAACAAGGTTTCAAGGTCCTGCAACGTGCCGGTAGGAACTGCGACGCTCATCACCAGGTTCCCCTTTCTCCCACAGTGATTGGCCGGTTTGTATGAGACGACCCGTCTGCTTCTCGGCAACGAGGTTTGTTGCGATAGCTTCCCTTGCAGTCGTCTGGAAGAGATTCCTAGCGTACATCGATTGCGCTCAACGTGCAATGGACTTCTTAAACCAGCAATTTTGGTCATCCTTAGGTACTCTTATTTTCGCTTCGGGAGTGCCCTTCCGGGAGTTTACGGAGAGCAGATTTCGCTGAACACTGGTTGTATCACGCGAGGGCTTCCCTTTCGGGTTATCCTGTACCCCCAACTTTGGATGTCAGGGGAACCAGCTCTAAGTATCTGAGGTCTCGATGCAAACTCGTCACTGGATGATCATCAGCGGACTGTCGTTGCTGGCCGTGATTGCGGTCGTCGCGCTCGTGCTGACCGACCCGGGCCGTGCGCCTCTCCTGAGCAAGGCTGCTGCACCGGCTCAATGGCAAACGGCAAGTTTTGTAGACCAGCGGCCGTTACAATCCGCGCGAAAACTTGGTGCTTTGGCCTCGACGCCTGAGGAGCAAGCCATCTCCCATGAAATCCTGGTCAATGCCGATCACGAAGTAGATCTTGCTTTCGCCGAGGCTCTGCGAAGCGCCCAGGAACACCCGGTCAAGCCCACTGCGGAGATTCAGGCGCTGAACGAGCGCATCGACCAGGACGAAACCGCGTTGAAAGCTGATCAGGACCATGTCAATGCGTTCACGAAAGCGCTTGCGGCCGCTCCAGACAGCAAAAAAGACCAGATTCAGCAGCAACTGGAGCTTGCGCAGGCCCAGGCGGTCATGGACCAGGACGAGTTAGATGACGCGCGAGAGGATTTGTCTCGCGCCGGCGGATCTTCTGAAAGCCGCATCAAGCGGTTGCTCGACGAGCACGAAGCCAGCGATCACGAAGCCGACGCTCACCCTACGCCCCCGGCGTGGACTCCCGATCAGGACTATTCAGCCGGCAACCTCGCATCACAGATTCGCGCCTGGACCGCGCTTCGAGAAAAACAGGCGCAGCTCGCACACGCCCGCCAGGAGACTGTGTCCGCCGTCGCTTCCCTGTCGGCCAAGCATCAGGCTCTGGAACAAAATGTCAAGCAAGAGGGTTCCGAGAAACAGGCGGTCGCACAAAAGGCTGCCGGAATAATCAAGTCGGCCCAAGAAACTGGCGTGGCCGCTGGCAAGGGAGACACGGCTGCTACCTTATCTTCCCTGCGTCATTTTTCGCTGCGGCAGAAGGCCCTGTCAGATCTCGACAAGCGGGTCCAGGATGAACAGGAAATCGGCGATGCTTACGGCAATTGGATAACGCTGATTCAGTCACGACAGCGCATCGTCATCCACGGGATCATCCGCAACCTGCTCTGGATCGTCCTGATCGTACTCGTGCTATATGCCTTCAGCCGAGTGGTCGATCGCTACTTTACAGAGCTGGCGCCGGAAAAGAAGCGCCTCCTTTCCGTCCGCGTGGTCGTCAGCTTCGTGGTGCAAGCCATCGGAGTGCTGACGGTGTTATTCGTTATCTTCGGCGCGCCCAACCAGACTCCGACTATCCTTGGCCTTGCCGGCGCCGGTCTGACGGTTGCTCTCAAGGACTTCATCGTCGCATTCTTCGGCTGGTTCGTTCTGATGGGACGCGATGGAATCCGCGTGGGCGACTGGGTTGAGATCAATGGAGTTGGTGGAGAAGTGGTCGAGATCGGCTTGCTGCGAACGGTTTTGCTAGAAACTGGAAACTGGACCGATTTTGGTCATCCCACCGGACGCCGCGTTTCTTTCGTCAACAGTTATGCGGTTGAAGGACACTACTTCAACTTCTCAACGTCGGGCCAGTGGCTGTGGGATGAGCTGCAGGTTCTGATCCCGACTGGACAGAATCCTTACCCAATCATCGACAGCATTCAGAAACTCGTGGTCTCCGAAACCCATCCGAATTCCACACTCGCCGACGAGGAATGGCAGCGCACGACCAGCCGATACCGCGTGCAATCGTTCTCTGCGATACCATCGGTCAATATGCGCCCGACGCCCGGAGGAGTAGAACTGGTAATCCGTTACGTGGTTCGAGCCCATCAGCGGTATGAAGTCAGGGCGAAGCTTTATCAGGCGATCGTGGATCTGTTGCAGCAGAAAAATGTTCAAGGGGCAACGGCACGCCTGTCGCAGGGCGCTGATTAGCAGCTTGTAACGTGGCGAGGCCGAAGGCTGAAAACTAATCTAGTCGCTTGCCGTCAGGCCCTTTCTTTCCTTCAGCAGATAGTCTTTGGTGTTCGCGGAGAGAGGAGAGTTCTCGAGAATCTCTTGCAGCAGAGCGTCTGATAAACCGCGGGAGAATTCCAGCGCTTTTGCCAGCGGAGTCTTCTCGTTACGGAGTAGCGCGATGCGCACTTCCTGACGAAGCGACCACTTCGGGTGGTGACACACGGCTTCCACCAGCGGCGCCTGCGTCCCCTGCCTGGCCAGGCTCTGCACTACAGATACTTCGGTTAATCGAGAATTTTCGAGAGCGGCCCGCATAACCCGTGTGTCCTTGTCCGCCAGCAGCGCCCCGGCGACGCTACCGGATGCGCGTTTTGCCAGCGACAGCTTCTCGCCTACGGAAACGGTCTCTAGACGATTGATCAGGGTCTCTTCTGCGACTTTTTTCACATCGGCAGGGACAGTCGGGATCAGGGCAAGTTGCATGAGGTCGAGTGTGTACAGGTGGCGCAACTGGGGAAACGATACGTGTCGCGGCGTCTTCGGATGGGCCACCAGTGCGAGTCGCACTTTGCGATGTTGCAGGAGGCCAGAATTCTTGCACAACGACTCGAGAGCTTCGTACGACAGATCCGCGCGCTTCAGTATCGCCAGAGCGGCATCCTCGCTCAGCCCACGATCTGACGGGGAAATCGCTTGAGCTTCCGAAGGTTGGCGGAGTGTTTCCTCGCGGGAGCCTTCGGCGGGGTCTCCGGCTTTGCGTGTCTGATTTGGAGCAGATTGCCCGGGCGAATCACCAGAAATCATGGACCGCTACCCCGCTGATACGCCTCCCGCCGCTGTAGGCCGTTTTCTCGCCAGTGCAAGAGCACCATCGACCGGCTCAACTACGGCGCTTGAGACCGAAGCGTTCGGATATTCGGAGCGGAGACTGTTGTAGAAGACCTGGCGCACTAGAGTCGAGTTTTGAAACACTCCACCAGACGCGGCTACAGGGACCCTGGACTCCTCCAGAAAGATGCGTCCAATCACTATTTTGGCAAGGCGAGCCAGCTCAATTCCAGCCTCGGTAAGCACGGTTCGCGCCACGGGATCGCCCGCATCGGCAGCCGAGAGCACGGGCAGAAAAAGATCGGAGAAATCCGGGGCCGGCGTTCCATTCGCGGAGCGAATCAATTCATCCAGGGTACGCAATCCCCATGTTTTTAAAATGCCCATGGCCAGCACCGTCGGAGCCGCCTCGTCCTCATCTTGCGCCCGCAGCACGGAGGAAACTGCCGTGCGTCCGATCCATTGCCCGGATCCTTCATCGGAAACCTGGAAACCCCAGCCCCCGGCGCGCGCCGTTTGTCCGGTGACCGTCCGCCCGTAAGCGATCGAACCGGTCCCGGAAATGACGATGACACCGGGACCGCTGTCAAATGCCGCTTCGAAAGCGATGGCCATGTCTCCGACGACTTCGACCGTACCAGGAACCAGTTCGGTTACGATTCTTTGCACCGCTTCGCTGACGTCGCGGCGATCGGCTCCCGCCAACCCGACACAAGCCCTGGTGATCTGTGCTGGTTCGATTTGCGCCGCGGCACAGACCTCGCGAATCGCCTGCTGCAAGGCCTCTCGTGCCGGCCGTTCTCCCACCCGAACAATGTTGCTCGGACCGGTAGTCGCAGTAGCTAGAATAGATCGGTCGTCACCCAGAACGCAGGTGGTCTTGCTCCCGCCCCCGTCGATCCCCAGAAAGATCGCCACGACCCTACTTCTAACACAGAGCAAGCCAGCCCGCGCCGATACATTTTGTTTTGCCAGATGACGATCGTTACTGGCGTGCTAAAGAGGTGAAACGACTAAACGAGGCCAATTTGATGTCACTTATTCCAGATTTGAAGGCTGGGGAGAAGATGTCAGCTGGATGGAATGGAACCCGAAGAGTTTGGTGAGCAAGTTTGAGATGACGGCACACCCCCATGTTGCTCGTGTCTGACCAGACTCCAAAAATCAGGCACCCACACTTGATCTGCGCCGCGTTTCGTTTGACTTCCCCATCCCCGCGGGTGTACAAGCGGCAATCGTCATGGGGGTGAGACATGAAGGGACCAATTATCACTGCGATCGTTGCTTGTGTCCTGTCCCTCGTTGTATCCGAAGTGGCTCTCGCTCAGCAGAGCACGAAAGGCAGCGCGCATGCGGGTCCAGACACGAGTGACAAGCTTAAACCGTGGGTACGGATCGATGATGGGGTTAGAGTGACCAGGGTGCCAAGGCCGAACGAGAAAGATCCGGAATTTGCGATTTTGCAGTTAAGCGAAGCCAAGTATGACCAGTTCCAAAAAGACCCCAGGGAATTCGTGAACAAATATCGGATCTTCAAGAAGCAAGTTAACAGTCTTTTGAAGTTTGGAGAAGAAGCGTCGCCCAAGCCGCCGCAAGGTGCCGACCCGGATCAGTACGTAATAATTGCCCATTGGCCAACCAGCAATGCACTGTATACGACCGCAACAGGGGGCACTGGACCTCCCAACTAAGCGAGGCGGTGCAGAAGCTGGCTGCAGGAGCTCGAGCGTCTAGTCAAAGTTTCATTCGACGCAGCAGCGCCTGGAAGCGGCGGTCGGCTTGTAACGAATCGAAGACTGGGTCCACTTTGATGCCTGCAAGGTAGAGATCCCGAGCGGCGTATGCCTTCTCGAGCCAGGCGAAAGCTTGATCCTTGTCACGAAGCGCAGCATGCAAGGTCGCAATGAAGTAAGGTGGAACGTAACCCTGACGTGAGCGTTCGCGCAATTGCGTCAACACCTTCAATGCTTCCGCTCGGTCCCCGGCTTCAGCGTAGGCGCGGCCAAGCCATACCAATCGAACCGCATCCCCACCAGAAAGCGATACCGCCTTTTGCATTTCTTCAATTGCCTTCTGGTGAAATCCCTTCCCTAAGTATGCGTAGCCCAGGCATGCATGAGCAGAGTCGGAGTTAGGAACCAACTCTAGCGCTGCCTGGCACTGCTCAGCAGAACGATCGTACTGGCGTGCACAATAAAACGTCCAACCGGCTACGATATTGTTCATGGCGGACAAAGGGTCCAATCTCTTGGCTAATTCAACTTCGGTCTCAGCTTGGTCGAATCGTGACATTGCCGACAGGAAAACTGAATAGGTATAGTGAGTCTCCGCATCGCTCGGATTTATTTCGAGTGCACGCTCAAATTCCTTATCGGCGCCGGCCCAGTCCCAATCGCCATAGAACAGAATCGAGGCCAGAGCTGTATGTGCATGGGCAAGTGCGTCGTCCAAAGCAAGTGCTCTGAGGGCATATTCTTTGGCTTTGGGCATAGCCTGTTGTGCTGGCATGTCTAAGGTTCCCCAGTAGGAATCAGCCAGTCCGGCATACGCGGGAGCGTACTGTGGGTCCAGCAGCACTGCCTGCTCGAAGTATTCCCTGGCCTTTTTTCGTTGTTCGTAGGTCCCCGTTTTCAAAAAACTTGCCCTGAGATAGGCCTCCTGAGCCTCTGGGTTCACGGCCTCTGCGGTGGTGAGCCGCTTTTGCTCTTGGGGCGTCAGTTTCACTCGAATCGCATTCGCAATCGTAAGAGCCAGCTCGCGTTGCAGAGCAAGAAGATCGCCCAATTTACGCTCATAATTCTGTGACCAGAGCTGCGTGTCAGTGGCAGCGCCAATGAGTCGGGCCGTAACCTCAACCTTTTCTCCGGCGCGTAAGACCGACCCCTCGACGATCGCGTCCACATTCAACTGGCGAGCTATGTCGCGTAACGGCGTCCGATCTGTTTTATAGCGCATTACGCTGGTACGAGAGATAACGCGCCGTACTCCACGAATTTGTCCCAGCTCGGTTATCAGGGCCTCGGTCATTCCGTCGGCCAAATATTCCTGATCCGGACTGTGAGAAAGATTCTCGAGCGGCAATACAGCCAAGGATTGAATCGGTGTGGCACTCTCGGCGCCCCCTTTTTTTCGCAGACTCGCCAGAGTCCACAGGAAGACGCCGATAAGCAACATCCCTACTACTGTGGTAGTGATCAGCGAACGACGAGACCAAGTTCGGCGGTTGGGGGCCGCCCATGTTGCGGACGAGCCCATACTCAGTCGCCTCAGATCTACCAGTAGTTCTCGGACCGATTGATAGCGGTTTTCCGAGTCCTTCTCCAAACATTTGAGAATGATGTTCTGAAGGCCCGCAGACACTGGGCGTTCCGCAGAACTCGGCGGGCGGGGCGCTTGATGCAGGATGGAGTCAATGAGACGCGGGTTCTGAGTCTCGGAAAAAGGGCGACAACCGGTAACAGCTTCATACAGCACTATGCCGGCAGCCCAGATATCGCTGCGACCGTCTATCCTCTCTCCGCGCAGTTGCTCCGGGGACATGTACGGCACTGTGCCCATCAAGCTCCTCGCTTCGCTGAGGCTCTCAGTGAGGGCAGACGTACTCGCCGGGAAAGAAAGTCTGGCCAGCCCGAAGTCCAGAATCTTAAGGCGGCCTTCAGGAGTAATGCGCAAGTTACTGGGCTTCAGATCGCGATGTACGATGCCCTGTGCGTGGGCGGCTTCAAGTCCTTCCGCTAGTTGGACTCCCAGTTTTAGCACCTCTTTTTCTGGAAGAATTCCGTTCGTCAACTTCGCGTCTAGCGTTACACCGGGAATGAGTTCCGAAACCAGGTAGTCCACGCCATCTTCGGTTCCAAATTCAAATACAGTCTCAATGTTGGGATGATTGAGCTTGCCGAGCGCCAGGGCCTCTTTTCGGAACCGCCTTCGCTCGACTTCGTCAGCCAAGTCCCCTCGCGGAAGGACTTTGATCGCCACGTCGCGATCCAGTTTTTCGTCGTAGGCGCGGTAAACAATCCCCATGCCACCCGCACCAATTTGTTCCCGGATTATGTAGTGCGAAAGGGTCTTACTCGGCATCGACGCGGACACGCTCCGGTTTGAGCATGTTACTCCCTGCTAAGCGGCGGGGAAAGAAGGCTTCAGGAGGCAGACCCACCCGTAATTGACTTGTTGCAAACCGGCTTTCCTGGTACAACCACTAACGGCCAAGTGGCATCTTTGATCCGACGCTGAGGTATAGACCCGAACCCTCCTGCGTCGGGATTTCCCGAACAAGAGATTGGCCGAGCTTTTGCAATCACCAAGACTGCAGCAAGATGATCTCGCCACCTCAAACCAATGCTGAACAGAAGACATCTTCCCCCAAATCCTGGTGGTCAACCGCTGGCGCACTTCTTCAGGCCGCGATTTGGTTCGGCATAGTTACTGGGGTGGTTGAGGGAACAAGCCTCCTGTTTTTTCAGAGCATTAACTCGGAGCGGTGGGGACTGATGGTCCATGTCAGCGAGCCGATCATCTGGATCTCTATTGTGGTGGACGTGCTCTTCTTCTCAGTTTTGGCATTACCCATAGCTTTGGCAGCACGCCATATTCATCGCGAGACTGCCCTGACAATGGCAGCCTTTCTCTTCACTCTGTCACTCATCTATGACTGGCTGACCCTCACCGAGCGTCTCGGCGCTCGTTCTTGCGTATTGCTTGCCATAGGGATAGCAGTCGCGTTCGGCAGGTGGGTTGCGGTGCATCCGAACCGCACCCTCAATCTGTACAGGAGGAGTCTGCCATCGCTGGTGGCTATTGCCGTCCTGGCGTTCAGCGGGATTGAAGGCGGCCGGTGGCTTGCCGAGAGGCGAGCCGTGTCCCGGCTGCCCCTTGCGGCGTCCGATTCACCGAATGTCCTCATTATTGTTGTAGACACTCTGCGAGCCGACCATCTTGCCTCCTACGGTTACTCTCGCGTCACCTCTCCCAACCTCGATAGCATGGCACGCGAAGGGATCCTTTTCGAGAACGCGATCTCACCTTCCTCCTGGACGCTGCCTTCCCACGCTTCGCTGCTGACTGGACGATACCCGTTTGACCACGGTGTCGATAAAGTGGTCCCCAGGCCGCTCTCCTGGGATGGTCCAAAACTTGGCAACTATCCAACCCTGGGGGAAGCCATGCAGAGGCTGGGCTACCGAACCGGGGCGTTTTCTGCCAATCGCATCTATTTTTCAGCGAACCTCGGCTTCACGCAAGGGTTCATGCATTTCGAAGATTACTTCCATTCCGTTTCCGACATGTTTGTGCGGACCCTGATCGGCCGCGAGTTCGTGCGTCATTTTATGTACCGGAAGTGGAGGAGCAATCCCAATCGCCTGCTTAGGCGGATCGGAGTTACCTCTTTCATGGACCGTGATGAAGAAGGAGCCGCGGGGTATCTCGGGCCATTTTCGCTGCGCAAGCGAGCGGGGGTCGTGAACCAGGAAGTGCTTAATTGGATCGATCGCGATTCCACCCGTCCGTTTTTCGCTTTTCTGAACTATTTTGACGTTCACAATCCCTACGGACATCCAGACTTTGACGTTCACAGCCCAACCGGAGGTCCGAACGCAGAGTCTGTGGGTGACCTTCAATCCCGCATCGATCGCTACGACGATGGGATCCAATATGCGGACGATTATCTCGGACGACTGTTGCACCAACTGAAAAAGCGCGGCTTGGATCGGAAGACTTTCATAGTGATTACCTCTGATCATGGAGAATCCCTCTGGCAACATCGTCTTGCAACCCACGGGAAAGCTCTTTACCGTGAGTTGCTCCACGTACCCTTAGTGTTCTGGTACTCCGACCATCTCCCAGCCGGCTGGCGTGTGCCCACCATGGTGACGACCGCCTCAATCCCTGCCACGATTTTGGAACTGGTCGGCGTTGATGCAGGGCAGACTTTTCCCGCCCAAACGCTGGTTCCTTTGTGGAAGGGTCCCCGGGGCGGATTCAATGAGCAACCTGTGCTGGCGGAATTATCCACGGAGGAGTTCCCCGATAAGATCCTTGATCGGGATGCCCACAAGTTCGTGATGACATCGTTTGATGGTCCAATCAAGTCTTTACTGACTTCGGACTGGCACCTGATTCTGCACAAGAACCTGGGAGATCAGCTCTACAGTTGGAGAGATGACCGCGACGAGTCCAAAAATTTGATCAACACGCGCGCCGGGAGAATCGCTGAGCAGGGACTGATTCCGGAACTTCAGAACCTGCTAACCGGGCTTGCTACAGGGATATCTAGGCCTCAAGTCGCACCGATGAATGTCGTTCAAAGCAACATCCTCGCTGTCCCAGGCAAGGCCAGCCGGATGGCCAATCCTAAGCAGCGTCTGAATGACTACTTCCGGATTCAGGAAAATGGTGGAGATCGAATCTCTATCCAGGTTCGAGCAAGGGAGCCGAAATCGGCGATTTTTGACCCGATTGTGTCGATCGAGGATGGCCGTGGAAATTTGCTGGAGTCGTGCCGTAATCCTGGAGATGACGGAATCCCGCCGCCGGGGGTGCCGGATCCCACCCCAGGTGCGTTTGACGACCTTTGTGTGAACCACTATGTGGACCACACAACGAAAACAACCTCGAGTCTTGAGATCCTGATTCCCGGCTCAACCAGTTCAACCACGGAGCTGTTGATCAGGGTCACTGACTGGAACGCGGGTCTGGGGCCGGGCAGGGATTACCAGATCTCCGTTGACGTAGATCGCGAGCTTGCAGGAAACGTAAAATAACGTGGTTGCTGGGATCTGCTCCCCACAAACAGCTGCAAAGCAGATGGAGTGCCTGCCGCAATGGCTAGCTTTGCCGCGGCTTCACGATTCGAGACTGAGTCTGCAGGGAGCGTGGAGAAGCACGCCTGTATAATGCTCGCTCATGGCGATAAGCCCGGGTCAAAAGATTGGGCCGTACCAAGTTATCGGACAAGTTGGCGCCGGGGGCATGGGTGAGGTCTACCGGGCTCATGATGCCCGTCTGGGCCGTGATGTGGCCATCAAGGTTCTTCCCACTTCGTTCGCTTCCGATCCAGACCGCCTGAGCCGGTTTGCCCAGGAAGCGCGCGCCACAGCAGCGCTTAACCACCCTAACATTCTTGCCATTTACGACATCGGCGAAGATCCGCGTGCGCCTTACATCGTCTCCGAACTACTGGAGGGCGAAACGCTTCGCGGCCGGTTGCGGAACGGGGCACTGTCGTTGCGCAACGCGATCGACTCTGCCGCGCAGGTTGCGCGAGGGCTGGCGGCGGCACACGAGAGGGGCATCGTTCACAGAGACCTGAAGCCGGAAAACATTTTTGTCACGGAAGATGGACGGATCAAGATCCTTGACTTTGGGTTGGCCAAGCTCATCTGCCCTGAGGCACGGGAGGCGGACGCCGATGCTCCAACCCTACAAGCTGCGACCGACGCTGGCACGGTAATGGGCACAGTCGGCTATATGTCGCCCGAACAAGTGCGGGGCAAGCCTGCGGATTGGCGGTCGGACATTTTTTCTTTCGGAGCGATTTTGTACGAAATGGTGTCCGGCAAGCGTGCGTTTCAGGGCGACTCGCCCGCCGACACGATGAGCGCAATCCTGAAAGAGGAACCGCCGGAGCTGTCGGAGACTGCGCGCAACGTGCCTCCAGCGCTGGAGCGAATTGTCCGGCACTGCATGGAGAAAAATCCGGCGCAGAGATTTCAGTCGGCCAGTGACGTGGCCTTTGACCTGGAAGCACTGACGGAAATCTCGTCCACCGGCAAAAGTGGCGCACCACCAGCGCTGTCTGCTCCCCGGCGTTCGTGGGTGCTACCTGTTGCTGCCGCAGTTGTTCTGCTTGCCTCCTGCGTGGGCATTTATTTCGCGGGAAAACACTCCGTTGCCGCATCCAATCCCCATTTCCATCGTCTGACGTTCCGTCGCGGGACGATCCTGGCGGCACGTTTTTCGCCCGATGGTCAAACCATCGTCTACGGAGCTTCGCTGGAAGGGAAACCTGTCGAGCTGTTCACGACGCGCTTCGACAGCACTGACTCCCGTCCTCTGGGACTCGAGAAGGCCCAGTTGCTAGGAATATCGTCCAAGGGGGAACTGGCGGTAAACCTCGAGACCCACCAGACGTCCCCTTTTGTGACCAGCGGAACCTTGGGGCGAGTACCGCTCGCAGGTGGCGCGCCGCGGCAGGTCCTTGAGGACGTGAACTGGGCGGACTGGACTCCCGACGGTGCCGACGTGGTGGTGGCGCGACTAGCTACCAGTTCTATCAACCAACTGGAGTTTCCGATGGGCCAGACGATTTATCGCCCGCAGGGATGGGTGAGCCACGTCCGCGTCTCACCCCGCGGAGATCTGATCGCGTTCGCCGACCACGTGCAGACGGGAGATGACGGCCGGGTTGTGGTCATCGATCGTCGGGGAAAGATCAGGGTCACATCAGGGTTTTACATCACGGTCCAAGGTGTGGCCTGGTCGGCAGATAGCAGTGAAGTCTGGTTCACCGCGTCAAGCGAGGGTGCAGCCCGCGCCCTTTACGCGATGAACCTGTCTGGAAAAGAGCGCTTGGTGATGCGCGTACCGGGAACGCTGACCTTGCAGGACGTCACGCGCAATGGCCGCGTGTTGCTAACCGTAGAGAACGCCCAGTTCGGCATTCTCGGCCGACGCGTCGGAGACGCAATTGAGCGCAACCTCTCCTGGTTTGACTGGTCCATTGCAGCCGACATTTCTCCCGACGGTAAGAATCTGATCTTCTTTGAGAGTGGTGAGGGCGTGGGCTCGAACTATTCGGTGTTCATGCGGGGGATGGACGGTTCTGCAGCGGTTCGGTTGGGAGGTGGAGCATTCCCTACGCTTTCTCCCGATGGAAAATGGGTAGCCGCCCTGACCAACATCTCCCCTGGACAGATAGCGCTCCTGCCCACAGGAGCAGGGCAGCAGCGGCAGGTCACGAACGATGCTTTGGAACACATACGTGTGGGCTGGGTACCGACGGGGAAGGCTTTGGTTTTTGTGGCGTCGGCGGCGAACCATGCGCCGCGAACGTATTGGTTGAATCTCGAAAACGGGGAAACCCGCCCCATCACTCCAGAAGGTACGTACGGGAGGCTGGTATCGCCAGATGGCAAATACCTGCTGGCAACTGACGGCGCGCGCAAGATTTGGCTTTATCCCTTGGCAGGTGGCGATCCTATGCCTCTCGCGTTAGACCTCGATACCGATGACCAAATCCTGGATTGGGAAGCTGACGGTAAGAGCCTGTTGATTGACAATCGGGGTATCCCGACCCGGGTGATGCGGGTCTATCTGGATTCCAAGCGGCGGGAAGACGTGATGCAACTATCACCGTCAGATCCGGCAGGGATAGTTTCAGTCGGCGGGGCACGCTTCACTCCCGATCACAAGACATATGCTTATACCTATTTCCGCACACTATCCGATCTCTACGTTGTGGATGGAGTGCGATAACTGCGCGCTGTCCATTGCCAATTTGCCCGTAGAGAAAACGCTGGCTGTTGATTCACGGGGAGTCCCCTTCGTGACATCGCCGAAGGGGCGGTGCGACGTTCTCGGCTGCTCACCCGAACCATGAGCGAAATCAGCGCACTAAGAAAGCGGTGCCGAGAAGTGTTCATGTACGATGAGCCACTTCCCGCCGTGATCCTCCCAGATCGCGGTATGCCACCCGTCAAGCTCTACGGCTTCGCCAGTCTTCTTCCTGAAAAAATGTAGCTCACTCGCTTGCACCGTCTGCTCGCCGAGCCTTTCAGTCAATCGGTGATGCGAGATCAAGTTTTAGGCTACATCATCTGAGGCCTACCATCCCGCGAGCCGATTCGGCTAGCTTGACGGGATCGTATGCCACCCCGTTCTTGAACACAGTTTCGACTTTCTCGATATCCGCAATGTTGGTCGAGGGGTCGCCCGCAAGGACGACCAAGTCGGCCTGCTTGCCCGGAGCTATTGTTCCGATCTGATCACCACGGCCCAGGAACTCGGCATTGCCTTGGGTGGCAATGTGAATTGCTTCGAGCGGTGTAAATCCAGCTTCAACCAGCAACTCGAGTTCGCGTTGCATGCCGTATCCGGCGAGATCGCCTCCCACGATCGCGCCTACCCCGGTCGGATCGCTGCCAGCGAGCAACGTGCCCCCAGCTTTGGCGAACGCACGCTCCCACTCCATTTCTTTTCGCAGTCGCATCTCCCAGCGCTGATCGCCAGTCGCCCGCTTTCGTGCCGCCAGGTAAGAGGCCAGCGACTCCGGTAACATGGCACTCGTCACTTCTTTCCGAAGCGGCAGGTGGTTCGGAACATCCAGCTCATACACCGACAATGTGGACGTCACGGCAACATGATGCCGAATCAGGTCGTTGGTAATCTGCTGCACAGCCGGGCCCTTCACGTCCACATGGGCTTGCGCGTCCAGCATGTCGGCGAAGGGCGGACATTTGTCGGGAAGTTTGTTGGCCACGAACTCCGTGTCAACCGCGATGGGCCCATGCTCCAGGTTGTCGATCCCGAGATCTGCCGCTTCTCTCGAAGTGACCGAGCACAAGTGACCCGTGACCTTGAGCCCGCGGCGGTGCGCCTCATCGATGACTGCCTTCAGTTCGGCGCGAGTGATGTTCATGTAGGCCTTGAACGAGGTGACGCCCTCGTCTGCCCAGTACGCAGCCGTCTTCCGCGCGTCTTCCGGGCTGGTGATCTCGTGCATTTGCGGGAACATGGTTCCCTCGCCCTCCATGTAGGGACTGGTTACGTCCATCCTGGGGCCGGGCACCATGCCGCGGTCGATCCACTTTTTGAGATTGAGGTCAGTGTATGGCTCGATCGACCCTGTGGTTCGGATCGTGGTTACGCCTGCAGCGAGATACAGGCGCGGATAGGTGTAGAGCATCTGGTTCAGCGTGATGCCACCCATGGCCAAGGAGCCATCCGCCCGATAGACATTGCCGGCGGTGTAGAACATGTGGCCATGCATGTCGATCAGCCCCGGTATAACGGACCGATTAGCAAGGTCAATGACGTTAGCACCGGCTGGGATACTCAGCGTGCCGACCGACTGGATTTTCCCGTCGCGGATGAGAATCGTCTGATCACTGCGCGCGCTCGCACCGGTGCCATCGATCAAGCGTGCATGAATGATGGCGATGACGGGTGAGTCGACCTTGACGTATTCCTTGACATCAGGTGACAACTGCGCCGTAGCGATGAACGAGTAACACAACATTCCCACCGCGCCGATGGCTCGCATGATCTGATCCTGCCTCACAGAGGGAGGGAATGGATTCTATTTTTCAGGCTTGCTGCAGTCAATCCGGCTGCGGCACCCGCGTGTCTTTTTGAAGGGGCCTGCACGGGGGTTCGGAGTGCGATTGGGGTCAACAACTGGCCTGCACCCGCAGTATTGAACAGTTGTCTGGCGCCCATGATCCGAGGGTGGGTGTGGCTGCGGGCCGAACCGCATCGCTCATACAGCCTCCAAACTGGGCGCCGAAGGGATGATACCGATTGACGAGCCAGCTCCAGAAGGACAGACTCCCCGACGCTCGCCACTTGGCTATTCCCCGCTTTCCATGCGGGTGCACGACCACTTCATACACCCGATTCCCGAATCCCAGTTTCGCATGGAGGTGAATAATGCGGCCCAAGACCCAACACCGCACTCGGTATCGCCGTCCTTGTTTTTCTGTTGGCAGGCATGTGCTACACGCAGACAGCCATCCAGTTGCAGGAAGGCGACGATGAAGGCTTCATCAGTACGATTCCAGTGACCTCGATAGACACTTCACCCACCCTTCCTGGAACAGAGGCTCAACATTTGGCGCTGCAGCTAAAGTGAGCACGGCAACCACAAACTGGTGTACGACTGTGAGCAACATCCGCCCCAATTTGGGGACTACATCGGCAGTGTGAGTGGCGGGAACCGAACAATTCCCACTTGGGCTGATGGACGTGGCGGTGTGGCGGATGTCTTCACCGCACCGATTCTAGGCTCCAGCAAGTAAATAATAAAGAGTGTGCTGAAATCTGGCAGGGCGTACTTCCGCCCTGCTTTTTCTTGGCTGCAGTGGCGTTGCTGCAGGCTATTTCGACCATTTCGGGCACTCGGTCCTACTCGGAGTCGGGATCGGCGAAGAGCCTCCCCCCTCGCACACCTGAGCAAAGCTCATCGGACCGGAGAGTTATATGAGCGGGGGCCGCCCTCGAAGACGTGCACGAGGAACCAGGATTTTGATCCGCTGATGTCGCTGGGCCTGCTCCTAAGCTGATCGATGATTTCGCAACTCTGGGTTGAGATCGCAGGATGAGTTCCGTTGCAATGATCAGGAAGAAGTAAAACTGCGCTCTTGGTTGTCCGGTGCAGGTTAACGATGTAAAATCAGCAGCTTTCCCGACATTAATCCGACCATGAACAATCCCAAGATCCCTGTGATTGTGTTTCTGGTGTGTGCTCTTACCGCCTTTGTGTTGGCGCAGAATCAGACACCCCTTGTCCCGAGCGGTAAGACTCAACAGATTGCCCACAACATCTACGTGATACCCGACCAGCGAGTGAATCTGGTTCCCAACATTGGGATCGTTGTTGGTCGTGATGGCGTCTTGGTCGTCGATACGGGTATGGGGCCAAAGAACGCAGAGACCGTGCTAGGCGAAGTGCGTAAAGTTACCAGCGAGCGCATCGCTTACCTCACTGTCACTCACTTTCATCCTGAACACGGAATGGGTGCCCAGTCATTTCCAGCAGCAACAACGATCATCTATCCGTCTGCTCAGAAAATCGAGCTGGCGGAAAAGAGCGCAGGCATTATCCGTCTCTTCACTGGCTTCAGTCCCGAAATTGCTGCTTTGCTGAAACCCGTCAAGCTCACCCTGCCGAGTGTGACGTTTATCGAAGAGGCAGAGGTCAACCTGGGAGATTTTCCCGTCCGCCTTTTCAACTGGGGCCCTGCTCACACCCGGGGTGATGAATTTGTTTACTTGCCAGCACAGGGCATCCTGTTTTGTGGCGACGTGGTCGTAAACCGCTTCTTCCCCATCATGCCCGACTCCGACGCCAGCGGCTCAAACTGGATTGCCATGCTCGAACGTCTGGAAAAGCTCAACCCGGCGATCGTCGTGCCAGGGCACGGAGAGGTAGGTGACAAGCGCCTTATCACGGCCATGCGCGAGTATTTGACATTCGTGCGCGACAGGGTACTGCAGATAAGGTCTCAAGGCGCCGGCATGGAGGAAGTCGAAAAGAAACTCGCGCCGGAAATCCGTGCTCGGTACAAAGACTGGGATAATCCCGACTGGATCAAGAACGCCATCGACAATTTCTACAGCCAAGCAAAGTGACCGGCTCCGGAACCAAAAACGCTCTTGGTCGACAGTTGTCTGCCGCCCGGATCCTGATTTTCGGCGGGGTCTCCCTCATCCTTGCTGGCATGTTGCTCGGCGAGATCTTCGCCATTTTTGTTTCGCATGTCGCCACCGCTCAGGTTCGCCGCGAGTGGCTCGCAAACATGATTCCCGCTATCGAGCGTCAGGATCGGCTTGCCCTAAGCTCTGGATACAACCGGATCGAAGATCTGAGCGCGCGCCGTGGTCGCATCATGGACACCCACTCACACATAATCGCCTTCGGATTTCTGGCTCTGGGGTTGGCTCTGCTGCAGCCAGCGAATAAGTATCCTGAACACGCGCGCCGTTGGTTGGCTTTGTGCATCATCGCCGGCGGAGTCATGCAAAGCCTTTTCATCTTTGTCAGCTATTGGCTTGTTCCGGGATCACGCGAATGGGCTTTGAGTGCTTCCGCAGTGGGCGGGGCACTCATTCTGGCGGGCGTGCTGGGAAATAGCCTGGGTTTGCGTGGCGCACATTCACATCGCGACTTTGCGCATGAAACATCGCGTCGGCTCGCGTCGCCCAGCAGTCGGATCCTCGTTCGCACGGGTGCCGTGCTCATATTCGTGGGCATGTGGTTCGGCTTCTACTACGCGTGGATATTCGTCACCGATCATGAACCCCATCAACTCGCCTTGCTGAAGAGCGCAACCCACTCCGCGATGGCTGGCGACTCGAGTGCCGCCAGGGATGCGATCCTCAACTATCGCGGCCTTCTTTCGCGCACCGCCATTGTCACGGCGGCACATTCGCACGTGATCGAAATGGGCATTATGGCGATCCTGCTGGGGTTTGTTCAGGACTTCGTTTTCCTGAGCAACCCGTGGAAGCGCCGGTGGGCAATCGTATTCAGCATCGGCGCCGCGATCATGCCTGTTTGTACTTATTGTGCGTCGCTCTACGGGTTGCTTTTCGCGGGTTTCGCCGACGCCTTTGGTTTGATGAGCGTGATTGCGCTGTTCGCAATGTTGAGCGGTCTTATCCGGAATGGCGGTGTGCTTGAGGGTGGCTGCCCGTCATGACCAGCTCGCAAAAGCTCCTGGTAAACGCCGCTCTGTGGTTGACTGGTGTAGGCATCATCGTTGGATTTCTTCAGGCTGCTCTGGTGCGGTATGAGACTTTCCCGGTCCTGCAACACCGCGCTCACTGGGCAGCTGCGGCGCTCCCCGTCCAGGATAGCGCAAGCCAGCCTACTCCGTCTGCCGAACGTCAGGCTTTCGTCTACACCCGACTTATAGACGCCCACACCCACGTCATCAAGGTCGCAACCGTGATGCTACTGGTGGCGCTGCTGTTTCCCCTGATCACCATCCCAGAAGGAAAAAAGCGGATGCTTACAGTACTGTTCGTGGTGGGAAACGTTTTTTTCCCTGTGGGAGTGGTGGCTGAAATCTACGTGGAAGGATACCCCGCTGAAACGTTGGCTGCGGTTGGGGCGCTGCTTATCATCATCGCCTTCGCAGGATTTCTGTGGGGTTTGGTGCGGGGCAGCGACCCGCCCGCGCCGGTGCCGTGATTCGAAGAACTCTCCGGTTCTCGGCAAAAGATTGGCCGGAATTCCTCCGGCCGCGCGCTTGCCAAAGCTTTATTAAAACGAATACTTCAGCGCCAGCTGAATCTGCCGGTTCGCCAGTCGCGTATTGTGGATTTGTCCAGCTGCGGGTGAATTGAAGTCGTTTACCGGAAAATCAAAGTTGGGGTGATTGAACAGGTTGAAGAACTCTGTGCGGAATTGAATGTTCTGTCGCTCCGCAAACCGGAAATTCTTAAGCAGCGAGAAGTCAAAGTTGTTGATGCGTGGTCCCGTCAGGCTGTTGCGGCCTATGTTGCCGTTGTTGCCGCGAGGCGGAGA
>Ga0126372_10000140_pt1 | contig 20611 bp, 19 predicted proteins | sample PanSoiMetaPlot_6_FD_92762 | JGI IMG/M metagenome (GOLD analysis project Ga0126372, IMG submission 92762) | Tropical forest soil microbial communities from Panama - MetaG Plot_6 | ecosystem: Environmental > Terrestrial > Soil > Tropical forest > Bulk soil | place: Panama | collected 2016-02-17
CACAATGGATTCAAGAGTCATTTTGGTCTTCGGCTCGAATTCAAATATCCGATAGGTCTCGTCAGACCAATAAATTTCTCCGCTCGACACGTTCCATCCGAAGCTTCCCGTGTGGCTGAGGAGTTGAGCTTCCGCAAGGTACGACTCCCTGCGCTGGAGTTCGCGATAAAGCTCCTGGAGTTTTACCACCATCTCATTGAAGACCGTCCCCAAGCGAGCGATTTCGTCACTTCCGGTAGCGAACACACGATGAGTGAAGTCGCCCCTTGCCAAAGCCGTGGAACCTTCGACTAATGTCCCGAGTGGATGCGTGATACTGCGCGTAATAGCCCAGCCGAGAAAGGCTGCAAATAGCAGCGTCAGCGTGGCTGTCGCAGGCACAAAGATGAGTATTCTTTGCTGCGCCCGCTCAATTCGGAGCTGGGCTTCCGCCCTTTCGGTGCCGACTTCATGGTCTACGCTTTCGACCAGAGATGCGCTCCGGGCCTCGATCGGCCGAATCTGGCCGACAAGTCGCAGACGCACGGCCTCCCAATCCCCTATCTGAGCCAGCAAGATAACGGCGTCAAGCTGAGGCGGAAGGCCGTCCTGAATGGCCACCAGGGTGGGAATCAGCGTGGGATCGAGTTGCGTCTCCCGCGGCAATCGCATCAGAGCATTCCTGCTACGTTGGTTACTGTGCAATAGGGCATCGCGCAGGGCTTTGGCTTCCCTGACGAAGGTGTCGCTGTTTTCGGAATGGGCAAGAATGTCGAGGCTCTCATAAGACGCCATGAGAGTGATGTGAGCTTGCAACACAGTAATTAGTTGTTGGTCCACGCTGCTCAGACGCTTGGCTTGGGTTCGAGCCTGGTGAAATTGCCAGAGCAGGACTGCGTTTCCCGCCAACATCGCGACGATGATCAAGACAAAGCAGGCCGTCAAACGGGGACCAATATTGAGCCGATCGAGATGAAACGTTGTCTGACCAGCTTTTTTCGCCCATCCCGCTATTTTCGACACAACACTCAACTCCCTACTTGAGCGTCACTTCCAAATCGCAGCGGATGACCTTGAATCAGAAACGGGTCCAAGGATGGTTCGAGAGCTTGCGTAGCGATCGCTCACGACACCATCAATTGCGCCTGGGGGGCGGTCCTGTTTTGAAACCCGTAATTTCAACCAGTTCTTTTTCAAGTGCAGCGGCAGACGCCGACGCCATCTTTTCGCCGGTCAGCACAGAATGCACCGCGCGAATGTAGGCCCTGCTAACATCCTCGTATTTTGTTCCCGTGACTATGGAAGGGCGTGCCACAACATCACCTCCGTGTAGCCTCGATTCAGAAAAGCGAGAATATGGATTTAAGATGGCAGGCAGTTCGCGCAGCTCTAATTCCTTGGGCACATCAGAATGCTCGGTAGCGCGCATAAGTTCAACGTCTCTTCGCAGAAGAAATCGGATCAGTTGTTGTGCTTCGCGCGGGTGCGCGGAAGCTTGCGAAACAGCCAAGCCATTTCCACCCAACGTATCAACTCGCGCGCTTCCGCCCTTCGGCAAGCTGGTAACGCCAAACTGGGCGGCGTGGCCGGGAGGTACGTGCCATTTAATGAGACTGTAATCCGACACCCAACCCCGATAGAAGGCGGTCTTCCCTGAGATCCAGGCGTTCTCCGCGTCCCACTTCGCATAGGCTGTCACTCCCGGCGGTGAAATCGATCCCACCCAACGCGCGGCCCGTTGCCATGTGCGCACGGCTTGCGGGTTATTCACGCTGATCGTCTGATCATCCTCGATGATACCTCCGCCGCCTTCGCTGACCTGCCATTCCAGGCCACTGCAAGTCAGGTCTTCGTCGATGCCCCCCTGCCACACATAACCCCAAAAGTCTTTCTCGCCTTTGGCTCGCTGACCCGCCTGGATTCGGGCGGCCATGGTCTCGAGTTCATCCCATGTTCTGGGCGGTTCATGATATCCGTACCGTTGCAGAAGATCGGTGCGGTAGAGCAGAGCGCCGACATAAGCATGACGTGGGACAGCCACCAGTTTGTCACCGACTGTGTAGCTCGCCACCACCACTGGGGATTGTGAGGAAATCTCCGCGCCAAAATAGGGCCTGAGATCCATGAGATAGCTGCTCAACATTCCCGACCAGATCACGTCAATTCCGAGCACGTCGGGAGCGGCGGAACCCTTCTGAATCAGCTCTTTCCACAGCGCGAGTTGACTGAGTGAGGTTTCCGGAGCGGGAAGACGCTTGACTTGGATGCCAGTTTCCCGCGTGAAGTCCTGCAAATCCTGCGCCAATCCAGGTAGGCGATCCGGTGCTTCCCATTCAATGTCCAGAAACGTAACGGTGACCGGTTCATGGGAGGACTCCCTTGAGCAACCCAGACCCACCGTGATCAAGACAACGATCAATAGGCGAAGAACTCTGATTGCAGTCGAGCAGCGTGACTGGAACTCACAGATCGTACGGCTGCCTGACGTTCGGATCCTTGCTGCGTCCGAACGATTACTCTCCATCGTGTCAATTCCTCCACCCGCTAGAGTCCGAAAACGCGCTCATCCGAATATGGCAGACGAACCGTCAAGAGAGTGAACCGTGACCATCGCCAAATACCGCGTTTGGATGCGGTCGTAACAGCCGGCGTCCTAGCGAGCGCGTCCGAACTCCTCCATCGCGCTTGAGATGGGCCTTAACTGTTCGGTTTCGAGAACGACGAACCGGGCGGCATCCTCTTCAGGCGTAAGCCGGGCTCGATAGCCGAGGCTGGCATCCACCAGGCGAATAGGGCAGTCTTCGCAATGAAGTGCTCGCCAGCAGTTTTAGGGCCGTGAACTGAATCAACGCGAAGCTGCGAATCCTGCGGCTGGCTGGAGCCCACCTCCACAGGTAGCCATGTCAGGAGAGACTATCACTTCAACAGCCGTAGAAAGGAGTAAATTTGGCGCGATTTTTGACCCGCGAAGCATCAACACGATCCTCACACCGCCTTGAAATCTCTGCCGGCGCCTCGCTTGTCAGCGGGGGCCTTTGAGATGTTAGTGAAATTATGGAAGAATGCAGCTCACAGCTGAATGATCCCGCGTCGGGCGCCAATCGCGACCGCCTGCGTCCGGTCATTCGCACCAAGTTTCTCTATGATGTGTTTAATATGTGCCTTGACTGTCTCTTCGGCGATGAAGAGTTTTTCGGCGATATCCCGATTGCGGTTTCCACCAGCGAGCTGGCGAAGGATCTCCACTTCGCGCGTTGTAAGTGGATCGTCGCCGAAGTGTTCAGCCAAGTAGGCCGCTATCTCAGGAGGAATCCGCTTCTTGCCGGCATGGACCTGGCGAATGGAATCCAGCAATTCACCGGCAGGCATACTCTTCAACACGTAACCGCGGGCTCCGGCTTCAAGCGCACGTTGAATTTCCACATCACCGGCAAAGGTGGTCAGCACGATGACACGAGCTTCCGGGAACTCCGACCGTATCGTGATGATTGCGTCGATGCCACTCATGTCGGGAAGCTGCAGGTCCATAAGCGTCACGTCGGGCATGCACTGAGAGTAGCGCCGGATCGCTTCACAGCCACTGGTGGCATCCCCGACCAGGTCCATGTCGTGCTGACATTGGATGATGGCGGCAAGACCTTCGTGCAACAAAGGGTGGTCGTCAACGATCAGAATGCGAATTCGATTGGATATCTTCATGTCAAGCTCCATGACGGCACCGTGACCAAGAACGGCTATGTCTGTCGATCGTGAAACAGATTCTGTTTTAAGGGAAGCCCCAAATACAGTCGTACGCAGACCAATAAGTGACTGCCAAAGACTCGTTTGAGGGAAAGCTGCAACATCTCCAGAAGAAGAGGCGAGAATTAGCGCTTTCGGTCCCCAACATCGATCCGCTTCCATCCAAAAAGGCGAGCATCCACGGACCACGCCCCGGGTCCCAGGAGTGCCAAGCTGGCGCCAATGGTTGCCATGAAGATCGAGGACCATGGGTCTCCAGGCCGAGACACGCTGCTCCAGAGTCCCAGTGCTGCCACCAGCGCACCAGCGACCGGCGTCCATAAGCCCGCGAGGAGAAGTATCCCCATACTGATGACCAATGCTGCTAGACCAATGGCCTGGATCGGCGCTCCAGTTTGGAGCTTCGCCACCCCATGGAGAACGAGTGAAAGCCCGGCAACCAGCCGCATCAACAGAAGACCCGCGCCGGGCCAGCCCGGAGCAAATGTGGAGAATAGCCGCCTCACGTTCACCTCAGTGCAGCAGCCTATCCAACGTAAGAAACAGCGCAAACCCCCAAAAGAGTCCGACGCGTTACTCTTTCGAGCGCTTAGGTGCGCCGATTGCGTCGAGGAGAAAGCTCCGAGTTAGCTCGTAAGGACTTAACTTGTGTTCCTCGTTGCCACCTCTCGCAGGCGGTAGGCGGGGCGGCTGTTCACGCTTGTGAGCAGCCGCTGTTGTGAGGTTGATTGCGAGAACTTTCTCACGACAGAGGATGGGAACGCGTCACGAGATGCAGTGTTTTTTTTGTACCGCCGCAGGCGTTTCACCGAGTACCTCGTTCGAAGGACGCTTTTCCCACCAATTCATTTCGAGTTCGTTCCCCAAACGAGGTACCTGTCAGGACGCCTCCTGGGGTAGCAAGAAAGCACTGCATCTCGTGATGTGCTCTCATGAGCGATCGTGCGAAAGTTCTCCATGCACGAAGGAGGAACGATATGTGGATGAGATCATGTGCTGTTTGCAAAGCTGTCTTGCGCAAACTTCGGTTGTGTGATTCGGTGCGCTGCCAGTGCGGATGGACGTGGTAGCGATCACAACGCGTAAGTTGAAACGCCCCGTAGGGAGATTTGGTTGAACCATGGAGGCTGTCGTGGCAAAAGTAATCACGTTTTACATTCCAAAGGATTGTCGGAGCCCTCGGAAGTGGGCTCCACAGGCGCAACTCGCAAAAGTTATCGAGTTTTGCTCACAGGCGAAGAAGTCCGCCTAATTTGAAGAGTGCTTGCACCACACGTTCCTAACTCATGATGCATTGTACTTTTCCGTTGCACGCGATGAAGATAATCTTGAGGCGCTACCCCGTGTGGATTTGGAGCCTGATCGCTCCCTTCGGTCCCTGGGGCGTATTCGCCATCGCGGCGGTGGACGCTGCATTCATGGGCCTACCTTTGGATGCAGTGCTGGTGGGCTACGTGTATCGAGCGCCGAGAAACCTGCTCTGGTACGTATTGCTGGCCTCCATTGGATCGGCATTGGGGAGCACCTTTTTGTACCTGCTCGGGTACATGGGAGGAGAAAAGGTACTCGCAAAGCGGATTTCGGAGGTGCGCTATGCCAAGATCCGTGGCTCCTTCGAGAGGCATGAATTCTGGGCGCTGATGTTGCCGGCCATGCTGCCACCACCCACGCCGTTCAAACTCTTCGTGTTGACAGCGGCCAGGTTCGAAATGCGGTACACGCGTTTTCTATCTGCTATCTTTGCTGGTCGCTTTGTCCGGTTCTTTGTCCTGTCGGTTTTGACATTCAAATTCGGTGCGCAGTTTGTGCGACTGGCGGGTGATCTGGGACGGCATCACTTGGGCCTGCTGCTTGCCGTCGCGATGGGGCTCGTGTTGTGTCTCGCGTTGTCGCGGAAAGCCACCAGCGCCCGTACGATTCCAGCAGATGCCGCGCAAAGCATGAACTAGGCACGAAACCGCGAAGCAGCATAATCGCCCTGAAGAAGAGATCACGAAACGTGGGCGCCGGGCTTCGTAGAGCCCTACGATTGGATAATTCCGCGCTTTACTCCGATCATCGCCGCGTGAGTGCGATCGTGCGCACCTAGTTTGGAGAGGATGTTCTTTACCCGTCCCTTAACCGTCTCTTCCGTGATATTGAGCTGCGCCGCAATCTGTTTGTTGGCGTTCCCGGCTGCGATCAATCGGAGGACGGCGACTTCGGCCGGCGTGAGAGCCTCATCGGTGGCATGCTCAGCAAGTTCATACGATGCTTCTGCGGATAGGGCTTTCTTGCCGGCGTGTACGGCGCGGATGGTTTCGAGCAAGTCCTTGTCCACCAGACTCTTGAGCAGATAGGCTCGAGCACCGACCTTCATGGCGCGCAAGATCTGCACGTCTCCGATGTATGTCGTCAGAACGATGATTCGAGCCTCTGGAAAGTCCCGACAGATGGTGGTAAGAGCATCGAGCCCATTCATCTCGGGCATCTGCAGGTCCATCAGCGTGATGTCTGGTCGGTGCAAACGGAAGCGCTCGATCGCTTCTCTTCCCGTGGAAGCTTCTCCCACCAGTCGCATGTCCGACTGGGTTGCCAACAGGGCGGCAATCCCGCTTCGAAACAGCGGGTGATCGTCTACCACCAGTATCCGAATCGTATTGGTTTCGAAACTCATGGCCTTATCAGGTTTTCGTTTGCGAAAGCGTTCCCCGAGGCGCGTCGGATTTGGCATAGGCAATGGCAGCCGGAATCGTCAGTTCGGCCTCGGTCCCGGACTTCACTTCGCTCCATACCACCAGCTTCCCACCAATCAGCTTGGCCCGTTCGTGCATCCCCGGCAGACCGTAATGTCCAGTGCGGCCTCCTGTCTCCAGAACGTTCTTGTCGATGCCCTTTCCGTCGTCCCGTACGCGCAACCGCAGTTGGCGTTGGTCATAGCGGATTTCCACTTCAATCCTGGTCGCGTTTGCATGCCGGAATGCGTTCCGTACGGCCTCGCCGACGATACGATAAATGTCATCCCGCAGGATGGGAGCCAGATCCCGCGGTGTGCCCTCGACCTGCACCTGAAAGTCGGGACAGGGATTCCAGCTTTGACTGGTCGTGAGTTCTTCTCCGAGCGTGCTGATCGCTCGCGCAAGGTCATTCCCAGCCAGCGTCGAGGAGCGCAATCCCTGGACCGCATCGCGACCCTCGGTGATTGCCTGCCTGGCTTGCTCAATCACCGTCGAAAGGGTCTTTTGAGCTTCGGGTCGATCGTCGAGCATATAACTCAACGCATGAAACTTCAGCAGCACGCCCTGAAAACTCTGGAGGAGCGTGTCATGCAGATCCCGTGCGATGCGTGTCCGCTCAGCGACGCGCCCCTCGAGGCGCAGGTTGAATTGTTGCTCCACCTGGTGCAGACGCAGACGATGCGCCGCGACGAGCAGCGCCAGAAATACAATCACGCATAGCGAACGGAACCACCAAGTCTGGTAATAGGCTGGAGCGACGGAAAAGTCCAGGGACGTGCCGGCCTCGTTCCACACGCCGCTGTTGTTGCACGCGATCACGCGAAAGCGGTAATTGCGGGGAGGGAGGCTGCTGTAGAAAGCTTGCCGACGCGTGCCGGCATCCTGCCAGTCGTGATCCCAGCCTTCGAGCTTGTAGCGAAATAGCACCTTTTCGGGAGCCGCTAAGCTGAGCGCCGTGTAATCGATCTGTAGATCACGGATTCGTGGCGGGAGTTGCATCGGCCCATATCCGCCGGAGGGTGGGTCGTATGTTTTGTGGTCGGCGATGACCTGCTCAATGCGCGCCGGCGGAGGAAATTTGTTGTACGGCATGTGCCGCGGATCAATCACGCTCACGCCACCCCGGGATATGAACCAAATTCTTCCATCCGGGGACTTTGTCACATGCGGCCCGATGCCGCCAAAAACCCCAACGCTTCCAACTCCGTCAGAGTTGTCGAGAACAGTGGTTTTCAGGACGTACTTAGAATCATTGATCCATGCATCCAGTTCAGAGCGCGCAATCCGAACCAGGCCGCAGGGCATATACAACCAGACTGCGCGATCCTGATCCTCCATCGACCAATGGACCTCATCGCAGGGCAGCCCATTCTCGTGTGTCAACGTCGCGATTTGCCCAGCCTTGATGCGGCTGAGGCCGCCTTCTGTCGAGGCCCATAAGCCGCCGTTCGGTCCAAAACGGAAGTGATTGACTCGGCCGTCTCCCAGCCCGTCAGCCTTGCCGTAGAGGCGTACAAGCTTGCCATCCTTGAGGTGGGCTATGCCACCCTCATAAAACCCAAGCCATAATCCACCGGGCTCGCGATCAGGGAGCATAGTTCGCGCCGACTTATGCTCAAACTGAGACCACGGAATGTGTTGAATGGCCGCGCCGGGAGACCAATGAAAGATGCCCGCGCCGAACTCGAGAATCCAAACATTGCCATGCCCGTCACCCGCAATTGAAAACGTGCTCCCGCCTGGAATGCCCGGCACGCGGATAAATCTGCCGCCCTCCAAACGGAAGACACCGTCACTGGTCGAAGTCCATAATCGTCCAGCATCATCCAGCCCCAGCGACCGTGGTCTGCCCAAAATTCCGCTATTTGCTATTTCGGTTAAGCCCCCTCTTACATTGACCTCTGTCTCGTCCCCTCGGCGGCCGCGGCCCAGTGCGCTTCGGCCGTGGTAAACAGTCAACTGACCGTTTGCCCAGCGATTCAATCCATCCGCCGTACTGACCCAAATGCTCCCGTCTGGGGTCGCTTGCACCGACACGGGTGCCGAACCCGAAAGACCCTGGTTGCGAGAAATTGTGGGGATGGCGTATTCACGAAACCGGTCGAGCCCCTCGGTCGTGGCGATCCAAACATTGCCTTCGCGATCTTCGAAGTTTGCGGTGACGAAATCACCGGAAAGACCATCGGCCAGGCCTAATCGGTCGATCCTTCCCTTGTACAAGTGCAACAAACCTTGAGTCGTGCCAACCCATAGACTGCCGTCGCCGCTGCGGAGGAACTTCGTGGGTGTGAACTGGCCGCTGATCGTGGGCAGCGGAGACTTCCCAATTTTCCCGGCATTGAGCCGCTTCAGCCCATCATTCGTAGCCAGCAGCAGCGCGCCTGAGTTGTCTTCCGTTAGCGCACGGAGGCTACTTATGCCCCGGGGAAGCGCGTATCGCTCCGGACGACCAGCCGCCCACCGCCACAACGCGGTCTCGCTCGCGACCCAAAGATTGCCCCTGTGGTCCTGATATAAAGGGCTCACGAAATTACCGAAAGTTCCTGCCCCGTAGCATTCTCCCTTTCCATCGTGGATTGCGCATAGCCTGGCCTCCGACGGCTCGTAAACTCCGAACCATATCGTTCGGTCGCGATCTTCGAGAAAATACCCACTTATAAGTGAACCGGCAAACTCAGGGTATTCGGTGAGCTTGCTGTCCTTCCAACTGGCAACGCCCTTTAGGGTGCTAATCCAAAGAGTGCCGTCGCGCGCCACCAGCAGGTCTCGAATGACATTGCTGGGGAGTTGCTCACCGCGTGGTGGGTGCCACGGAACAGCACGAACACCGTCGAAGCGAAGCAATCCAAATTCCGTACCCAGCCAGAGATAGCCGTCAGGGGTCTGGGCAATCGCCGCGATTTCGCCTTTGGCGAATCCATCGCGCACTCTCCATGCCGTGTGCGCATATTGACTCATGTCCAGCGATGGATCCAACGCGAACGCGCTAGAAAGCACCGCCAGCAGCATTGCCAGCACCACTGCCAGAGCGAGAGAGTGCCGTGCTGTTCTGCGCTCGATCCCCACAGTGCCTGAAATCTTACGCCATTTTGGGATTTCCCAAGTCGAATCGTCTCTAACCCTTTTGAGTGATCGCCGGATGCCTCGATATCGGATTGACGCAGCGACTAATCCGGAAGTAGCCTCCAAGGCATTGGCACACCGGGGGGTGAACACCAGTTCATGACGCGGCTTTTCTCCGTCTTCGTGCTGTGCTTTGCCTTCACTTCTGTCTTCCATGCCCAAACGACAAGCGCTTCGCTCAGAGGCCGCGTAACTGATCCCACCAAAGCTGTCATTGCCGACGGTAGAGTCACGGCAATCAGCACCGGAACAAACCTCCGCTATGAAACAACCACAAGCAGCGCAGGCCAATATTATCTGTCGAACCTGCCCCCAAGCTCCTATCGGATCGAAGTTGAAAAATCTGGCTTCACGAGACTAATCAAGCCCGACGTGGTCGTTCACGTCCAGGATGTGCTCGAAATCAATTTCGAGATGAAGGTTGGTTCCACGTCGGAGAGCATCACGGTGGAAGGTGGCGCGCCCCTGGCGAATGCCGAGTCTGCAACGGTCAGTACGGTGATTGACCGGACTTTCGTCGAGTACATCCCGCTCAATGGCCGAAGCTTTCAGACCTTGATCATGCTTACGCCCGGTGTGGTGGTGACCGCTACGAACTTTGCGGACCAGGGACAATTCAGCGTCAATGGACAACGTGCGGATGCCAACTATTTCACGGTGGATGGCGCCAGCGCAAACTTCGGCGTCACTGGTTATTTCCCGCTTGGACAGACCGCTGGTGGAGCGTTGCCCGCCCTCAGCCTTTCGGGAGGTACCAACAGTCTGGTGTCGGTGGATGCCATGCAGGAGTTTCGTGTTCAAACGTCCTCGTTTGCGCCGGAGTTCGGACGCACTCCGGGTGCACAAATCTCAATCGCGACCCGCTCCGGCACCAACAAATTTCACGGCACCTTGTTCGAGTATTTCAGGAACGATGTGCTCGATGCCAAAGATTGGTTTGCTAACTTTAATCATCTGGCGAAACCTGAGGAACGGCAAAATGACTTTGGTGGTGTCTTTGGCGGACCCCTCCTTAAAGACAAAACGTTCTTTTTTTTCTCTTACGAGGGATTGCGGTTGCGCCAGCCACTCACCGAGCAAAGTGTCGTCCCTGACGCCGCGTCGAGACTAGCGCCAACTCCGGCCTCGATGATTCCCTTTTTGAACGCATACCCCATGCCGAACGGCGCAGCGCTCGGCCCGGGATTAGCGCAATTCAATGCCAGTTTTTCGAATCCGTCCTCTCTGGACGCCTATAGCATCCGCGTGGATCAACTGATCAGCCCCAAGCTTACTTTGTTCGGACGCTACAATTATTCTCCATCGAGCCTGGACCAACGGGCGGCTCCCTTTCCCTCCCCGGCGCTGAGCACCACGCAAGCGATTTCATCCGCCGTACACACTTTCACAGTAGGCATCACACAGCTGATCAAGCCGGCAATCAGCAATGAATTGCGGGCAAATTACAGTAATCAAAGGCTGGGCACAAAATTCGCCGTGGATGGTTTCGGCGGAGCCGTGCCACTTCCTGATTCTTTGTTGTTTCCCGCAGGATTCTCATCCACGGACAGCGGCTTCTTGTTTCTCATCAATGGCGTGGGCGAGTATGGTCAGGGAAAAACAGCGACGGATGAGCAGCGCCAGGTGAATCTCATCGACAATCTGTCGCTGAGTAAGTCCGGCCATGAGATGAAATTTGGCGTGGACTACCGCTGGCTGGCCCCGTTTAGCAGTCCGTTTACTTACAGGCAGTTTGTGGATTTCTCCGGGGTGGCATGTCCCGCGCCGTCACGGTCGTGCGCGGGCTACGCTCTTTCGGGAACAGTGCCCGGTGCGGTTACAACCGCTAGCTTTGCCCAGCCCGGGGTTTTTGAACCTAGCGCGCTGCTCTCACAAAATTTTTCCCTTTTCGGCCAGGATACATGGAAGATCACACCGCGACTTACACTGACTTACGGTTTGAGGTGGGACATCAATCCGCCGCCGAAGGGCAAGAACTCCGCGAACCAGCTATTCACGGTGACCGGCCTGGACAATCCGCCAACAATCGCGCTTGCGCCGCCTGGCACGCCGCTCTACGAGACGACCTATGGAAACGTTGCGCCTCGATTCGGAATCGCCTATCAAATTGCAGACAGACCGAATTGGGGCACTCTGCTGCGGGCAGGCTTTGGAATTTTTTATGACCTCGGGCAGGGCTGGCTCGGAGGAGCCTCTGCCTTCTTCCCACACAGCGCCACCCGGAGCCTGACGTTGGCCCAGTTTCCGCTCACCACCACGGACGCTTCGCCTCCGCCCATCAGCACGAGTCCACCCGTGAACACCATGCTCGTAGCTGATCCTCATCTAAAACTCCCGCGGACTTATCAGTGGAACCTCGCCCTGGAGCAATCGATCGGGAGCAGCCAAGTTGTTTCTTTAAGCTACGTTGGCGCCCTTGGGCGTGACTTGCTGCGGGTCAGCGATTTCTTCCATGTGAATCCGGATTTCCTGGTAATCGAGTTAACTGATAATTCGGCCACATCGGACTACCATGCGCTACAAGCCAAGTACCAACGGCGCTTGTCGCGGGGATTACAGGCTCTGGCGTCCTATTCATGGTCGCACTCGATTGATATTGCCTCGAGCGACACAGCTGCTGGAAGCCTCAGTACGCCGGCGACGATCGCCGGTCCTCAAGTAGATCGCGGAAATTCAGACTTTGACATCCGGCATTCCTTTACCGCTGGCGTGAACTACGATTTCCCGTCACCGGGACCACAACAAGTTGTCAAAGCGCTATTGCAGGGTTGGTCCCTGCATACCTTCGTTCTCGCGAGATCGGCTCCGCCCGTTAACATCGTCGGTGCAACGGCCTTTGCTGCAGGCGTCGCTCTCGCTCCCCGCCCCAACGTAACCCCGGGGATTCCCTTGTACCTTTACGGCTCCTCCTATCCCGGAGGAAAGATCATCAACAACACTCCCGGAACAGTTCCCGGTGGATGTCCCCCGAATGGATTGCCGAGCGTCGGTCCGTTTTGCGCGCCACCCTCCGGCACTCAAGGCAACTTTCCGCGCAATGTGCTACGCGGATTTGGTGCGGCGCAGTGGGACTTCGGAGTTCGCCGGAGTTTTCCCATCCGTGAAGCCTGGCGCCTGGAGTTCCGCGGAGAGTTCTTCAACATTCTGAACCATCCGAACTTTGGGAACCCGGTGAATAATCTAAGCAGTCCCTTGTTCGGCCAATCAACGCAAACCCTAGCGAACAGCCTGGGATCCGGCGGAGCAAATGGCGGCTTCAATCCTCTCTATCAGATTGGTGGCGCGCGCTCGATCCAACTGGCACTCAAGCTCCAATTTTGATCGAAAGTGGCGATGGCATGATTCGCCTCTTCAGTCGGCATCGCTATGACGGTCTTGGGCGTGGACCTGACGAATCGTTTCTGCCAACTCGTTGGGACGCATGCTTTTGAGCAGGTAGGCGGAGGCTCCCTCTGCCAATGCCCGCTTAGATTCGGTATCCGATGCAAAGGTCGTCAGGATAACGATGCGCGCATCGGGAAATTCAGCCCGGATTGCGACCATGGCCTCAATGCCGTTCATGTCGGGAAGGCTGAGGTCCATGAGGGTGACATCGGGCTTGTGTTCACGGAAGAGATCGATCGCTTCGTGGCCGTTCGTCGCTTGCGCCACCATCGTCATGCCCGGCTGGGAATTGATGAGCATGGCGATTCCCTCCCGAACGAGAGGGTGATCATCGACACTGAACACACGAATTCGGCCAGTCATCACCGCAGAGTCTCCTCGGAAAGCGACCGATAGGCTGTGACCCAAATCACAAGAGCATGTGACAACGGCTTGACGAAGGGCGCAACCTTCGGCGGACCTGTCATCTCTTGGTCAGGCGGTTCCGGGCCCCTGCTCCGCAGAAGGCATCGTCGCCGAAGTTGTTCGAGCTGCATGTTCAGCTCAGCCCCTGGCACAAGCATCAGGATAAATAGTCGCGGAACATACAGGATGGAAGCCGCAAGCAGGCTTACCGGCAGCAACACCGCGAGTAGGCTCGGGAGCAAAAATGTGCGAGATGCCACCTGAGGCGGGCTCGGCAACAGTTGCTGAAGAGATGAGCCACAAATGAGCGATGGGACCGCTAGCACTTTGCGCGTGATCGAGTGTGGCGTTCGTCTCATGTGTCACTTCCGGACGTTCCCCCTGTTTTTCGACACCCAAGCCGACACTTTGCCGCGCCGCCAGGGGCAAAAACATCCCGAAAACGAAGTCTTTTTAAGTACCCCTTTTGTGGTATTCGTGTTTTTCACCAACCATCATTCAGCCTTCGACGCCGAGGCTCCACGGCCTCCGACAAATTGAGCCGCCAGCTCCGCAACCCGCCGGCCCTGGAAGCGTGCTGCCGCCAGTGCCGTCTCATCGGGCTTGAGGGCTCCGTTATTGCTTGTAAACGACGCGCCGTAGGGATTGCCTGCCTTGAACTGAATGGGGTCGGCGTAACCCGGTCCAACAATGACCGCACCCCAATGATAGAAGGTCGTATTGAGGTTAACGATCGTCGTCTCCTGCCCCCCGTGCGCCGTTCCCGAGCTGGTGAACGAGGAGCAGATCTTGTTGACGAGGCCTCCCTGGGCCCAGAGTTTGCCGGTCGTATCGAGGAATTGTTTCAGCTGTGCCGTCGGCAAACCGTAACGTGTGGGCGTGCCGAAGATAATGGCATCGGCCCAAAGCAGATCTTCGTTAGAAGCCTCTAACACATGTTGCGACTCCAATCGATGCGCCGCCCAACCCTGGTTTGAGGCGATCGCTTCGTCCGGGGCCAGTTCACGTACTTTGCGAAAACGCACTTCCGCGCCTGCCTCGCTTGCACCCTGCTCCACCGCCCGAGCCAGCTGATACGTGGTGCCTGTTGCGCTGTAATAGATCACCGCCAGTTTTACCGCCATACGCTCGCTCCTCTGAAGGTGCCCAACCGTGTGTGCCACCGTATGTGTTGCCTGGGAGTCTCAATTTCTGATCGAGGGCGAAATGGCAATCGCGGCTGCGCGAGGTGCATTACCGGCGCGGCGTCTCATGGCCATACTCTCAAGCGAGTAATCGAATTTCGCTCCGCAATTACAGCACACGCGATAAGTTCGCCTCTCAATGGTGAAGACCCGACTGAGCCTGCCGTGATGGCAGCCAAATACAAAGTCGAAGATCGCCATCAGTTTCTCCATAACGCTACTTCCTCTGCACTCCTCGTTGATTGCTCGTTTAACATAGCGGTGTTGAGCGTTCCCCATGAACTCTCTTGCGTCCGCTATGGATCGATCACTGGCGTCTGCGCCAGTTGCAGGTTGATCATGAGATCGAGTCGCCATTCGATCTGGAAAAATAAGGCTGCTTGTCTCCCGGACAATACCTTTCGAAATTCCGGAACGTACGCGAGTCTCAACGCCATGACGTCTTGTTCTACGGCGGCGCGTCCACGGATGTACTTTTCCGCGTCGTCGCCATTCATGGTCTGGTAGTCGTCAAGGTATTCTGCGATGAGTGCCAGTTTGGTGTCATAAATCTTTGCCAGATCGGCGGCAAACCGGTCGTAAACTGGCCAGAACTTTTCTGCCTCGGAATCAGTAAGATCCATGTTCGCCGCGATGGTCTGCTTCTTCTGCGACCTCAGGTCTTTTCTCAACATTTGAAAGTCTGGGGCGGGGGAGGGTTGAGAGTCGTCGTACACTGCAGATCGACTCGGTCCTCGCAACTGCCTCGCCGGTGGTGAGGGCGATTCCTGCGCAGCGCAGTGAAAACTGGTGGCAAGCGAGAGAAAGATAATTCCTGGAATAAAGAGTGGCGCAATCACCTTCCGTTCCATTCATCCTCCTGGACGGATGGGTTCCGGAGCTCTCGATGGCGAGTCGCTCGGACCCCGTCCACCTGCACAGTTGCATCCAGACTTCCATCCCAGCTCGACGGGCAATGACGCGACCCACAGCCTTCCACCGCAAACGGTTAAGAGCCCGACTCTGGACTGTTGGTCATTCTGTCGGGAAACAAAGCCAACATCCTCTCTGACAAGAGACTGGCAGGTGACGAGTCGATCTTGTGAACGAGCGCTGCGCAAGACGCATCTGTAGATACGTCGCGGAGTTCTGGTTCCATTGCTTTGGAACTGAGAATGCATCACAGAAGTTGATTGTTTGCGATTGGAGCTACGACGGACCACTCGAGACTCGTTGGTGGAGGTGGTCAGGAAGGTATGGAAGAGATTGCATGAACTTTGCTCGTGAGGCCGTCGCCGCCGGCGTTCTCGTGGCCATGACCCTCTGGCTGCAGTGCGCCGGAATGGCCATCCTCATCCGTCGTGCGCGGGCATACATTGCGCGAAGCACAAACGGGCTGAACCCATGGCGCGCCGCAGTCCTGATGGTGCGCTTTACTGCCCTGGCGATCGTCTTGCACCTTCTGCAGATTCTGCTCTGGGCTGGATTCTATCGATCGCACGGCCTTCCGTCATGGGAGGCTTGCTTCTATGTCTCTGCGAGCAGTTATTCGACGGTGGGATACAACGACGTTTCGCTTCCCGGACTCTGGCGGAGCCTCGGCCCGGTCGAGAGCATAGTTGGAGTGCTGATGTGCGGAATGTCTGTGAGTGCCCTCCTGGCAATCGCGACCAAGTTAGTAGCGGCCGAGGTGAAGACTACGCGGCCAGCGTGAACGAGATCGGGTAGTGGTCCGACGCCTTCACCTGGTCGTGCACCTGGCCAGAGATCGCACGCACCGGGCCGCGAATGAAGGCCCAGTCGATTCGCCGTCCGCCCTCAAAAAGCCGGCGGGAGGGAGTGGTGGGAGTGCGCGGAGCGTCCACGGCACTTCGGAAACCAGCGTTCGCCAACACGGATGCGGCGGAAGATTTCGACGCGTCAAGATTAAAGTCGCCTGCGATCACCACGGGACAGGAGACGTTCCAGCGTGCCGCGTCAGACAATACTTCGTCTACCTGGGAAAGGCGCAGTTCATCATTTCCGCGGCTTTCCAGATGAAGGTTGTACGTTACGAGCTTGCTTCCGCCAACATTGATTTCTGCTGCCAGAGCGATTCTCCCGCCCAGCCGTTCCTGAAACGGTTCGATCTTTGGCAGAAACCAGTGGGGCTGCCAAAAATGGGACTGCTTTGAGAAACGGATCAGGCGCGGGTTCAAAATCGGCCATTTCGACAGGATCGCTTGTCCATGGTAGGCAGGAGAGGTTTTTGATCCCTGGACTAGCTCTTGAAACTCACGCCCGAAGGCGTAGTTCATCTTCAGCGTTCGGGCGATCTCTTCCGCGATATTCAAATGGTGCGTCCGGCGCGCGTTGAGATCCACCTCTTGCAGGATCAGAACATCCGCATTCGTGCCGGCCAGGAAGTCTGTGACCCCTTGCAGTTGCTGGCCCCTGTCAATGTTCCAATCCACGATGCGCACCGCCCTGGGTGGCCAAAGCACCCACTTCAGCGGTGCGAAGCTGCCAGTCACAATTTCCTGCATGGTCACGCCTATACCGTAGTGGCCAAGGTCAGCTGGGGAAACACATTCTGTTGCGCAAAGGTCAGATCCAACGGGTCGTCGATCTCCGCCCAGGGTGCGCCGGCGGTCGTTGTGAAACCGACACGAACACCCTCGTCAACCAGTTCCTGAACCGCGACATTGAAGAACTCGTTCACCCGGCCGGCCTCGACCAGGTGTTGCATCTTGGCAAAAAAGCGGGCATTGATCAATTGATGAAAGACCGTAATGCCAATATAGGTGCCGCTGAAGTCTGATTTCGAAATCTTCTTGCTCATCTGTACAACTTGTCCCTTCGAGATGACGACCTTCATGGTCTCATCTCTCCACTCGGGGTCCACAATCATTGACATGGGAGAGGCCGCCTCCAGCGCAGAATGGAGAATCTGAGAGTCGAAAATAACGTCGGCATTCAGGCAAACAAAACCTTCTCCATTAATCCAGTCGCGCGCAACCCAGAGCGAATAGATATTGTTGGTCAGCGCGAAAGCCGGGTTCTCGATGAAGTGGATTTTCGGCATGCGCCGTCCGAATCGCTTCTGTACGTGACGGATGATCTGTTGCTTCTCATAACCAACCACGATGGCGATCTCATCCACTCCTGCCTTGAAGAGACCTTCGATCTGGTGGTCGAGGATGGTCTTGTGGTCAACCTGGATCAAACACTTGGGTCGTTCGCCGTGCACAGCACGAATACGTGTCCCCTGTCCTGCTGCCAAGATTACGGCTTTCATGATGTCTCCCTTGTGGCTGCTGCCTTTTGCATTAATGAACTCCTGCTTTTCGCCGCCGGCCTAAAAAATCGATGGTTGAAATAGAGCGCAAGCGTCCAGGTCAGGTGGCTTCCGATTGTGGCCAGGAAGAAGAGGACGGGAAGCCCACCCAGCACAGTGAAGATAACCACGTAGTGGATCAGGATGCCCCTGCGCTGAAAGCCTTGCGCTTGCCGCACGGCGCGTGAAATCCAGTTGGAGGAGTCATCCTCCAGCTTGCGGTAGAAGTTCCCGAGATATTCGGTGGGGCGATCGGGAGCCGCGGCACGCTTGCGTTGCAGCGTGGTGACGGTCAATGCCAGTGTAGCCCCAATCAGCAACAGCCCTCCCACCCAGAGGACCCAGGCGCCGTACTGCCGGTAGAGCCCAATGGTGATGCCTCCGAACAGAAGCAGGTAGCTGAGCGAATCCGCATGACTCTCCAGGTAGGTTCCGAGCGGAGAGTCTGCAAGTTTGACCCGAGCCAGCATTCCGTCCATCTCGTCAAATAGTCCGGCCAGGAAAAACAGAAGGGCTCCCGCGACATAGGACCAATAGTTTCCTCGGGCAAAGGCAATTGCGGAGAAGATCGCGACGATCACGCCACCGAACGTGACGGCGTTGGGTGTCACAGAAGTCTGTGACAGCCACCTGACTGCCGCACGACAGAGACGTCGATTGAACGACGTGTGAATGCCATCGGATAACTTTCCGGAGCGCTCCACGAGGAAGCGTTCCGCAGCCCGGGCAGTCTCGGCCGATGTTACTCCGACGCCCGCGGACGAAGGCATCGGGCTGAGGTCACGGCGTCCAGAGGAAGGATCCGAAAGAGCAGACGTTTTGGAGATCCATGTCGGAGTGGCCCATGATCGGGAGGGCTGATCCTTGGGAAGCTTGGCGAGTTCTCGTGCGAACGTCACCCAGTTCCACGGCAACCAGACGAACTGGTCCTCCAGATAACCTGCCAGACTCATCCAGCTTGAGCGCGAATTCGGATCAAAGCTTTCGACCTCTAGAATTCTGATTGTGCTTTTTCGTTGAACCTGGGGTGAGCGAACAACGGCCTCGGCCAGCTGCACGGGCATGCCGCAGGGCCAAACCAGGAGCACTTCGCTGGCGCCGGCGCGCTGCGCGGTCGCGAGCGTTCTGGCAAGCAGACGAACTCCGCCAACCTTGCGCGCGAGCAGTGCGTAATCCGCTCCCGAAATGGCCTCCGGCACTACGACAACGAATTGCACAGAAGCGTTCCTTTCTCGAATTCAGTGTGCGTCAGCTTCCGCTCGCGTGAAGCGCGCGACCTTAATGCGAGCCAGATCAGGCCGACCAGGGCCCAGGAAAGGTCGCGAGCGCGGCGGGTGAAAGCGAGTGTGAGACCAAGGGCCGGAGACAGACCAGACGCAGCGAAGGCTGACATGGCTCCGCCTTCGTCAGCACCCAGGCGAGCCGGCACAAATCCGGTCATCATCTTCACGCCTCGCGTGAGCCCCTCAATGGCGAGTATGGTCAGCATATGAAGAGGCAGCCGTAGTGACCACAACACGACCGCCACTTCTGAAACCAGCAACAATTGGCAGGCGAGGCCGAGCCAAAACATGCCCCCCACGAGCTTCGGTTTGTCTGTACGAAGTCTTCGAATCGCACATTCGATTTTTGCAGCCTTATCAAGCCAGGACGGAGAACGCTTCCCTAATGCTCCGGCAAGCCTTGCCAGAACTGATTCGCGCCGGGCAATGAAGTGCAGCAGGGCGACGAACACCGCGCACAGTGCGAGCGTAGAAGCCACCGATCCAGATTTCACAAGGCCGATGGAGACGCATCCGGCGATGCCGACCAGTGCGGAGGTAAACCAGTAGACGCCGTTGTCAAGAAATGTAGCCGTAGCTGTTTGTTCTACCGGAGTCGACAACAACTTGATCTTCATGGGCTCGGAAAGCACAGGACCGAAGACCGTCAGATACCCCATGGCTTGTGAGGCAAGCCGGATCTTCATTAGCGTGCGCACCCCGATGTCGAGACCCTCGTTTTTCAGGGCTGCTGACCATGTGCGGGATTGCAGCAGGAGCCGGAGCAGACTCAGCGCAACCACAACCGGCAATGCCAGGCGCAAGGCTCTCAATTGATGGACGATTGCGGAGTGACCCGAGTGAATGACCACCCAGACGAGAAGTCCCACGCCGACGACGGCCAGAAGCAGATTCCATCTCATCCCGCTGCTTCGGCCGGACGCTGCAATCACATTCGCAGTTGCTTTCTGTCTAGTCATCGTCAGAAACCAAAGACCAGCTTTCCCCTGAAGGTGCGCACCGCACTGTTGAAATATTCACCGAACCGGGGACTGGCCAGGTCGTTTTGTACGTCCCGCGGGTTGGCGTGGTTGAAGAGGTTGAATACTCCGAATCCGGCCTTCACCGTGTGCTCTTTGGTGAACGGCATCCTGAACTGCCGGTAGAGCTGGAAATCGAAGGAACTGAAAGTGCGAAATCGTTGGTCATTCCTTGGACCAACAAACTCGCGTGCATCGTTTACGACCGAGTAGGGAAACCCGGTGTGTATGTCCAGCACCGGCAGTAGCGTTACTTTCCACGGTGCGCTGAATTCCCCCCAAGCCAGAAAGCGATTGGGCGCATCGAATGACAGCGGGCCGCGAGCGTTCGCACGGATCACGGCCTGTGGGTTGTTTCCAAAGAACTGGTTGAAGTCGTTGAGATCGCCCGTGGCCTTCGAGGACACGTAGGAAACATTGAGGGACTGTCGGTGTATCTGATAGCGGCCGGTAACCTGAAACTCGCGATAAAAGTCCCGTC